>JACKQG010003809.1_pt1 | contig 18097 bp, 9 predicted proteins | sample 8237621 | NCBI WGS metagenome assembly JACKQG01 (sample SAMN15677084, study PRJNA649215) | marine metagenome | biome: marine; feature: Black Sea; material: saline water; isolation source: suspended particulate matter (SPM) from the Black Sea western gyre | collected 2013-06-09/2013-06-10 | depth...
ACAGATACACTCCCGTTTCCACCGTCTGACCCTTTTGATCCATGCCATCCCAGAGAATGCGATGATATCCTGCAGATAGTGCACCAGAACTTAGAACTTTCGCTAGCTCTCCCTCAAGATTAAAAATCTCAAAGCTAGGCTGGCTTGATTCATAAAGTGCAAATCTGATCGTTGTCATCGAGTTGAAAGGATTAGGATAATTCTGTTGGATTTTAAAATTTGGAATTCCGGGACGATCTTCATAGACCTCCAAAGGACTGAAGCTGGACTCATCTTGCATGAGGTGGTAGAGATAAACCTGTCCCACGGAAGCGTACCAGATATCTTCACGGTTACTCACATACTCCAAGTGAGACCAGATGTAGTCATAGCCCCATATGTTTTCTTGGGCGAGTACATGGGGATGACACATCAAATGATACACCCCATTCATCCCATATGCAGTATCAAAGCCGGCATTTAAATCTTCCAGGTCAGTGGTCCCTTCCCAGAACGGTCCAACCTCCCGTGACATACCGACACTCCCATAAAAAGAGCGATCATCTACCCATTCTGAAAAAGTGTATGTGCCTGAGGTATACATACGACTCACCAGATACTGATTGGAAGCGACTGAGGCATCGATATCGTCATCGTATTCTCCATAGGGAGCGATCCAGGTGTATACATATTCCTGGTCACCTTTTCTGAAGGTATCCGGCAAATCCAGATTCTCAATGATATCGAATTTGGAGCCTGAGACTTCGTAGTCCGTATCGCTATAGGGCGAATGTGGGTGATTGCGACTGTGGGAGGCAGCCTCAACCAGACCCAGATCAAGTTGTTCCTGGATATGTTGCCAGGTAGTTGCATTGCAACCCTCACTGATAATCCCCACTGAAAGCCAAAGGTTATAGTCCCTAAACACTGAAACAGCATAGGGGAAGTGGCCATCAAACCAATCGGCCCAGTCATCTGCAGAACAAGTCACGACAGCCGTCCGGTTATCGTAATAAACCGCAATACCCAGGTAATCGACTGAGACAATCGTATTGCTAGCATCTTCAATTTTTAGAAAGAGGCTGTCACTATCGTCTGCCAGCGTGACAGAGACATACGCCATGTCCGCAAGATCATCATAGCGGAAGACTTCCACTCCGTTAAATGAACTTCCAGCCGCTCTTTCAGGAACTTCAGACCAAGGATCTTCCACTGAATAGCGTTTAAAAGCCCTCAGGGAGCTCACAGTGGAAGGAACAGAGAATTGATAGGTGAGAGGATAGGATAGGCCATAATCCTGGTGTATGGTCGAATCTACTTTAATGGTGACACTTTGATCAGAATTGATAGTACAAATCAACTTTTGCTGAGCCTGGACAGATAGAGCCAGGGCAATACAGATTAAGAAATAGAGTAATTGATTTAATTTCATTCCGGATTAAGCTTTCTATTTAATTCTTCCAACAATGGGGTAGACCCGTCTTCAAAATAATCTCCGACAATGGTCCAGATGATGATACCTCGAGCACCCGTATCATTGATATAATCAGCCTTGAGCCCGATGGATTCAGGATCATCATAGGACACCAAGATTCGCTCTTTTTTATTGATCAGATAGGGGACATTTGCTTTCGAATCCCACTGTCTCTTAAACCCTTTTGGATTATTAACTATCATCTGATAATCAGCAAATCCTTCTGGGTGAAAGTAGGTGCTGGCTCCCGTATGGCTCCCAAAGAGTTTTTTGCATCCTGCAAACGTGCGTCCATAGAAAGCTGCCCCAACATTAAGCTTATCAGCAGGGATTCCATATTCCTCATGGTATAGCTTAAAGGCAGCATCCAAAGTTGCTGTAGCTGCACCGGCTGCGGGTTGATAGAGTGGTGAATTATGATTGCTGATGGGGTTCCAAGCGCCATTGAAATCATAGGTCATAATATTTATAAAATCTAAAATTTCTGATATGGCTACCGCATCAAAACCCTTCGCAACGTTGGGAGAGGCCGGTGCGGCAAAGGACATGGGATAATAGCGTTTTGTCAGCTTACTGTGTGCATCCAGACTGTCGCGAACAGTTTGTAACAATAGGGTGAAGTTTTCCTTATCAGCTGGTGTGCCGTTATGAGCTTCCAGACCAGGATACTCCCAGTCAATATCGATCCCATGAAATCCATATTTCTTGATGACATCAACACAATTCTGGGCGAAACGAGATCGGCGACTCTCAGCAGCGGCCACATGGGGAAAGTTGCCACTATCTTCCCAGCCGCCAATGGAGAGCATCACCTGCACATCATTTTTTTCAGCATAATCGATCAGAGAGGTGTTGGGAAGGGCTTCTCCGGTTTTTTGATCAATGAGATCGTGGAGCAAATATTTATCAGCTTCAGGCGCAAGACCAACCAGGTCACCTGCAGGCGTCGGATAAAAGAATGCGTAATTTATAATAGTTAATTTGTTATAGGGGATGCTGGCCTGAGTTACCAGGTGATCACGCTCCATAAATCGCCAGGAAGGATAGTATCCAATAATGTCCTTTGAATGTGCTGAGGATAAACCAATCACCAGTCCCAAAACCAGGTTTAAAACCGAAACAAGTTTCATATCACCCCTCAATTTTTGATTTAAGTCCATGTGGAACGTGAGATACCGAACCACGTCGCCCAATCTAGCCCATAATAACAGTCACGACATTATGAGAACCCTCTGGCATAGCCGGAATGGATCCATGATGCAATTTCCCATTTAGGGTCAATTCTTTGATACCCTTGCTCACACGATCAGGGTTGCTCACCTGAATGTCAAAGTTGGCCCCTCTCCATTTTCGCGTAAGACCGAATGCGTCCCAATCTCTGGGGATACAGGGATCAATAACCAGCCCTTCAAAGGTCGTGCGGACTCCCAATATCCATTGCGAGACAGCCACATAAAACCAGCTGGCAGATCCCGTAAGCCAGGGGTGCCGGGCTTGACCATGAGCACTATGTTTCTCACCCATGATAAATTGACAATATGAATAAGGCTCAGCCTCTCGGGTCTCAATCTTATCGTTCTGGTTATAGGGTAGTATGGCATCATAATATTTCATGGCGCGGTCCCCATTGCCCAACATGCAATCTGCGATGATCGCCCAAGGGTTCGAATGGCTAAAGATGGATGCGTTTTCTTTGATGCCAGGATAGACCCGGGTAACATAGCCAACACCATCATCAGGACTTGTGTAGGCCGGCCAAACGAGATGATTGCCATATTCCGAGTAGAGGTGATTCTCGATGGCATCGGTACACAGTTCAGCTCGTTCCCCGGATGCCACACCTGAAACCACTGCCCAGCTCTGAGCATTAAGGAAAACCTTCCCCTCAGGATTCTCATTGGTGCCAATCTTTTCGCCATTAGCAGTAAAACCACGAATATACCAACTTCCATCCCACAAGGTACTCTCGCAGCTGGCTTTTACAGTGTCAGCAATCTGGCTATATTTTAGCACATCATCTTGTTTGTCAAGACTCCTGGCCGCGTCGATAAAATATTGGAGAGCCCAGAAATGCATGAATGAGACCATGGCACTCTGACCACCACCGAGGTTAAGGCAATCATTCCAATCGGCTCGAAGACCTTGACAAATCCCATTTGAACCGATGTACTCAGTAGAAAAATCTAGTGTGCGCTTCAGATGGCCGTAAACGGTATCTTCCCCAGCATCTGCATAGGGAACGCGTTGGTTAAAGAAATCAAGATCACCAGTCTCAGAGACATATTCACAGACTGTGGTTACCAACCAGAGTGAATCATCCGAGCAGACGTCCTCAATCCCATGAACAATATCAGCAGGTGAGGCGCTTGGCACCACGGTAGGCAGTTTCACACCAGGGAGCTTGTCTTCTTTTGGTTTAAACACATCAGGATCAAAAAGATGGATTCCATAGCCCTGGTTTGACTGAGCATGAAGTAGCTCAAGAATGCGTTGTTTGCTCATTTCGGGGTTGGTATGAACGACACCAAGTATATCCTGGGATGTATCCCGGTACCCTAATCCAGTTCGGCCGCCTACCTCAATAAAGGAAGCAAATCTAGACCAAACCACACAAGTTTCTGCTTGATACAGATTCCAGGTATTCATCATCGTGTTTAAACCCTGATGTGGGGTCCTGCATTGCAGCTGTGAGGTTTTGGTATCCCAGTATTTCTTTAGATCATCAAAGGCTTTATCAACCTGGGCCATATCGCTGTACTTCTTGCGAATGCGCTTGCCTTGCTCTTCTCGTGAGCCAACGCCCAGCATAAAAACCAGGCGTTTACTTTCACCAGGTTGAAGGGTAATGCGTTTGTGCAAAGATCCACAGTGATTCCCCCCAAGCTCAGATCGATTGTCACAAGAACCATTTTCGACAGCTACAGGGTTGGTCTCAGTTCTATAATTTCCAATAAAGCTATCACGATGGCTATTATAGGAATCAGGCTCAAAATTGGCGGTGAAAAAATGGTAGGTCCAGGGTTCATAGAAGAAGTCAAACTCGATAACCGCATCCTGATAGCTGGAACCACTCGCATAGAGGCTCATCTGCAAGTTTTGATTATCGATCTCAATGTGGTGATTTGAAAATTCTAGATATGAAAATGCACTGAGTTGGCGAACGCTATCACCGGTATTGGTAATTTTGACATCCCAGAGCTCAACATCCTCACCCAAGGGAATCATCATCAACTTCTCAAGGTGAATATTGGAATACTCGCAGGAGAATTTCGAATAGGACAAGCCATGCCGAACTTGATAGCTCGCTTCGGATAGATCCTTACCTACTGGTTGCCAGGAGGCAGACCAATAGTCTCCAGATTCATCATCACGGAGATAAAGGTAATGCCCGGGACGATCTAAGGGTACACCATTGGGGCGAAAGCGGGTGATGCGTCCGTGCTCAGCAGATTTATAGAATGAATAACCACCTGAGTTATGTGATAGCACTGTACACATATCTTCTAGGCCCAAGTAATTGGTCCAAGAAACCGGAATATCCGGTCTTTCGATTACATATTCGCGTTTCTCTTCATCGAAATAGCCGTATCGCATGTCATCTCCAGAGTACTAAGTATACATTTCATTATTCCTCGGACCGCCACGGGGTTATACTCATGGCGAGGCATATGCCGCAAGAGGGAGTCTTCGAGTCCGCGTGTATAAAAGTATTCAGAACTCTATTTATTTCCCAGTAAATTCTGAGGATGAACTAACTAAATGTTGATTTTTATTGATATCCGATGCATATTGTTGGCACGCAAACAGTTATAATATATTGTATCTAAAGAACTTATAGAACTATTATGAAAGATATGGCGAGAGTTTGAATGAATAATAATAGAGTCCAATCATCTGATTTTCGGTTGATACGCAATATTAATGATCGTATCGTGCTCAATATCATTCTGGAAAATGAAGCTATATCTGGAGCTGATCTAGCCCGGCAGTCGGGACTGCAACCTTCCACTATATCTAATATATTAAAGGGCTTAAAGGCGAGAGACCTGGTAAACAACCTGGGAAAGGGAACCTCCACTTTCAAGGGTGGGAAGCGTCCATTCCTGTGGGAGATCAATAGTGATGCAGCCTATGCTATTGGCCTGGATGTCGAAATCGGCCAGGTGGCTATAACCATGCTAGGCTTGAATGGGAGTGTTAAGAATAAGAAGATATACGCCACGGAGAATATCAGTAATCCCGAAGAGCTGTCACAGCATTTGCTTGTTAGCTTTCAGGATTTCATTGCTGAATCTGGTGTGGGTATTGATAAAATTCTCGGCGCTGGAATAGCTGTCGCCGGTATTGTGAACCGCGATACCGGAGAAGTCATGATGACGGATATCATCCCTCAAATGAATTTCTCATTAACCCAGGAATTACAGAAGAAGTATCAATTTCCAGTGATTGCAGAGAACAATGCCAACGCCAGTGCAATAGGATCAAAGATTGTCGGTACCGCTCGCGGTGAACGGAACCTCATGACCGTATTGGTGAAGGTAGATGCCCATGTTAGTGGTATCGGAATTGGTCTAGTTCTCAATGGAGAGTTATATCATGGAAGCAATTTTTGCTCTGGAGAAGTCACCCCTGAATATCCACCTATGTACAATATGCTCAGCCGGTTAAGAGATCATTTTAGCAAAGGAAAAATCTTAAAGAAATACCTAAATAAGATCGAGGATCTGAATATTCGACTACTCATCGATGCGGCCAACCAAGGTGACGTTCTCGCCAACCATTATTTCAATTTGCTGGGCCGAATGATTGGAAGTTCCATTGCAAAACACATTGCCATGATCAATCCAGCCAAGGTGATCATCACCGGTGATGTTGCTGAGGTTGGAGATCTGATTCTTAATCCTATCAAGGAATTGGTTGAATATGAACTGGTATCAATCAGTAAAAAGGATCTGAATATTGTAGCCAGCCGTAGTGGTCGATATTCTGTAGCTGTTGGCGCTGCATCCATCATCCTTGATGAGTTCTTGAAAATCCCTGCCCTGCCCAATAATCGCATCGTAAACCTCTCTCAAACACAGTAAAAAAGTAGTCCCCAAAAGATCAATCTTAAAAAAAATGACAGGAATTGCGATATTTTAGTATATTTCTATTGAAAACAAACTAACTGATTGTATCTTCAGCCAATAATTACGGATATGGAACAAATGTACGAACATCTTAGGAATAGATTCTTGAAGAAGTTTGATTCAAAACAAAAGAAGACCTCATGGCTACTGGCCATCATGCTATTGTGTTCGACCATGGTTACGACCCATGCAGGTGTGACAGGCAAAATCTCTGGCAAGATTACTGACACCGAAACTGGTGAGCCAATGATTGGTGTTAACGTTATCATCGACGGCACCATGTTTGGGGCGGCTACTGATCTGGAAGGTCATTATACGATTCTTCGTATTCCACCGGGCACCTACTCAATTACAGCTACGACAATTGGCTATTCTGAAATAACAGTCACTGAAGTCAGGGTGTCCATCGATCAAACCGCTCGTATCGATATCCTCATGAGTTCGGCAGCCATTCTAGGGGACGTGGTCACCGTCACAGCCACGCGACCTGTGGTTCAGCCAGATGTTGCAACCAGTGTTACATCGCTTCGGGGCCGTGAGATTCAAGAGCTACCCGTATCCAACGTTACCAGTGCCATTGCCTTACAAGCCGGAATCGAAGATGGTTTGGTTATACGTGGTGGCGGAGCCGAAGAATTACTATTCCAGGTCGATGATGTTACTCTTAGAGACGCCCGCAACAATCAACCCATCACCGGAATACCCATGAGTTCAATCCTGGAACTCTCCATTGAGCGTGGCGGGTTTAACGCAGAATATGGGCAAGTAAGAACGGGTTTAGTAAATATCGTTACCAAAGAGGGCAGCACAGATCATTATGAAAGTACGATGACTGTAAAATATAGTCCTGCTTCTCCAAAACATTTTGGCATGTCCCCCTATGACGAAGGCTCAATGTGGATGCGCCCATATCTTGATGAAGATGTCGCCTGGACTGGGACTGATAATGGTGCTTGGGACATTTATACGCGAAATCAATATCCCGATTTTACTGGCTGGAACGCCATCTCGGAACAGCTCCTCTCAGATACCGACCCATCGAATGATCTCTCGCCCCTGGCTGCACAGAAGCTTTTTATTTGGCAACATCGCCGAACGCCAAGCACTGATCAAATCGATCACAATATCGATGCGGGATTTGGAGGACCAGTTCCATTTTTGGGTCATAGGGGATTCAGCTTTTATGTCTCTTATCGCTCACAAAGAGAGATGTTAATGATTCCTTTGTCACTGGACGACTATGTTGATCATGATGTTATGCTTTCGGTTACTGCAGATGTAAGCCCAGGAATAAACATCAGATATATTGGTATGTTGGGTCAAAGTGCAAATGTCGCTCAGAATTACGATGAGGCCAATGGTACGACCACCTCCTTTTTAAGATCCCCATGGCAAATAGCCAATCGAACCAGCGACTCTCAGATTAGCGCCAGAGTATTTACGCCCTCTTTCTATAGTGTAGCAACACTCAAACATCAATTGAATGCTCTGACACTAACCCATACCCTCAGTGCAAAAACTTATTACGCCGCCAGTATGGAACAAATCAGCAGAAGTTATCTCACCGGACCTATATCGCAGCGCGACACAACCCGGAGCAATGAGATAGTACCGGGTTATTTTGTAGATGAAGCCCCCTTTGGGTTTAGCGGATTACCCAATGTAGGTATTGGTAATGAGGCAACCGATTTCTTCTTTGGAGGCCACACAGCCACCTCGCGGGATAGCTCAGTTACAACATCCACAACCATAAAATTTGATTTGACCAGCCAACTCAATTTTCAGAATCTCGTCAAAACCGGATTTGAGCTGACTTACAGCGATTTGGACTTGAGCTATGGCTTTGTCAAAGAACTTTTCCCAGATGGGAATAACTATGTCAAAACTCAGAACAACCCCATCCGAGCTGCCGCATATATTCAGGATAAATATGAAGTTCGTGAATTTATTTTAAACATTGGTTTGCGGGCAGATTATAGTAATGCCAACCGAGCCTGGCCTTCACTCATTCCCTTTTCAGATGAATGGAAAGAATATGCTTCACCGAGCTATAACTCTGATTCCTCTTATACGAGCAGTGATGCAAAATCTCGCTTCAACCTGAGCCCCCGTCTAGCGATTTCACACCCCATCACCAAGGAGTCCAAACTCTTCTTCAATTATGGACACTTCCAGCAGTTACCCACTTATGAGGAAATGTTTAGAATGGGTCGTGGTAGCCTTGGCCAGTTGGAGAATATCGGTGATCCTGAGCTATTCCTCGAGCGCACAGTATCCTATGAGTTGGGATTTGATTATTCATTTATGAATCAATACCTATTCCAGGTAGCTGGATTTTACCATGATATAATTGACCAACAGGATTTCACAGATTTTTTCAGCCGAGATGGTATCCAGGTTCGAGCTGCCAACAACAATAGCTACGAAGACATACGCGGTCTTGAATTCTCCGCCAGGAAAACGAAGGGCGATTGGGTGACGGGTTTTCTCAATTACACCTATCAGGTTTCTACATCAGGAAGATTTGGTAAGGCAGAGATTCACGAAAATCCGACAGACCAACGTCATTATGATGAGAATACGGCCAACCTGTACCAGTCCAAACCGATTCCTCAGCCTTATGGCCGAGCCAGTGTGACCTTTCATACACCTCGTACTTTTGGACCCAAAATTATGGGTATCAATCCTGCTGGTAGCTGGGCTTTGAATCTTTTAGGCTATTGGAAAGCAGGTCAGCAACTCAAAGTCACGGGTACCTATCCTGGTGCAAAACAAGGGGCCGGAACTTATCTGAAGTATCGCAATCTACACAATCTAGTGATTCGTCTAAAGAAAAACACCTACATCCAGGATAGAAATATCAGCTTTTTTGTAGAGGTCAATAATGCCCTGAATACAAAGAGTCTATCCTTAGTTGGTTTTCAAGACTTCCATGACCAACTCTCATATTTCACCTCATTGCATCTTCCCAAAAGCCGTGATTATCAAAATATAGTTGGCGACGATTTGATTGGTGATTACCGTGATTTGGACGTTGATTTTCAGCCCATTGAACAACAGGGCTTGATCAATGGAATCGCTGATCGTGGCAATGACGGTGCCATTTATTATGGTAGGCTAGATGATGGTGAAATCGTGCACGATGCAGATTATTGGGAATACATCGGTGAGGGTGACGAGGCTCAATGGTCCCAGGTCAGCAAATCTCGGATGGATAAAATTCTGGATGAAAAAGCCTATATCGATATGCCCAATCAAACTTCCTTTAATTTCTTAAATCCTCGACAAATCTTTTTTGGGATTCAATTAACATTTTGAGTGAGAGACTGTACACAGCGCAGGTCTGTTCCAATAGTGAAAGAAAATATTTTATGAATAGCTCAGGCATCAACATGAAACATCTACGCAAACTGCTGATTGCTCTCGCAATATTTTCCTTGAGTATTTCGCTTTTTGCTCAGCCAAGCGGGCTCGAGGTGAAATGGTTCAGAGTAGGGAACTTGCACAGTTGGTATTCAAGTTTGGGATGTGAGCTGGAAGCTCGCGGACCACTGGGTGATCAGATGGAAGGCTTGAACTGGCCAGCCCAATATGGTCGCTATGATAATCAAGCCGCCAAATCAATGTGGATCGGCACCACTGATTATGTTGACCCGACCTACAATGACACACCTTTTCCTTATAAAGTGGTGGTGGCCGGAACCAGGACAGCTGATCCACTGCGCATGATCATGCCCATAGAATTCAGTATGATCGGAAAATTTGATCACCCTCTAGTGATCGTCGATGGTAATCCAGGTACAGATATGGATTATGGTGATATAGTTGATGTTGTTGATCCTGACATCAGCGCTGATAGAATCATAATCAATAAAGTAAACTCATCAATTGGAATTACCGTCACGAGAACCCTATCAGCTTATTCACAACAGAATAACGACAACTATTTTATTTATGATTATGTCTTTGAAAATACTGGAATCATTGATCTTGATGGCACCGTAGTAGAGAAAACACTCACGGATGTGGTGTTTCATTTTCAATCTCGCTATGCCTTTGGTTGGGTCCCTTTCGAGGAAGATTGGTACCCTTCAAATAACATTACTTGGGGACGAAACAGTGTAAATCATACCATCTTTGAGGATCCTGATAATGGCGATCCCATGCGCGCAACATATGTTTGGTATGGACCTCATTCCCAATCAATTCATGGATGCGATGCCGATTGGGGTTTACCTCATCCTACAGAAGGGCGAGCTCTGGGACATCCGGCATACACCGGGGTTGTCGTGTTGCATGCTGATGGTAGTGCCGATGACGAGAGTGATGATCTGAGCCAGCCATCCACCACAGCCCATCTTGGGTCTGACGGGGACAACTTGTCATTCGATCAATATGTACCCAGCGTTATGGCTACCTATTATGAGAATATGACCAAGGGCCATCCCGAGATGTCAATTTGGGAGGAAATGCAATCCAGTGGTATCAGTTGTGGTGATCAATACGGCGGTGATCCAGGTGGCTATTCACCAGCTCAAGGTTATGGACCCTATACCCTTGCCCCTGGTGATAATATTCACATCGTTTTTGCAGAAGCCGTTGCCGGAATTGATTATCAAAAGAGTACCCTTGTTGGAAACACTTGGTTCAATGATGCTGGTCCCTTTGACTTGCCTGGAAGCGGGACCACCACCGACCGTAATGAGTACAAGCGCCAGTGGGTACAGACCGGTGAAGATTCGCTGATGCAGACTTTTCGGCGTGCGAAAGACACCTATGACAACAATTATGTCATCGACCAACCCCCACCACCACCCAGTGAATTTCTGATCAACTCCGGTGGTGATAGAATTATCCTGAATTGGAATCAACAAGCTGAGCTGGATGACAATTTTTCAGGGTATCAGGTCTATCGAGCTGAAGGCAAGCCAGATGCTTTTTTTGAGCAGATCTATGAATGCGGTCCCGGCACAGATAAAGCTCAAGTCGTCAATCAATTTGAGGATGTGACTGCCCGGAGGGGTTTTGACTATTATTACTATGTGCTCAGTGTAGGGAGCAATGGCTTGGTGAGTAGTAAATTCTACACCATGACCAATACACCCGCTTATTTGAGAAGACCTGCAGCCGAATCATTCACTGCCCTTAGAATTGTCCCAAACCCCTACCACATCAAGGCCCGAAGTCTTCAGTTCAATGCCTCCGATCGCTTGGCCTTTTATGGCCTCCCAGGATTTTGCACGATCCGGATTTATACTGAAAGAGGGGATCTGATAAAAACAATTGAACACGAGGATGGCAGTGGAGATGAGTTGTGGAACTCAACCACAGCTGCCCGCCAACTGGTGGTTAGCGGATTGTACATAGCCCATTTTGAGGTCACCCGAAAAATTAGCGATGAGGAAACAGGCGAAGTCCTCTATCGAAAAGGTGATCAAACCATTAGAAAATTTGTGGTGATCCGATGATAAAGAATTTCTCCCGGACCCTTGAGGCATCCATGAAAAATAGTTTCAATCATCGACTAATATCAGGGCTTATTATGCTCTGCCTTCTTGCGCCCCTCATGACCTGTGACCTTGTCACACCTGAGGAATTTGCAGAAGGTGAGACAAGTATCTCTACCTTTGACGATCGAGCCTGTGAGTTTCTTTCCCGCGAGCTTCACCCACTAGACACTATTTATAGCGCTCAGGATACCAGCGTGGTTGTGGATACCCTCTATTTAGAATTAAATGCTAAAATGGATTCATTCACCATATTGCTGGATTCTCTGCTCTCCGATACGGTGTTTACAGAAACATCCACATTTGCGAGTTTATACGACTCCATTGCCAATCAGCTGGATGCGGTGGTCCTGGATACCACGAATTTAGTGAACTACGGTGGGAACTCAGTATACCTACACTTCCCAAGCGCTATTTCTGGCGAGGCCACGGTCTTTGTAAGTTGGGCATTTGATAAGAATAATGTCAGTGATTATGTCAGTATTGATCTCATCGACAGAGATGGAAACCTCGCGAATATTGCTTCCCAGGATATGCCTCTGGCCATCGTTTCGGGCTGTACCCAGGAGTATGTGGCCGACTTTGCCACAGCAGAAATCGCCAACACTCCCGTGGTCAAGACTCGTACCACTTTTGATCTTGAGGCAATTCCATATTTAGTGCAGGTCAAGGTGACCAAGTTTATCGATGGGACCTCGAGGGTTCCCCTTCGCATAACCCTTCTTCAGAATGATTAGATCGGAGCCCCAAGTCAATGAATTATAGAGATCAGATCCGGGCTTACACAGGAAGCTTGAGGATGCTTAACCAACCCGGCTTAGGCACAGTCATCATTTTGATTCTAATGCTTTGTCTAAATTCGCAAGGCTTAGCCCAAACTAATGAAAAGGATGCTCAAACTGGCTTCCAGTTTATGAGCGTGAATTCTGATGCGCGAGCAGCAGCCATGGCTGAAGCAGTTACAACCATTGCAGGCTCACCTACGGCACTCTTTTTTAATCCCGCTGGGATGGCACGCACGACGACACAGTTCGACGCCAGCTTCAACATCAATCAATGGATAGCAAATATTCAACACAATTCCGTCGGCATTCTTTATAGCCCAAAAGATGGAAAGTATGGTGTGTTTGGTTTGAGTTTGATGTCGGTGGATTATGGGACCCTCCAGGGAACCATGGTTTGGCCTAATGCAATGGGCTATATCGACACCGAAGAGTTCTCCCCATCCGCATTTTCCTTGGGTCTGGGTTACGCCAGGGCGCTTACAGATAAATTCGCTGTGGGTGTTCATCTAAAAAATGCCTCCTCAGCGCTAGGGCAGAGTACCATCCTCAAAGAAGATTCCACATTTGCCACCACTAAAAATGTTGCCAGTGCTTTGGCGGTAGATTTCGGAACCCTGTTTAATACAGGAATAAGAAATTTGGTTGTGGGTATGTCGGTGAAGAATTTTTCCCAGGAAATCACCTACGCCAATGGTGAAGAAAACTTCCAACTTCCCTTAACATTCACCTTGGGGATTTCCATGGAGCTTTTTGAAATGATGGGTATGGAATCTAACCAGGCCGTCCATCTGGCACTGGATGCAACCCATCCTCGATCTCACCCTGAGCAATTCAAGTTTGGTCTTGAATATCAACCGCTAAAAATGCTCGCTTTCAGATCGGGCTATATCATGAATAATGATGAAGACGGATTCACTTTTGGCTTAGGCGTGAACTACTCAGGTTTTGCTTTCGATTATGCCCTCACGCCATTTGGTAGATTTGATAATGTACAAAGATTTTCCCTCAGGATCGCGTTATGATGAAAAGGGTAACAGGCTCAATGCGCATTAAGAATTTAAGCAATATGAAAAGACTTCTTCTGGTGACACTGGTGGGCATATTGATGTTCGCCTGTGAGGAATATCCCGAAATTGATCTTTTAACTTATGACGACCAAGTGATTGGAACGGATCCAGTTATCCTCGATATCACGCCCCCGGCGGCGACTGCTTTTGCTGCCTATACAATTATTACCATAAGTGGAGAACACTTTTCACCAGACAGTGGGGGAAACACGGTCTATTTCAGTGGTGTTCAGGCCCAGATTCAGAGTGAATCAGAAACTGAAATTGTTGTGCTCGCTCCAGATATTGTGGGTGAAGATCTTGCATTAAACCTTGTTGTTGACGGCGCCTTAAATATTGTCACCGTGCCCTACAGTCTGGCCAATCTCAGCCTGGAATATGGCGGGTTTGGAAATGCTGAAAAGACGCGCTGTATTGCAGTTGATAATGCTGAAAATCTATACGCGATGCTGGATGATAGAACCGTTATCAAGGTCACAGAAACTGGTGAGCGCACCATTTTTGGAACAACCCTAAGCTTTCCCTCAGCCGGTGAGATGAGAGTCGGACCAGGTGGCGCATTATTTATCCAACGGACCAGTCAAAGAAGTATCTACCGTATCGGACCTGATGGGGGTGATGCTGAAGAGCATATCATTTTCCCCGAGAGCGTAGAAGGAAGTAATGTCCGCCTGACTTCCTTTGATTTTGATGCACAGGGAAACATTTATGCCGGAGGGGTCAGTGGTGGACTGGTCGCTCACAATGTGAATGGCAACGTATATGGACTGGGTGATTATTACGATGGCGTTAAAATAAAATCAGTGCGCGTGTACGATGGCTATGTCTATCTGGGACGTGAAGATGGTATTTGGCGCAGTGAGATTCTTAGCGACACTGGCAGTGTTGGAGCCGGTGAATTTATCTTCGATTGGGAAAACTCAGGAACCTTCTCTGCTTCCGATTTAAAATCCATCACCTTTGCCAGCGATGGCGATATGTATATAGGCACAGCGAATACGACGACGACCACCCTCGATCCAATTCTTGTTTTACATCCCGATGGGAGTACTGAAGCCCTCTACCCCGGACAATTGTTACTTCCAGCAGATCATATGGTCTGGGGAAGTGGTGCATTCATGTATGTAAATCGCGCCAATCGAGATGCTGAGTTGAGAAGGATCATCCGTGTTAACCTCTTAAAACCTGGCGCACCCCATTACGGGCGTGGTCTATAAGACTGATGAATTTTTATGAAAAAAACAACCAAGACAACAAATCCAAAGAAGGAGGATTGATTATGCTTAGTAGGTTACAAAAGAAGACAGCTTGGGCTGTTGTACTAAGTTTATTTTGCACCTTGAGCTTTGCTCAAACGACGATTCTGAGTTTTGATGAAACGTCTGCAGACTGGGCCGTGGTGATGGGACATCCCGGTAACACCATTATTCTAGAAGATGATTTTGAGGACTTCGTAGAAGGAGCCGGAAGTATGCAGGTTGATGTTCAGCTGGTAGATCTGGTTGGATGGGGTACCTGGACAGACCTTGGATTTACCTTTCCAGAGGTCCAAGATTTTACTGGCTACAGTGAGATGCGCTTCAAAATGAAGCTTCTCAAAGAACCCACCTCAAACATTCGGTCTATGCAATTTACCTGTGATGTGTTTGAAGCATCAGGTGAACTATGGCGTTATCCTGAAGATATGGATATTTTCTATAGCCCACATACAGACGCTGCTGGATCTGAGTGGTTTGAAGTCGTGATTCCTTTCAGCCGTTTTGCCCAACCTGGTTGGTACTCCACACCGGACAATGGCATTTTTGATCCTGGTGCAATCACTTCATTCAATTTTGGTGTTCATTCAGATAGCTCTGCAGGATTTTTCAACGCTCCCTTTGATACAGTCTCATTTCTTATCGATGATCTGTATTTAGCAAATCCTGTTGAAGATGGCCAAATGCATGCGTTTGATGAGATGGCTGGTGATTGGACAATGGGTGCAGGTAATGAAAATGTTGTTATTCTTCTTGAAGATGATTATGATAACATTTTTGAGGGTGCCTCAGCCATGGCCGTTGAAGTTCAATTTGATGCCCCCTATGCAACCTGGGGAACCTGGACTGATATAGGCTACACATTTGCTACGCCAGTTTCGCTCGGTGCAGCAACAGAGCTAAGATTCAATATAAAAATGCTCAAAATTCCAGTTCGGAAGAATCTGATCTTTACATTCGATTTATTCGATGTTGATGAAAATGAACTCCATCGCTGGGGTGGGGATGCTGAACGTCCCGGTCACTATGGCATCATGGAGCACATCGATATCACTTTCCATGAATGGCGAGAAATTGTAATCCCACTCGATGATATGTTCAGACCATCCTGGTCCACCACATACGATGATGAAATTGCAACTGTTGCTGGGATCGCTTTTGGAATTCATACAACTCAAGAGCAGGTTGATGCCGATTGGAATGCCTGTGTTGATGATACCCTGGGCTTCGTTATTGATAACTTAAGAATGACACATGCTTCTACGGTTGTTGGCATCGATAATGATCTTCCAGAGGTCGTTCAGAATTTCCAACTATCTCAGAACTATCCCAACCCATTCAACCCAACAACGAGCTTCAGCTATGCTCTTCCTAGCAACGAAGAGATCTCAATTGCGGTATATAATATCCGTGGTGAGCTGGTCACAACCCTGGAACAGGGCTATCAGAATGCTGGACGTCATCAGGTGAGTTGGAATGGAACCGATGATGCTGGTAAAATGGTGAGTAGTGGAATCTATATCTACTCTCTTAAATCTGCTTCTCAGAGTGTCTCTAAACAGATGCTATATCTGAAGTAAACCAAAAAGAACTCCTTTGGTTATGCCCCATGTGTTGTTTTTGCATGGGGCATTTTTTTTAATTTGATGAAGAGCCATGCTGTATTCTCACTACCACTAAGGCTGGAAATAGTGTACTTCAGCAATTAGATTCAACTCATTGCCCGGAATTATTGTCCAACATGCAGTTCACTTAAAATTTTATGGAAAGTATTAAATGATAAAGAATTTTTTCAAATCTAAACACCCGGCCACCTGGGTGCCGACACTATACTTTTCTGAAGGTCTACCCTTCGTTGCAACGGCTACCGTTTCGGTTCTCATGTACAAAAGCCTAGGCTTATCTGATGCTCAGATAGCCTTGTTCACAACCCTGGTAATGTGGCCCTGGACCCTTAAACCACTCTGGGGACCAGTTTTGGAAATGTTCAAAACCAAAAAACATTTTGTGGTTGCTACCCAGTTTATTGGTGGCATTGCATTTGGACTATTGGCTCTATCATTACCGCTTGATGGATTTCTGCGCTATTCCCTGGCAATGTTCGTCATTATTGCCTTCAATTCAGCAACCCATGATATTGCGGCGGATGGCGTTTTCATTAACACGCTCTCCCCGGATGAGCAAGCACGCTATGTGGGTTGGCAGGGTGCCTTCTATAATGTGGCAAAAGTACTGTCTCAGGGCGCTCTGGTCTATATTGCAGGAAAACTCGAAGTGACCATTGGTGTCACAGAGGCCTGGATGGTAGTAATGGGCTTATTTGGCATCATCCTCATTCTCATGGCCTTGTATCATTTAAAGATGCTGCCATCTGGAGGTGCTTCAACCAAGGTGCAGAGCTTCGGTGAAGCTTTTCAGACTTTTGGGCTAGTCCTAAAAACTTTTTTCCAGAAAAAAAACATTCTGTGGGGCATCGCATTTATCGTTTTGTTTAGAACTGCTGAAGGTCAACTGACCAAAATAGTCCCCTTATTCATGCGTGCAGCCAGAGAAGACGGTGGACTCGGACTCCTCACTTCCGATATTGGAATTGCTTACGGAATATTTGGTGCTGCCGCCTTTGTAATCGGATCAATATCTGGAGGCTATTATGTGGCAAGGAAGGGTCTAAAGAATTCAATCTTTATACTCGCCATCATCTTTAATCTGCCAGATATAGTCTATGCCTATTTAGCTTACAGCCTGCCTGAAAACTTTGCCGTTATCTGTGCCGCCATCACCATAGAGTGGTTTGGCTATGGCTTTGGGTTTGTCGGTATCATACTTTTCATGATGCAACAAATTGCCCCTGGAAAGTACAAAATGGCTCACTATGCATTTGCTACAGCCGTGATGAATTT
>JACKQG010003811.1_pt1 | contig 18090 bp, 9 predicted proteins | sample 8237621 | NCBI WGS metagenome assembly JACKQG01 (sample SAMN15677084, study PRJNA649215) | marine metagenome | biome: marine; feature: Black Sea; material: saline water; isolation source: suspended particulate matter (SPM) from the Black Sea western gyre | collected 2013-06-09/2013-06-10 | depth...
AAGACGCAACTACGCGTTGTGGAGACCGTCCTGCACTCCGCCTGCGTCGGCGCGGTCCGCATGCCCGCCGAGCTTGGCCCAACGGGCGGAACGATCGTCTCGCCTCGTTTCTTGCGGGAGTATATCTTCCCTTGGCACAAGCGGATCGGCGAAATAGTGCACGCCAAGGGGCTCTTGTACATGTACCACTCCGACGGTCGACTGTACCAAGTGATCGACGACCTGATCGCGTGCGGTTTTCAGGCGCTCCATCCGTGCGAACCGGCCAGCATGGATATCGACCAGTTGAAACGCACCTACGCCGGTCGTCTCTGCCTGAACGGGAACATCAACCTCGATTCGACCATGACGCTGGGATCGCCCGAGGACGTTGAGCAGGAAGTGAAGCTGCGAATCCGCACCCTAGGCCCCGGCGGGGGCTACTGCTGTGGAACTTCCAACTCCGTCCCGGAGTACGTGCCGTTCGAGAATTACACGGCAATGATCAGGACGATCCAACAGCACGGTACGTATCCGATTCACGGAGCATAATCGACCAAAGCCGGAAGTACTGACCTACGGTGAACTTTGGACAAGCGAAAGGGACCCACCATGAGCCCGAACAAGAATCGTGTTGAATTGAAGATCGCCGGCAAGACGTTTTGTGGCGGTTGCTGCAACAGTTCAGATCCGGAAGCCGACGGTGGTCTCTCCCGGAGAAGCTTCCTCCAGGGCGTGGGGGCCGCGGGCGCGGCGCTGGGCAGCGTCGCATTCGCCGCGGAGGAAGGCCGGAACGACTCGTCCAGGCCGGTGCCGGGGCAACCTTTTCCGCGCGGCAAGACACTGCGCGTTAAACCGGCGATCCTTGCGCTGGCCTTACATGACACGCTTCCCAAGCCGAATACCATGACTCGCAGTTGGCGAGCCTACGGCGGCATCCAAACCCCGGCTGATCTCCAGAAAGAGGTGCAGCGTCTGGAAAAGGACATGAACGAGTTGGCCGCCAAGTCCGATTTCCCGGTCGAGTTCCTTCCGATGGCTGCCGTGCATAACCTCGCAGAAGCCCAACAGGTCGCCGCTGGCGATCAGGACGTGGTGCTGATCTTCGGGGCGAGTGGCTACGACGGGGGCCGCCTCTCCAGTGTGATCGCGTCCAAGTCACCGGGGATCTACTTCGTGCGTCATCGCACGGAGCCGCATTACGCCGGGCACACGACCATCGGCCGGTACATCCTGCGGCACGATACCGATGCAAGCATCGACCCCAACCTGGATGCAAGCGACGTGGTGGTGGACGACTACGGTGAGATTCTGTGGCGTCTGCGCGCGATCTACGGGCTGAAGAACGCCAAGGGCACCAAGGTGTTGGCTATCGGTGGCCTGCAGCACTACAGCCGGCTCGGTCAACAGCACGCCCCCAAGCATGCCCAGGATGTCTGGGGCTACGGCGTCGAAGTTGTCTCGCTGGAGGAATTCGGCAAACGGTTGACGGCCGCGCGGGCAGACCGAAAGGTCGTCGATGCCGCTGAGCAACAGACCGGGGCACTGCTCGCCCAGCCCAACGTGACTCTGCGAACGGATCGCAAGTTCGTTTTCAATTCCCTTATGGCCCTGCGTGTGGCCAAGGAACTGATGAAGGAGAAAGGGGCGACCAACTTCGGATTCGCCGGATGCATGGGGAATTCGGTCATCGGCATGCTTGACACGCCGCCGTGTTTGGTCCTGGCGCTGGCCAACGACGAGGGCCTTACGGCCTACTGCCACACCGACCTCATGCACACGATGCCCGGCGTGTTATTGCGCTGGATCAGCAGCCAACCGGCCTTCGTCGCCAACTCGCATTTTCCCCACGACGGCATCTATACCGTGGCCCACTGCTCCGCGCCGCGCAAGATGAACGGCAAGAACTACGAGCCGACGGACGTTGTGACTCATTACGAGTCCGATTACGGCGCGGCCACCAAGGTGCACTACACCAAAGGCCAAACCGTAACGGTCGTCATCCCGGCTCATGATTGCTCCAAGTGGCAAGGGTTTCGCGGGAAGATCGTCGATTCCCCGTCGCGGCCAGCCTGCCGGTCACAGATGGACATCGAGGTCGACGGGGACTGGCAGAAGCTGGAAAACCAGGTCGGCTACCACGTGCTGGTCAGCTACGGCGATTGGCTGCGCGAGGTCGGCCACGCCTTGAGGAAACTGAAGAACGGCCCGGCCTGGGAGAACTTCAGCGAAGCGTAGACAGGGTGCAGTGGTCGGGGACTGTCCCGATTTTCGCGCAGGCTCTGCGGAGCGAAAATGGGACTGTCCCCTTCACGCGTTCAACAGGAGAACAAGAAATGCATGCTCGAGAAAGATCCGAGTGCCGCCATTGTGCGAGTGGAGTAAACCGGCGCGGGTTCATTAAGGCAGTAGGCAGTACCGCCGCGTTCGCAGCGGCATCGTCTCTCTTGGATGACGTGTTGAGCTTTGCCGCCGAAGCCGTCCCGACAGACGCTCCCACCGCCGTGAAGCCCGTGGTGGACGTGGTGTCCTGCTGGCCCAAGAACCATGCCAAGACGGGGAGAATGGACTGGGGGTACGGCACTGACACCTACCAGTACCAGAGAAATCTCTACAAGGAGATTCTGGAGAAGGCCGCCAAAGAGATTGGCGTTGAAGCAAGGTTTCGCAGTCCCGTGACGACGGACGAGGAGGTCGCCGGTCTGCTGGCCGACCTGAAGAAAGCCCCGCCGGCGGGACTGATTCTTTGTGGCCACACACTTAGAACCTGGGACTATTGGGCTGAATGGAAGCCATTCCAAGCGATCGTTGACGGCCGTGGCGATATCCCAACCGTGGTCTTCTTCAATCTACCTAATATCCGTCTGGGACCTCCCGTCCGCTACGGCAAGCCGTACACGTACACATGCACGGCGCCGGACGTAAGCTGGCTGGAAACGTCCCTGCGGCTGGTGAGCGCTCCGGCGCGGCTGAAGCAGGCGAAATTGGTGTATGCCTCACCAAAACCCACAGAGGTCTATGAAGAGAATCGTATTCACGACGTCAGCAACAATCACTTGCTGGGTCCGGGATTCGTCAATTTCCCCGACTACCTTGCGATCTACCGCCACTACGAAGCCAGCGACGAGATGCGGCAGTTGGCCGACTTCTGCGAAAAGACCGCCAAGGCAGTTGTTGAGCCGGAGAAAAACGCGATTTTCAACGCGGCAAAGCACTACGTCGTCTTGCGAGATCTGATTCAGAAGAACCACTGCCAGGGCGTCATCCTCGCCGGCTCGGTCTGCACCGGGGCGCCGGGCGATCCGGGGCCGGCCTGCGTTGCCATATCCCGTCTGAACGACGAAGGGTTGGTAGGAACTTGCGAAGGAGACCCGGACTTCGGCGTGGCAAACCTGGTATCGCACATGATCTGCGAGCGGCCATCGGTCATGGGAAACTGCGGACACCTGACCGCCACGAACACGATGGTCATATCCCATTGCTATTCGCCCACGAAACTTCGTGGACCAAAGGACGAGTATCGCGCCGCCTACCAGTTACGCGATTTCCACGGCCGACCGGCTTGCGTACCCCAAGTTTTCTGGCCGGAGGGCGAGAAGGTGACGTTCATTACGCCCCTGACCAGGGAAGGCGATAGGGAATATGCGGTGGGAACGGGCAGCGTGGTGTCGAATATTGCCCAGCCGCCCGCCTTCCTCTGCCGGACGGCGGTTGAAATGAAAGTGGACGGGCTGGATGATTGGGATACCCATACATTTCGTCCAGGCCAGAGATGTGGATTCCACAGCAGTTACGTCCTCGGCGACATGCGCGAGCGCTACGACGCCTTCGGACAACTGGCCGGAGTAAAGATCAGTCCCGTTGTGCAGGCGAAGACTCCAGCCGAGGCGGGCGCACCGACCCTGTCGATGCGAGATGACAAGCGTGGTTTCCATTCCTGTTGCTGAATAATTCCCTCGTGGGTGAAATATCCAGACTGACGTGATTACTGCTCTTCTTCATCGGGCGGCTCGATCCGGTGTTTGCCGTGGCAGTCGGTGCAGACGACGGGTGACTCGGTGATCTTCCGCTCCACAAACCGTGCGATGACCTCTGTCGCCGGTATGTCGTGATGCTCGTGACACTTGCCGCACATGGCATCGACTTGATCGCGCTTGTACACGATGTCCGGCTTCGTGGCGCCGACATCCTCGTCGTTGGCATGCGCAGCGCTGAGGCCATGGCACTTGATGCACGTGACCTCTTCCTTGAAATGGACTCGGCTGATCTCTTCCCGGACGAACGTCATGTGGCACACGTAGCACGTGGCATTGACGCTCAACGGGTCGATCGTCTCGCTGGATTCGGCCGGTTTGTCGCCCGAAGCGTCTTTTGGCTCGCCCGGCCCGTCAGCGACAGCCGAAGAGCCTCGAACAAGTAGTGTGGCAGCAAGAATCCCCGCAACGCCGATGCCAATGACCAACACTCGCCGGATGGCGCGATTTCGCATTAGACGTGTTCCCACTGGTGCAGCCATCGGTACTCGGGGGTGAGGTTGGCGTAGTAGTTGCGTCTGCATTCGTGCAGGGTCTGTTCGTCTTCGGTGGTCTTCGGCTTGCCCTTTTCGTAGGAACCCTGGACATTCACTTCGAGCTGCTCGGGGATGTTCACGCCGGGAATGACCGCGGAAAGGCGTTCTTCCTGAAGCATCTCTTTCACCAGCGATGTGGCTCGCTTGTCGATCTTGCCCCGGATCTGCTGAGGCTTCAGGCCGAATGTAGTTCCCGCGCCGAACGGCTTCAGGCCGATCACGCCGACGTTTTTTTCCTGAGCCAGTTTCAACAGGCTGTCGCCGCCGAATTCCTTCGTCAGGAACAGGTACGGAAAAATGATCACCGAGAACTGTGGGTAGTCGTTCAGTACGCGACGGAACACCTTGGGATTGTGAGCGGATATGCCCAGGAAACGGACCTTACCCTGCTGTTTGGCCTTCTCGAAAACCTGGACAACCAAATCCAGGGTCTTCTCGCTAACCATCAACATCGTAGCCATCGCCTTTTGTCCCTCGCCCCACGTGGCGCCAACCGGCCGCCACATATCGAGCATATCGGTGCGATACGATTTTAGCCGGTCCTCGATGGACTTCATCATGCCGTCGGCGGTCAAATTGTCTTCGTATTCCGTGGTGATCTTCTGGGGCCACGAGGCAAAGCCGATGAACCACTTGTCGCGGCCGGCACTTTTCGTCTCGGCCATGGCTGCGCCGTACAGGTCACACTCGGCCCCGATGTTGTTGTCAACGTAGTTCAGGCCCAATTCTACAGCCTTCTCCAGCACCGGGACGCGATCCTCAACGGTTCGCCCTCCGTGGCCGCCGAGACTGACTTCGGAGATCATGAACCCGGTCTTGCCCAGCGTTCGGTAGGTCATCTTGGAGTTGTAGTTCAGGATCTTCGACGTATCGACGGGTGCGGCAGAAACATGGGCGGCAATCGAGGCACCTGCCACGGCCGCCGACGTGGCTTTGAGAAAATCGCGACGCGTGTTCTGATCGTCAGTCGTCATGGTATTTCCCTTATGTCAGTCTCCAACACGGATACCTTCTTCTGCACATTGTAGCCAAACGGCCACTTAAGCCAACAGCCGGCAAATAGCCAATGACGAAAGAACAGAGGTTGTCTAATCGAGCCACGACCTTATGACTTCCCTCTCTGATCGCGTATACTACAACTCCGTCAGTTCGTACAGCGTCGTCACAGGTACCCGTGTTGAGGAATCTCGTTTGAACAGGAGCGAGTGGGTATAGCGAGCAAAACAGATGAAGAAACTCATCACACCAGCAGTTCAATTCCTCTTGATCACAATCGGCTTGTCGGTCGGCCAGTGCGCCGAAGTGGTTCGCACGGGAGAGGACGGGGCTGAAGACGCTCGCGAAACGCTTTGCCGACGACTCGCCAGTCACTACAACGCCAGGGATATTGTCTTCGCAGAACGGGCTCACAACGGGCGTGGTAAGATCGCGGATGGGCATTGGTACGCGAATCTCGGCTATTACGCTCGGGACCCGCAGAAGAAAGCCTATTCCTCGGGCGGCTCACTCTGCAAACTCGATCTGACGACCGGCAAGGCCACGGTTCTGATAAGGGATGACAGGGGAACCTTTCGTGATCCGACAGTGCATTATGATGGCAGAACCATTCTGTTCAGCTATCGCAAGGGAGGAACCGGCCCGTTTCATCTGTACGAAATCCAGTCCGACGGCAGTGGGCTGCGGCAGCTTACGTTCGGGATCTACGATGATATCGAACCGTGCTGGCTTCCGGACGATTCGATCATGTTTGTCAGCGGCCGCGCCAGACGCTACGTGCAATGCTGGGTCACTCAGGTAGCAACGCTGCACCGATGTGACCGTGACGGGCAGAACATCCGGCAGATCTCGGCCAATGTCGAACACGACAACACCCCGTGCGCGCTCCGGGACGGAAGGGTCGTCTTTCAGCGTTGGGAATACGTCGATCGCAGCCAAGTCCATTATCACCATCTGTGGAGCGTTAATCCGGACGGCACGGGCCAGATGGTCTATTACGGCAACATGCGTCCCGGCGGCGTCTTCATCGACCCGCAATCCATCCCCGGCTCCAGCCGGATCGTATTTGTCATCTCGCCCAGCCACGGCCGAGCCGAGCATGCGGGAACGGTTTGCACCGTGAGCGACCGCAACGGGCCTGATGACCCCGGTGCGATTCGCGTTGTGCACACGGCAGGTGATCTCCGTGACCCGTGGGCATTATCGGAAAACGACTTCCTGGCCGCCCAGGGCAAGAGCCTGGTTCATCTGTCCGGTTCGGGTGAGATGACGACCCTTTACGCTCACGATGGCTTCGAGTTGAACGAACCGCGTCCGCTGATTCCGCGCGAGCGCGAACGAATCGTTCCCAGCCGCATCGACCTGTCCCGTACTACGGGAACCCTGACGCTGAGCGACGTGACCGTTGGTCGAAACATGGACGGTGTCAAAAAGGGACAGATCAAAAAGCTGCTGATCTTGGAATCGCTGCCGAAACCGATCAACTACACCGGCAGCATGGAGCCCACAAGCTACGGAGGAACCTTCACGCTGGAGCGCATCCTCGGCACCGTTCCCGTCGAGGAAGATGGTTCGGCCCATTTCGAGGTGCCGGCCAACAGGGCGCTTTTTCTGATTGCGCTGGATCAGGAGGGGAAGGCGGTCAAACGCATGCAGAGTTTTCTTTCGGTCATGCCCGGCGAGGAAACCAGTTGCGTAGGCTGCCATGGGAATAGGCGGACGGCCCCGGACTCGGTGAAGACCGATCAACTCCAGGCGATGAAGCGTGGGCCCAGCCGGATCTCTCCCGTGCCGGAGATGCCGGATGTCATCGACTATCCGCGCGACATCCAGCCGATCCTCGACAAGCACTGTGTCGAGTGTCATAACCCGAAGAAACGGGACGGAGGCATGATCCTGACCGGTGACCATGGTCCCGTGTATTCGCACAGTTACTACACGCTGAGCGCGACCTACCAATTCTCAGACGGCCGAAACCTGCCAGAGAGCAATTATCCGCCCTACGGACTTGGTGATGCGGCAAGCCCGATCATGAAGATGCTCCGGGGTGAACACCACGAAGTGCGGCTGAACAAACAGGAAATCGAGATGATTCGGCACTGGATTCATTGCGGCGCACCGTATATCGGCACCTACGCGGCTCTGATCCAGGGAATGATTGGCAGCACGGGCTATGAGGCATCCCACTTCACCGCCATCGATACGCGGATCCTGAAGAGTGAAAGCGTCCAGCGTGCGTCACAGGTCATCAAGCGTCGCTGCAGCGGTTGTCATGTGGGCGCGCGCACCGTCCCCAAACACGCGGCGGACTGGGGTCAGGGCACCAAACTCATCCAGCCCCAACGCGCCTGGATGATCAAGCAAGCGGACAACCGAGCCGTCTGGCGTTTTCAGCAGCACATTCTCTACAACTTGACGCACCCCGAACAGTCCGTCCAGCTTCTGGCTCCTCTCGCGAAGGAGGCCGGCGGATACGGGGCTTGCCGTGAGATCGCGTCTTCAAGTTCGTACGATGGCCCTCCGAGGCCGTCGAAACAGGAGAATTCTGGGGAATCGACGGGCTCGGAGGCCCATCGTACGGGAAAGAACGGGGGCACGATCACCGACAAGGTCGCTTCCGTCTTCGCGTCCAAAGATGATCCGGATTACCAGGTATTGCTGGCCGCGATTCAGGACACCAAGGCCCTGCACGATTCCGATCCGCGTTGGGATACGCCCGGCTGGAAGGCGCCGGTGGAGTACATCCGCGAGATGAAACGCCACGGGATTCTTCCTGAAACACTCGATCGAGAAACAGATCCGCTGGATCCCCACGAAATCGACAGACGTTATTGGAACGCGGTCACCGGTCATCATCTGCCCGGTCAAGAGCCGAATCTGTACGCGAACCCGACCGTTCAATCCATGTGCATCCGCGGGACCCTGACTCCCGACGGTGTTGCGATCAAGCCGGATTCTGTCAGCCTGACCACCGGTAAACCGGCGACCTGCTCAACCGCGATGGCACAGCACCCTGCACACCTGGCCAATGACGGTTGTGCAAAAGACACGGACCGCTACTGGGCGATGGATGTTGCCAACGGCGATCCTGCCTGGTGGCAGGTAGATCTTGAAAAGCCGACGGCCGTTGGCCGCATCGTGGTTGTCGGCTATTACGGCGACCAGCGCAGTTACGGATTCACTGTTGAGACCTCGCTGGATGGAGAGAAATGGGAGATGGTCGCCGACAAGCGTGACAACAAAGCGCGATCGACGGCCAACGGCATCACCTGCGAGTTCGAGCAGAGGAAAATACGTCATATCAAGATCACACAGACGAGCAACTCGGCGAACACGGGCCGGCATCTGGTTGAGGTGATGGCGTTTGAAATGTGAGATGACAGAAGGCACTGGCCGCAGCGCCCATGCTGAGAGTTGCCGGGCCACAGTCCGTGACAATTTCAGGTAATCGTTGATGAAAAGCCCGCCGCGAAGATGTTCAGGCATGCCGACGGGCGAGTCACCGGTTCCTGTGTCTTTTCCCCTCCTTCGCCGATCCGCAAGGCGAGACGGTGGCGGAGTTAGTGCGGCGAGGTTACGACCTGACGATTCTCATGTCCGTTGCGTGGCGACAGTTCGATACAGACTATACCTAGTCGGCCCCCGACTCGAAGCGATTGGAGTTCCCACGCTTGCGAAGTGGAAATCGTCCGACGACAATCTTACCATCAGGTGAACACAACCGTTGGACGAGGTTAGTTGCCATGATGCCGACACAAACAGAAGTCGAACTTCCCCTGCTCCAAACGCTCGTGGACCTGGGGGGCGAAGCGAAGCCAAAAGACGTGTATCCGCTGCTGACGGCGAAGTTTCCGCAGTTGACGGATGAAGACTTGGCCGAGCATCTGAAGCATGGCGAGAAGAAGTGGCACAACCGGATACAGTGGGCTCGCCAAGCACTCATCACGGCTGGCGATATGTGCAGCCCGAAACATGGAATCTGGGGCATAACCGACCAAGGGCGAAGACGAGTTAAGGAAGCCGGACAACCAGCGACTGCAGGAACACAGCCGGCGAAAGCGTCGATTACCAGTCTCGTTGATCTTTACGAAAAATACGATCTTCAGTTCCGCTCAAAACTACTCGACAAGCTTCACGACTTGACCCCTACACAATTCGAGCACTTCGCCCGACAGTTGCTCGTCGCCTACGGCTTTGTTCAGGTCGGCGTAACCCAAGTGAGCAAAGACGGAGGCATCGACGGACACGGCATGCTTAAAGTCGGTCTCGCCCGCATGGCGGTTGCCTTTCAATGCAAGCGTTGGGAAGGCAACGTATCTCGCCCCGAAGTCGACAAGTTTCGCGGGGCGATTCAAGGCGAATACGAGCAAGGGATCTTCTTCGCGACTTCCGACTTTACCAGGGGGGCAACCGGAGCATCAATCAAGAAGGGGGCGGTGCCGATCGTCCTGCTGAACGGCGACAGCATAGTTGACTTGATGATCGAAAAGGAATTCGGCGTACAAAAGAAGCCCCTCCAAGTCTACGAAGATCAGATCGACAGTATCTTCGGCGACGACGAATAGCCCAAGGACGGCGATCAAATCAAAGCTGCATCACCGGGGAGTGCAGGCGATTGGGGCGAGTTCTAGGGGCTATTGCTCAGGAAGAGTACTTGTCGCGCGGGGCCTCGCTGGGGTCGGACTTGGCTTTCGGTTCTTGAGGCCAACGGCAACTCGGCCTCGTGGATCCGGCGACGATAGGCGGGCAAGTTCGCTTCCCGCTTCTTTGCCCGACGTAAGTCGTCCCAGTCGATTGACATGGCCAAGCCAACGGTTGACACTCAAGGTTCTTTTCTTGCGGAAGACGCGGCCGCCGGCGGGAAGGGCAGCCCTCGATAGGCCCGGGCAAGCATGGCGATATTGGCTTCGTCTTTCCCTGTCAACTGATCCATGTCTTTGGCCAGATAATAGTCATTGATGCTTGGCAGCAGAGAGCCTTTGACCGGCTTCGTAAAGCCATACAGGCCAAAACCCGCCTGGAGCGACGCGGGCACAACGGTCCTGGCATCGGCGCGGTTCCAGGAGGCGAGGCAGTTTATCAAGTTGCCTCTGCCAAGCTTCTCCCGTGTTCGTTTCAGTTCTTCGACCGTGCCCCCCTCGTTCATCAGCCAGTCGACCTCCTTGATCAGCCTGGAATTCACGAGTTGGGGATGATTCAGGCTGAATAGGCTCAACCAGATGATGCAGTCTGGCTTGGTCGATTTCGTGGCATGCTTGACGCGTTGCCAGCAGCGGTCCACGGAACGGCGGGCGAATTCCAATTCCTGGGTCTTTGTGACTTTCTCTTTACCTGGGAATTGCCCGTCCATCAGCTCGGCCCACATTTCAATCTCACAGGGAAGCCATCGTATTTTTGTCTCGTGGATCGGACCATGAAAGAACCAGTCGAGCATGAATCCGTCCATGTCGGTTTTCTTCAGCGCATCGGTTACTGCGGAACAGAGATACGCGTTGTATTTCTTGGTCAAAGGAATGTGTCCATCGGAAGGGACCCCGTAGTTTTCTTCGAGATGCAACTGCCCCCAGCGCGTGTTGGACGCCACGCAGAAATAGCCCATGACCATCATGCCTTCCTCGCGGCCCACGCGAACCATCTCGGTGAGAAAGTCATGTTCAAGTCCCGGCTGTTCCGGCACAACACCATTCTTGTACCAGGCATAGCCGTTGCACGACACAGCAAAGGTCTGGATCACATTCGCTCCCAGGCTCTTGTACCAGGCAACATGCTGTTTCGGCTCGGCATCGGCCCACAAGCCGGGCGCGGCGAACGCATTCGGGCCTCCCGGTCCCCAGTTGAAATCGATGCAATAGGCTTTGATTCCCTCTTTGTCAGCGCGGGCTCTCTGTTGCGCAGCACCCGGCGTCACCGCAGACAAAGAGAGGGTCGCCGCCACAGCCAGAATTCTCGTACGTGTTGTCATTCGTTGTGCATCCTTATTGATGTCTTTCAGATTCTTCATGATCGGACCCTGTCGTGGGCAAGTAGCTCATCTCTCCCGTTCCGGTCTGAGGTGCCTGTCGTGCCAATCGGCAAGGCGTTGCATGTCGGGCTCCATGTTCGACCAACCATGGCCTTCGCCTTTCTTGATGATAGCTTCCGCAGGCACGCCTTCGGCCTTGAGTTTGTCGGCCATTCTTGTCGAATGGTGTGGGGGCATCACGTCCTTTTCTCCGTGGATCATCAACGCCGGTGCGGACTCGGGGGGCGCCCAATTCACAGGCGAGTGATCCCGGAGGATCTTCTCGACTCTTTTCGGGTCGGTGATCAGGACATGCTCCTTCAGTGTTGGATCATACTCGCGGAAGCGAAATCCGTCGATCAGCCCGCGGCGCTGAGTGATCTCGAGACAATCGACGCCGTCGGCCAGAAAGTTCAGCCAGTCTGTTCCCGGAAAGAAACAAGCGACGGATTGCACGCGGCTTGATTCCCGATCGACCGAATCATTGGCTTTCGGATCGCCGGGTCCTCCTTTCGTGCCGATCAGCAGGGCCAAAGAGGCTCCGGCCGATGCGCCGCTGATGCCGATCCGATTCGGATCGACCCCGAAATCCTCTGCATGATGGCGAATGAACCGCACGGCACGGTGACAGTCGGCCGTGATTTCTCTCATCTCGTATTTCGGCATGGAACCGTGCAGCACGGCGAAGACCGTGTAACCTCGTTTCAAGAAAGGCTCCATGCGACGTACGAATCCCTCGCCTGCGATCATGCCATGGTTGGAGATGAATCCGCCGCTGGCGACCCAGATGACGCCCGCCCCGTTCTGCCTCGGCGGTTTGAGCACGTCCATCGTAAGCAACATGCCCAACTTTCGGCCGTAGATCACATCGGCGATGCGAACGCACGGCGAAGCGGGATCCGTCGAGCGCTCCGCCTCGTCCAACGCCGCGCTTAGCCGCTGTTGATCGACCGCGCACGGTGGAGCCGCCAGAGCGAATCGACAGACAAGGAACAAGACAAAGGACGTGGCTACCTGCAACACTGTTTTCATTTCGTATCCCCATTTACTGACCGATCACGCGGGTGCGAATCGGGCAGGCTTTGGATTAATTGTCTTGTGTTCTGGCCATCACGTGCGCAAATGACGTCTTCTGACTTCCCTTAATGCTACTCGTTTCTTGCGTCCCGACACAATTGCCATCGGGCTCAACTAACACAAGAATGACGCGTCTGATGACCATGAACGGTTCATCGGGCACTATGCCGATTTTGCTTTGGAAGGCGTCGGAAACGAATCCGCCATTTTCCACCCCCTCACCCTGTCCCGGTGGGGCAGTAGATCGCTTGACAGGCCGATCCGACCGGTCACACTTGGAGTATAGAGAAAAAATCCTGTCGGGGAGGCGCGAAAACCCGTGAAGGCAAAAGGGTACAAGGATGGAAAGAAGAACTGCTGTGAAAAAATTGGAAGTCTTACTGTTTGCTGCCTTAGTGGCGGCAATGTTGGCCCGCACCGCTGGTGCCGACATCATTACTCCGACCGCGGCAGTGGCAAATTCGCAGTTTGCTGATGTGGTAGGGCCGGGGCATTTGATTGACCCGACACGTCTGAACGCTTCCAACCAGCATGTGGCGAGCGCGTGGGGAGGGAATTGGCTGGCAAGCGATGCCTGGAATACGCATGAAAACTGGGTCTATATCGACCTTGGCGTTTCGTATGATCTGGACGAGATCCGCATCTGGAACTATCACGAGGAGGAAGGGGCGGGAATTCCGGAATTGAGGGGACGTGGCGTTAAGGCTTGTTCTATCTGGGTTGCTCCCCAGGGCGCTGCGCTGCCGACGACCGGTACGCCTACTGGCCAGAGTCCCGCCGGATTCACCACCGCCAAGGGTTGGACGCAGGTTTGGGCGGGCGATCTTAACGCAGGCCCGTCAACGGTGCCCCCTGTTGCGGATATTGGTCCGACCAATGTATTTGATGTGACCGGCCAAACCGGCATCAGGTATGTAGGCATAGATATTGGCAGCCGTTGGGGGCAAGACCCGTACACAAAGAACGCGCCGGGACTGTCCCATATCCAGGTAGCCGGCAGAAGTTCGATTGCTACCAATCCGGCTCCACGCAATCGTCAACAAACCGTTGAGATCGACGCAGTGTTGTCCTGGATGAAACCCGGTGTGTACTCGCCGTCAGGTTATGAAGTCTATCTCGGTTCCGATCAGTACAAGGTCGCCGCCGGGCACGCCTCGGTGAAGGTTACCGCATCCGATGCCGATGGAGACGCTACGAACACGCAATACACTCCTACGTTGGCGCTGATGGACGCTACGCAGTATTTCTGGCGTGTGGACTCGATTGTCGATGAGAAAGCGATCCCAGGCCGAATTTGGTCATTCCGAACGCGGCTGCAGATGAACAACCTTGGATTCGATGAGATCGTCTTTGTAAAGCGAAAGCCCTACTCTTCCGACCACAATTATTCCGTGGTCAATAACGGAACCCGCGCCGACCGATTCCTGGCCGAGAACGGGATTTATGTTTACAGCCTGCGGACAGCCCGGGCGCAACCGGTTATTACCGCCGCAGATTTGCCCGGCGGTGCAGGAGTAATCGGCAAGCTCAGTCTTTCCTTTGACGCCAAGAAAGTCATCTTCGATTACCGGAAGGATACCACGTCGGGATTCAGGATCTGGGAGGTGAACGTCGATGGAACGGGATTGCGACAGTTGACATTTCCGCCTCCAGACGAGGCCCAGAAGGTCGCTAGATACGGCGTTGCCAGTTTCCATACCGATGATATGCATCCCTGTTATCTGCCGGATGGTGGGATCGCATTCACTTCCTCCCGTTGCGAATACGGCATACTCTGTTTTACTCAGCCCGAGGTGGTGACGGTTGTTCTGCATCGCATGGATGCTGATGGCGGTAACATCGTTCAACTGACCAGCAGTCCCGTTAGTGAATTCAGTCCCGTGGTTCTGGAAGACGGCCGGATCATGTATCACCGCTGGGAGTATATCGACAAAGGCGCCCGCGTGGGGAAAACCTTCTGGGCCATGCACCCAGACGGTTCAAAAAGTGAAGAACTATTCGGTCTTTCCGATTCGCACCATGCGACCGGCGCCTTTATGTATGCCCAGCCGGTTCCCGGTGACCGTCCCCGGATCATCTGTGCTGTGGGGCCACATTTTCCACAGGGCAACAGCGTCGGCCCGATCAAGCTGATCGATTTGTCGGAAGATAATCGCACCTCGGCCCCCCTTACCAACATCACGCCGGATGTTGAAGTAGGGCCTGGGCAGAACGGATGGCTTTTTGCCGGTGATGACTTTCAGGTACTGCACGGCGATGGTATCGGCGGCCCGCTCTACACGCATCCCTATCCGGTGAACGAAAACCAGTTTCTTGTTTCGCACAAAGAAAACGAGTCGGATCACTATATGACAGACGGCGCCTATGCCGTTTATTTGATCGACACCGCGGGCTATAAGGCGCTCGTATACGAAGATGAGGATGGCACCGTATCCTGTTGGCATCCCACACCGTTGCTCGCTCGAAGAGTGCCGGACGTGATCCATTCGTCCCGCTCCGCAGACCTGCAAGAGAAAGACCAGGCTTTGTGTATTGTGAGGAACATCCTTAAGGGTATGGATGGCGTCGAGCGCGGTTCAGTCAAATACATTCGGATCAATGAAGCGGTTCCCCAGTATTGGGACACCAAGCGAAAATGGAGCCCCAACTATCATAGTGCGCAATGGGCCGCGGCTCTGTGGCCGCGCGTACAGTGGGGGATTGTGCCAGTCGAGGAAGACGGCTCCGCCCACTTCATCGTGCCCGCCGACCGGAATATTTTCTTCCAGGCCTTGGATGAAAACTATATGGAAGTTCAACGGGAACGGACTTACGTTAATTACAGGCCGGGCGAGACTCGAACTTGTATCGGGTGCCACGAACGCTCCGGCAAGACGCCGCGTCCCGTGGCCAAAACCACCCCGCTTGCCTTGAAACGCCCCCCGAGCATCCCAGGTCCTCAGCCGGGCGAAAGCGACTCGCGTCAGGTGATTCATTATCCGGCCGATATCCAGCCGATCCTGGACGCGAAGTGCATCTCTTGCCATGGCGACTCGGATCCGGACGGAGAATTGAACCTTTCCGGCGCCATTACGCCTCTTCACAACGTCTCTTTCGAGCAGATTCGCAACAAAGGATTGGCCGGCCCCATCATCGCCGAATTCGTGAATCATACCGGGGGTGATGATGCGAATAACAACGGCAGTTATCTGCCGCCCAAGAGCCTGGGCTCACACACAAGCGTTCTGGTTTCGACGATTTGCACGGCAGACAGCCAGGACCCACACTTTCAGCTATTGTCGCAAGGCGAACTGCTGAAAATCATTCGCTGGGTAGACACCAATTATCAGTTCTACGGCACTTACTACGGCAGGCACCACGGTGCCCATGAAGCGCATCCGGATTTTCGACGCGATCCGACCTTCGAAGAAGCGATCAGCCCCATCGCCCCGGCTTGGCACAACTAACCCGCATTTCTCACCAGACTGGGAAACCGCGACAGTGTGTTGACACAAGCCCGACGCGCCAGCGAGGGTAAACCGCCCGCCATCCCTCGCTTGCGCGTCGGGCTTGTGTGACTGGTGAGAAATCCGGGCTAAGACTTACCTCTGCTTGACAGGGATCCGCCGCAGGGCATCGACGAGCAACTGCTCGACGCCCTTCACATCCTTTATCGGATCAAGTGAAAACCAGCGTTTCGAACCGGTACCGATCGAGGTAACTGCCAGGTCGAGTGAATTCCCTTGTTCGAGAACCGATCGTGAAACGTCAAGATAAAAGAAGCCACCTGAATCAACGTTCGAGGTCCACGTGGGAAAATAGTCCAGTCGCAATTCACCATCCGTCGATCTCCATGTGGTCACTTCGCGTGTCACGTCAAATTGCAGTGATCGCTGACCGTTGACCGACAAAACGAATCCGTCCGTTTCGGGTTCACTTGTCCAGCCGACCCCGCCCAGAAACAGAAGAACCACGTTCCCGTCATCAGGAAGCGATTCGATCGGTGTCGTTTTCCATGCCAGCGTGGCCCCCTTCTCCAACTGCCGGATAAAAGGCCGCCGTTGCTTGATTCCGGAATAGTTGAACCAGGCGTCCTGCTCAGCCCCTTCCGATGTAAGCTCAGCAAAACCACTTCGGGAACGGACGGCCAGTTCAACAAGCCGCTTGAATTCTTCGCGCTCGGTTATCCCTAACGAGTCAATCCAGCCACCTACCCGTTGAGCAAACCACTCACTACCGTCCGGAAATCTCAGGAACGGAGCATCTGGTTGATCGTCGCTGTGTGAAAACTCGTCCCCGACCATCTCTTTGACGGTGGTCACGATCAGGTCTTCCACTTCCGGCGCATACCGACTCGGCTGTGCATAATAGATCTGTGAAAAGTCCGTTTCGTATCCACCTTCGGCAAGCAGACGCTTTGAGGGAATGTAACTCGGAACGTCATTCGACCAGCCATTGATCCACAACCTCCGCCAATCCAATTCGCCCTTGAGGCAAACGGCGTAGTCCACAACGACTTCACCCGCAAGAAACACGATGGCAAGATCGTCATCAAACTTCCAGCATGTCACAGGGTATACAACATGCGTCGGCAATCTGCTCATTTGATCGAAGTGTTTCATCATGAGCCGCGCATGGTAGGCGTGGTATCCCTGTCCTTCTGCCAGGTTTTCGAAGTGCTCTCGTGTCGGCGGCTCTTCCAGGGGCAACTCGATCTCCCGGCTGTTCGCCGCCGGTTCTCCTTTTAGGTCAACCAGGTCACCCGCGATCAGTCGCTCGACTTCTTCGGCAAGCGTCGTGCCATGCTGGCGGGCCAGGTCCAAGTTGCCACTCGGTTGCGGTCCAATATCTGCACCACACCCGATGGTTGTCAGCGCGACGGCACCGGAGAACCTCTTTTCAATTTGCTCGTTACAGAAACCCGCCCAGTCTCCGCCAATGTGATTTCGTGAGCCAACGGTGGTACAGTGACACGCGTAGTTCGTCCAAATCGCGACGGGCTTACCGTCTGGAGCGCAAGCGGCCATGACGGGCACGCTGTGATCGACAGGACCGTCAGTCTGGAATCCGAACCCGGCCCACTTGTTCTCATTCAGCACTCGTCGGTTTCCACCAAAACGAACTCGACCCTGACCCCATGCCAACCGTGCATCGCGTCGATTCTTGAGCGATTCACTCGCGACTTGGACAATCTTCTGAGTCAGCCACTGGGTATACCGATCAACGCGTCCAACTTGATCTTCTGTGGCTCTCTCGCCCCAGACGACGGGCGCATAACCGGTGAGCGTGGGAGCATTATGAGTGTGAGTACTGCTGATGACGACTCGACCGCCAGCGGCGTCGTACTCCTCCTGCAGCTTTTCAACAACCGCCGCGGTAACGTGGGCAGGCACTCCGCAATTATCTACGGCAACCAGGACCACCGGGTCTTCATCGCCGATGGCCAAAGCTCGCGACCAGATCCTCTGGTCTACATCGACATGTTCGC
>JACKQG010003812.1_pt1 | contig 18088 bp, 23 predicted proteins | sample 8237621 | NCBI WGS metagenome assembly JACKQG01 (sample SAMN15677084, study PRJNA649215) | marine metagenome | biome: marine; feature: Black Sea; material: saline water; isolation source: suspended particulate matter (SPM) from the Black Sea western gyre | collected 2013-06-09/2013-06-10 | depth...
ACGTGACTGTCCCCGCGGTTCCTCCACCGTCCAGCAGGTTCCCTGCCGTCACCCCGGTGATGTCACCCAACGAAACAATGTCAGACACCAACGCTTTCTTCGTTGTGTTATCGGTGACATCCTCAATGACTACATAGTCGGTGGAGACAGCAGTCGCAGCAGTAAGTTCGTTCGCATCCAAAGCGAGAGACACCGTGCCGCTGGTGCCTCCCCCGGAGAGGCCATCCCCTGCGGTGACCCCGGTGATGTCACCTGCGAGATCAACCGCTACCCAAGAGGACCCGTCATAATACGACAACGTGTCCGTGTCCGTTGTGAAAGCAAACATGCCTTCCGCCGGGCTGGTGATCGCTGTACCCCGCGCCGTCGTAGATGCAAACACCATGATGCTTTGGTCAACCGCGTAGCCTTGAAAATCAACTGCGGTCAACACGTCTCCGGTGCTGAATGCTTTCCGTCCTAATCCTGCCATGTTCTGCTCCTAATACGAGAAAGTGTTGGTGCCCAACACACCGTTCGTGGCCGACCCCAAGATGAAGCCATCCAAGATCTTCTCGGCTGTCGATAGTGTAGTCGTCCACGATGTCGGCGTTATGGAATGTGATATGCCTTGCACCGACAAGGTGCGGGTCACGGTGCCGCCACCCGGTTGAGTCCTAGTGACTGTGATCGGGTCAAAAAACTCGGTGGACATCGCTGCCGTGATGCGGGCATCGTCCTCCGATGACACATCAAGGTCGATGGATGCGATACGCAACTCGGGGTCTTTGCGGGCGTTGAGGATAGCGGTCGCCTGTTGCAACGCGTCAGCGTCGGTGTCCATCAGCAGCCCGGTGCGGTTCAGGTCGCGTTGGAAAAACGATGTCACCGATGTTGCATCCACAACGTTTTGGGCTGTGCCGCCTTCCGCTGTAACCGTCACGTCGTTAGCGAGTATTGTTTCATCCAACGCAAAGTCGAGGCCCTGATACAAGATGTCGGATGTTCCTGACACATCAGAGAACACGGTCGGTGTGGAACCGTGCGCTTTCACAATGTCGTTGCGGTCCATGAACTTTGTGACCCCGGTCGCGGTGATGAAGAACGCACCCAACTCTGTGTCCACGACTGTTTGGATCGCTGATAGTACGTCACGGGTTGTGCCCGCATCGGCTTGACAGGTCGTGATTCCGTTCGACACGTTCCGCATAGACGACGGCCACGAAATCTCATCCAGAATCTCTCCGATGCGAACCCCGGTAAGGTCACCGGATGCTGCACCCGCCACCGCTGTCACATCTGCCAAGTTGAGGATACGGAACGCGTCTACGGCTGTCACCGTGATCGTCGCAGCGTTCTCCCCCGGCGAATATCTGTAATCCCATTCTTCGATAAACCCGGAAAACAAAACGTAGGTGGTTCCGTCGTGCACGCCTTTGATCTGCACTTGCCGCATTGGGAGAATCTCACCGGCGTATGTCCCGTTGTCCGGGTCGAATGTGCCATCAAGGTCTGTCATAACAAACGTGCAGGTACCGGCTTCGTGCCTGTCCAACACGCGGTCGCGGCCTCGCCTGATTTGCACCGAGTTGACTTTCGATGACACATCCACCGGGGTTGTTGCCGCATCCGACAAAGCACCTGTCCCCAACGGAGACAACGAGTCACCCAACACAAGGTTCGGGCCAAACGACGGGCTGGCCTGAAACCTGATTGTTGTTTCAAGTGAAGCAGCGTGCGCCATTACAACACCAACTGCTTTCCAGATTTCTGTGCCTGTAACAAGCCTCGACGGATCTGTTCTGTCAAGTCGCGTTCCGATGTGACTGAGCCTTCGACATTGACGGTGACCTGCATGTTTGGTGGACCCTGCCCCCACGGTCCGCCCTGCGTGATCGGACCCGGACCGGGCGGCAAATCAAACTTGTCGATGTTCGCAAGGAAGTCCTCCAACTCGGCCTGCTGTTTGATGCTAAGAATCGTGTCGGCAGCCTTCGCCAACGTGTCATCAATCAACTGATCGAAAGCGACGCCACTCAGCAACGCGTCTGCTGAAAGGACACCTTCACCGCCTCCCAGACCGCCTATACCGCCCCCTGACGTGTCTGGGACAACGATCGTGGGGATTGGGATAGCAGCAGACCCCGATGGCCCTGACGGGCCTGTAAACCCGCCTCCGGGTGCAGGGATTGCAGGTACCTGAAGCGGGTTGAGTTTCGTGCCGTTCAGAATCTCCATTTGGCGAACCAGCGAAGCCAACCCGTCTGTCAACGCATCAACCCGCGTTTTCGCTGCTGCAATCTGCGGATCAAGGACCGCTAGTTTCGACCGCATCAAATCAAACTGCGGGTATGTCGCGCTAGCCGCCGCAGCCATCGTGATCATCTCAGCAGCCAACGCTGGAGACACCGCTGTCATCCGGTCAATAGCGACCGATACTTTGTCGCCAGCGTCAGCCAACGCAACCTCGGCATCAACGACACCAAACTGGGCTGCGACAAGCAACCATTGCGCGTCCTCAAGTTCACCAGACAGACGCAACAACTCGGCGTCACGAATCGCTGTCGTGTCCTTCAACGCATTGGCTGTCTCCAACGCATCAGCCCACAGTTCAGTCGCCGTTGTTTCCTCATCGATTGCTTGACGATGCTGCAATGCCAAATCCAACAGTTTCCTGTTGACCACATCGACGGCTTCCGCTGTCGCCCCGACCGTATCCTGCGCAGATGCCAACGACTCCGATGCGGCAGTCTGCTTGTCAATCGCGACAGCCAACTGGAGACCGATGCGTGCCGCCTCCGATTCCATCTGCGCCAGTTTCTGCTGAGCAGAAGTCAACTGCGAAGTCGGCCGCAACGCCGACACAATCGCGTTAGTCATATCTTCCTGAGCAGCCAACAAATCAATGGTGGATGCTTCACCGGCATCAACAGCAGCCGCTGTTTCCGCAACTGTTTCGGCTAGGCGAATCAGGTTCTTAGCCTGCTTCGCTGTGATGTTCGCTTGGGCAGCATCTGTAAGCGTTACGACACCAAGATCAACGAGTGCCTGTTCGACACCGGTGATCGCGGCCGCTTCAGCCTGCAACGTCGCAACCATTGCCCGTTGCGCCGCAACAGCGTCAGCGGATAGTTCCTGCTGCCTGCCCTGTAGTTCCGCTACCTGCGTGTTGATGTCAAAATAGGCGAGGCGTTGCGCGTTGAGTTCCCGAGTTAGTTCACGCTGAAACTGGCCTGACTGGTTCTCAATAAACGCCCGCTGTGCCGTCAGGTCAGCGATCTCTCCCGTGATGCGCGCCTGCTCATCCAACGCGTTCGCCATGTCGCGGGCAAACCCGGCAACTGCCCGCATCTGATCGTTGTATGCAACAGTCGCCTCTTCGATAGCGTCGCCGCCACCGGCCCGCACCTTTGCGATCTGTTCCTCAATGGTCAGAATCGACGCCTGCGCGTCAGCAAGATCATTGGACGCATCGAACATGCCGCGCAACGCATCGAACCCTTTGCGTTCCGCTGCGACACGTTCCTTCAACAATCGGACAGGTTCACGCGCCGCATCAGCGGCAGCCTCCAACTGATCCACATATGCTTCAGCGGACTCAACCAACGCCTCCTGATGCACAATGTTTGCCTGCAACGCATCCTTCTGCGCCTGCAACGCGTCAGCGATCCGCTTCTCCTCGTCAAGCAACGCTTGCCGCTCTGCACGAACCACGCCTTCCCAATGGGCACGATTCTTTGCTTCGTCAGTCGAATCTTTCGCGAACCCAATGAGGGCACGATCCGCCCCCGCTGCAACCGAAGCGATGTGTTCCAACTCGGCAGCGGTGCGACCCAACGGGTCCAACCCGGCTTCAATGTTGGTTGTCATTTCAGCAACCCGGTCACGCAACGCAGCGGTCGCCTCAGCAGCCAACCATTCAGCGTCCTTGTAGACACCGAGGCGTGCCGCTGACCCCAGCATTGCAGCATCTGATTGGGCAATCGCCCGCGTGTGAGCCGCCTGCGCTTCCTCCGCCGCCTCGACACCTCTGATAGCGGTATTCATCGCCATTACCCACAGGCCCTGAGTTTTGAGGCTACGAATCTGAGCCAACGTGTTGTCATCCAACACCCGCTCGTACAGCAACGTATTCTCAGCGAGACCCAACCATTCTTTGGCGGCTTCGGTGTTCTTCTTGATGTTGTCATCGGTTGCGTCAGCAGTCTTGTCCAACGCCTCGAAGATTGCCTTCAACGCGTCGGCCTGCAAATCCCCAGCCGCGACCGCTGCAATAATCGCATCCGCGTCCGCGCCCAATGCGTCACGATGCTTATTCAACATGTCGATGTTGGCTTGCGTCTGCCCAATCGCAAGGTTGACACGGTTCGCCATGTTTTCGTACTCGTCGCTACCTGCTGCGATGGCTGCATTGTGCGTATCCATGTCAGTGACAAACTGATTGAACGTTTCCCGCATATCACGATCCAACAGTTCCTGCATCAACACCGCAGACCCGGTGAACACATCGTTCTTACCAGCAGTCACATCCATTGCTTCACCCAAAGCAACAAGGCGTTCAGTAAGCCCAGCAATGTTCTCCGCAACTGTGCCTGCCGTATCACCAGCCGCAGCCAACTCTTCGCGCAACAGTTCAACCCGCTTCTGATCGGCTTTCGCTTCTTCAGCCTGCCGAACAAAGATCGTGGTCAACACGGCACCGACAGCGATAAACGCAGCGATCGGTCCAGCAAGCACGGCGATTGAAACACCGAGGGCACCAACCGCCGCTGAGATGGCACCAATCGCAACTAGCAGCGGACCAGCAACCGCTGCCATTGCCCCCATCGCAACAATGAACGTCTGCGCCGTTGGCGACATTCTGGAGAACATGTCAGCCAACTGCCCCAACGTGTTAGCCAACTTGACAACCACCGGGATAACAACCGGGATGACTTTCTCACCCAACGTAATCATCGACGCTTTCAGAGTCGCCATCGACTTCTGCAACTTGAACTGTGTCGTGTGCTGCACAATCTCAAAGCCGCGATCCAACGCGCCAGCAGACCTAGTGAGTTCAGCAAACACGTCGCGGGCGATACCAGCCTGCACACCCGTCAACTGCAACGCGCCACCCAACCCGCGTGCATCCTCAAATACGTTGGTCATTTCCAACCCGCTGGATTCCAACCTGCCGCGCAAATCCTGAATCGCAGTCAACAATCCGTCCTCGCGGACAGCGCGCCGCAACCCGTGGATACCCAACCCGAGGTCATCCAACACACCGCGGGCCTGCTGCGACGGTTTGATAATCGACTTCATCACACCAAACAACTGCGTGGCCGACATTGCTGCATCACCAGATGAACGCGTCAGGAAAGCCATACCGGCACCAACCTGATCAAATGAGATACCCAACTCGGCAGCCATTGGGATCAAGCGACCAAACTGGGGAGCCAACTCCGATGCGGCAGCCTTACCCTGCTCCACCGTCTTGACCAAAATGTCGGTTGCTTCCGCAGCCGTAATGTTTGCTGCGCCGTAACCGTTGATTGCGTTCGTGACAGCATCAGCAACGACTTCGGTTTCACCCATCCCCAACGCGGCAGCCTTCGCTGAAGCCTCCAACGCATCCACAGCGACGCTGCCACGCAAACCAGCCGACGTGATGAAAAACATCGCGTCAGCGAGTTCCTTCGGGGCACGAGCAGTTTCACCAGACAACGCCAATACGTCGCCCTTGAAACCTTCGACAGCCTCAGCGGACAAACCCACCAACGTCGCAATCTTTGTCATCGACGCTTCAAAGTCGGACGCCATCTTGATCGACGCGACACCGGCCGCAGCCAACGGCAACGTCACAGAACGCGACAAAGTTTGACCGGCCTGCTTCGCAGACTGACCAAACTTTTTCAGTTTCGTTTGCGCCGTCGTCAGCGTCTTAGTGAGTTGCGACGCATCGCCGCGTAACCCAACGCGGACAATCGTTTCAGCCATTACCTGCGCCTAACCCGAGACTGAGACACCTTGCTTTGATGCTTCGCTTCTTCCGCTTCGATCTTGAACAAGGCAGCCCACTCGGTCAACTCTGCACTAGACATCCGCGTCAAAAGTTCACTGACAGTCATGCCTAGTTCTCGCGCTAACCGGAAGTAGAAGCGTCGCTCAGGGTTTCGTCGGCCTCGCCGGTCAGCGAACCCGAGGAGTCTTTTCCCGCGTCACCTGATGCTTCCTCAGTCAAACCGGATGCCTCCATGCACCGGTTCGCCAAGTCGTTGACGATGCGGGCATTCTTCTCACCGAACAGCCAATCGGCGTCACCGTCTTCGAATACGAGTTCGTTGTCAGCCGGGTCGTAACACGACTGTGAGATAACATGCCACCACATGCCTTCGATCCGTTCAGGATCGTTGGTGGCTATTTCACCGTCGGCTCCAGCGACCTCAGCAACAAAATGTGCGCGGGCGCGCGCCGTCATAGAACGGATCTCTACGATCACATCCCATTCCGGTATTTCGTATGCTTCGGCTGTGCCGTCGTCGGCAGCCCTTATCTTGTCTCTGATCTTGGACACGTTGGTCACTCCTTATAGTTGGGGATCAGGGTTAGGCGTAGGTGCCTCGGGTTACGTCACCAGTCACCTGAAAATCAGCGCTGTACGTTACAACGTCGCCGACAGGGCCAGAGATCGAATAGTTCGTGAGGATCGCTTCGCCAGAGTACTTGACGTACCCGGAGGTCGATCCGGCGGGGCCGTACACGAATGAACGCGTAGCAGGCTCCGTGCCGATGAAGTAGCCATCGACGGTTGCATCAAAAACGCCGGACACTGAAATGGTCGCGTCGCGCAGGCCAACAATGTAGGACTTGCTTGTCGCACCAAACGCGGTTGTCTCGGCTGTGTCGATGGTCTCCGGGAAGTCAACGTTGGTCAGCGTGTTGCTGATGTCACGAATCGTGCCTCCGGTGTCATCGATCTGAAAGTTGGTCGCCTTGCCGTGGCGAAACGTGGGCATGTTGTCTCCTTAGTTGAGAGTTGTTAGAACCGGGCGAACGTCACCATGTAGGTAATCGCCCCGGATGAACCAGCCGTGGAGGCTGTGGCCCGCAGGTAGCGGTTGACTGTCCCGGATACTGCGGATAGTTCCGACGTGACGGTGCTAGCACCAACCGCCGTGAAAGTGATCAGGTCAGCCCACGTTGAATCGTCTGTGGAATGCTGCACCTTGATCGTCGTTGTTCCACCGGCGACCGAGTTGGTCGGGACATGTAGCACAGCGGCCCCGCCGTTCGTAGACGACGCGGCGTTGTCTACCGATGCGAGAGCGCCGAGCGACCCGTATGCAATCGACGCACCAGTCGTCAACTGCACTCCGGCGGTTACACCGTAGGTCAGGTTCGTGACCACATCGGTTGAACCTTGGAAGTCAGCGGTGATTGACACAACGTCAGCGACCGGGTTGCTGATCGTGTAGTTCGTTTCGTGAGCCTTCGCTATTGTCGCACGGTTGCCGATCGTCCCGGCTGCTTCCGCGACAGTAATCAGCGGCGTCGTTGCGACACCGAGGATGGCTTGCAGTTCTTCGTCGGAACCGTCGGTGTCAGCGGACCACAGCCCCGACAGGGACAGCGTGCCGTCGGCCAACCCCAACAGGTACGACTTTGATGTCGCACCAAACGAAGTTACTTCCGATGTTTCATTCGTGACTGTTACGTCAGCGTTCGTGAAATACGAGGTGAGGTCAAACTCGTCTAGGTACACCTTCGAGTCTTTGCCGTGAACAAACGTGGGCATCTACTTACCCCCTGTGGGCTTCGTTGCAGGCTTCGCTGCGGGCTTTGCGGCAGGCGTGTCGGAGGCCGATGCGACGTAGCCCTGCTTGAGTAGCCAGCCGTCTTTCTTGTCGGTGATCTCCACGGTGTCGCCCGGCTCGTACCGGCGTCCCTTGATCTCAATACCGGCGTTGCCGTCTGCGCCTCCGGTAACCACATATGTCGCCACGCTTGACCTCCGAGTCTAGGCAGGAGCGACCAGTAGCCACCGGGCACACGGCCACTCCGGCCACATAGGGCACTTGGCAGCGAGGCTACCACGACACACCAATACTGTTGTCTAGTCCACCTCTAGTCAACTACTGCTGGGGCATGACAAAAGCCGGACCCGTCCCCCGACAAGTCCGGCTTCTGCCGATCCTCCTTCCTATTCAGTTATCAAAGATTGAGATTAGATGCTTTCGGCGTAGCGCTCGTTGAACTCTGCCGCTGCCATCTTGTTGGCATTGGTGGTGAGTCCGATCCGCCGCTGGATCATGTCCAACGTTGCATCCTGCCAGTCACCAACCAGTTCACCTTCTGAATCCTCTGTCCAAAGGTACACCCGGTCGCCGTACACCTCCTCGATCCTCTTGGTTCGCCGACAGAACTCGTCGGCGTTCCCTTCGGTGATCTCGGAGAGTCCAATGTGCTGGCACATGAACGCAAGGTGGGTTGTAACCCGGTCCTCGTTCCGCTGGTCGTTGGATGAGCCTTCTGCGTAGACTGAACCGCCCATCGCAGACGGTTCACTCTCACACACCAACCCTTCCCACTTGACGCAGTTGCGGATGCTCCAGTTCAATGACATTGCTGCCACCTTCCTTTCTCTCTCTGTAGTTTACAAATGACACTTGCGGGCTTCCAGCCTCCAGTTGCTCTGGCCGCTCGCTTGACGGTTCCATCCCGTCCCAACCATTTTACCATATTTCCACGCTGCTGTCAAATGGGTGGACACGCGGCTTTCGCTAAACAGCCGTCTAAACGCATCGAACCACCGGCTCGATGGAATAACCCACCTGCCGCCCCGAAGGCCCGTAGAACGCCCCTCCGTGGGTCTAACAGGCTGCTACAGGTCAAGTGCCCTTCGGGAACTGCGGGAGGGCATCCACTCCGGGTCGCCTAGCAGTCAGCGTGTGATCCGCTGACACATTCTCAGCCTTGCAACGTGCACACTTGATACGCCACGGCTGCGTCACCATTTCCGCCAACAACTTTCCACAGTTCGCACACCGCACATTGCGTCGCGTCGGACGATCAACCTCAGCGACATCCTCACCGTAGAAGTCACCCATCACACCGTTGTGGACAACACCTTGTGTGTCTCAAAGTTGATCGTGAACACGATGCGCCTCTGCTCGTCACGGTGCATCAACGCAGGCGACCCCAACGGATCGACACGCTGATACAGCGTCGTACCGGCATCCTCATTCGTCAATGTCTCATTCGCGACCTGCGCCAACTTCTGCCACACCTTCTCCGCGATCGACCGGCCAGACGAATACGACGTGTGCCTCACCCACACCATCACATTCGGGCGTTCCATCTGCGGGACACCAGTCCCACCAAACGTCATCGTCGGAGCAACCGAAGTTGTCTCAAACACGGCAGCACACACATCAGGGTTGTCTGGCATGTCGCCCAGAAACAGGCTGGTACCCAACGTCAACTCGGTCACATTGTCCGACAAGTACTTGCCGATCTCGTACACAGTGCTCACCGTGTCACCTGCGCGATCTTGCGATCAATGATCTTCTTCAACGAACCCTTCACTTTCATAAACGGTTCCTCCAAATACTTGGCTTGCGTCGGCGCATTATGTTTCGCATTTGGGTCCTCGTGCACATACAGTGCATACGGTGCAGCCGGGCCTCCGTAGGTAACAAAAAACTCGGTGCCACCCAACTTGGATTCCTTCGTCAACGACCCCGATCCACGCAACATGCCTTTGTCTACCGGCACCAATCGTTGCGACTCGTTGAAGATGTCGTTCGTGACCTCGAACAAAGCGATGTCTAACGCAGTCGCCGTTTTCGCTCCCTGCGATCCAACGAACCGTTGAGCCTTGCCCAACCCGGTGACTTTGATTCCGAAGCCGCCCATTACGGCCCGCAGTACACGGTTTGGTGATGAAGGTTGCCTGTCTCATCAGACACCGATTCGACCTTGTACACGGTTCGCACCGTGGAATCCGGCAGCGTCAACTGAGAATCCAAAGCCAGCGACGCATCACCGTAGATGTACACAATCGTGTCCGATTCGAGACTGTCGCCGGTGTTGTCGCGCAGCATCGTTGTCACCTTGCGAACATGCGCCGAATACGATGTGGTCGCACCGTAAGTGAACTCGCCGTAATTGTTTTTGCTACCCGACGCGACAACCTGCACCGTTTCCGGCATCAAATCCTTGAACTGCGGGTCCAACGCCGCCGACGTAGCCACTACTCGGCACCTGTGTAATCAGACACAACCTTCTCGGCACCGCCGCGCTGGTTGACAAACTGGCCGCTGGAGAACCATCCGTGGTTGATATCCGAATCGGACCGATCCACGTCCTTGTCCCCGATTGAGATGCCGCCCGCATACGGGGTCGGCACATTACCTTCCCTCGTCGCCAACCGTTTGATTTCCTCAGCCTGCAACCGGTACGACTCAGCCTTCTTCGATGCAGCAATCGACAGGTCCCCGACTGTCTTATCGGCATCACGCGAGAACTTGGAAGCGATCGTCAAACACACCCGGTATGCAGCGTCATACAGGCCAGTCGTTGCCGTGTCTGAACCGGTTACCTGATTGTTGACCCACGCGATTTCTTCGTCGTTGATCAACTGGTCGTTCGTGTCGGTGTCACCAACAAGGAACCTGATCGCGTCACGCGCGTTGCTTGACGGATCGCCGCCATATGTCCAAGCCATCTACCTTGCTCCTCTGATCTCGTCCACCAAGCCTAGATCAAGGCATTGGTCACTATCCAACCACCAATCTTTGCGATCCCAGTTGCGTTTGATCTTCGCTGCCGTCAACGTAGACCGCGACGTGAACACGTTGATGATGCGCTTCTCGATGCGTTTCACCCACTGGACCTCATCCTCAATCTCATAGGTCTTACCGACCGCCATGAACGCGGCGCGGTGAATCATGTACCACGCCTCCGCTGACATCCACCTGTGGTCACCGGCCTGTATCAGAATGCCAGCCATCGACGCAGCCATCCCTGTCGCACCCACTGTGATGTAATGCCCATCGTCTGACAGGCCGCGCAGAAAGTCAAACAAAGCAAGACCGGGGATGACAGCCCCGCCGGGCGAATGGAACACAAGATCGATGGCGCAGCCGGGATCTATCCGCGACCACTCTGTTAGTTTCTCAGCGCATTTAGCGACCGACGAGCCGTCAACTGAACCCATGAACCTGTACACATGGTGGTACTGGTCGGCAGCAAGATCCTCCAGTTCGGCACGTTCCATTTGCCGCACCATGATCGCTGTTTTGCGTGACACCAAATCTGCTTGCCTTGCTTCCGCAGCAGCCTGCATAGCCTCAGCGGTCGCCTTGTCAGCCTCTGCTAACGCCCGCTGTGCTTCCGCGTTTGCTTTCGCTACCGCTGCTTCGATCTCGTCTGGTGTCCGATCCCTGTCATCGCCCACACCTCACCTCCACAGAACAGTGCATTTGTAGGTCGCGTGCGACATGTTGTTCTCCTATGAACGGCAAAGGCCGGGGCCGAACCGGGTCACCCCGACGGCCCCGGCCTAACAGCCGTTCTTTATGGTTGGTCAGGTCAGGTCTAAGCGACCGGGTTGCTGAAGAAGTAACCCAGAGCGCTGGACACAACCTTGTTGTCCCACGCTGACTCGATCTCAATGCGGTCAGCCTTCAAGTGGTCCATGCGGAACCTGCTGATCGCGGATGAGGAACCAAGCCCTGCGCTGACACCAGTCCACGCGAACGTGTAACCGGCAGACGGCACCATGAGGCCCGGTGTCGGGTTGACGTAACAGAGGAGAGCATCCTTGTCACCGATCTGAGCGTACGACGCTGTAGCACCCTCGTTAGCGGTGTTGGATACTGCCCGTGTGACGTACACGTTGTCAAGTTCCAGCGTGCGAGCCATCAGATCAGCGGTGATGCTGTCCGAGGTCGTGTACTTGAACCTGTCAGTGAAGTCGCTGTGGTTCTTCAGAATCGAATACGCCGCATATGACAGAACCAGCGTGTTCGCAACGAACCCGGTGTTCGTCAGGACGGTGTTGACACCGGCCTGAATGTCATCAATCGGAGTTGACCCTGAGGCACTCCACAACGTACTGGGTGTGGAATCTGTGCCCCACACCGACGTGGTGAAGAAGTCGCTGGCCCACTGCTTTTCCTGACGAATCAGCATCTGCTGAGACAGGAACCGTGTCGCATCCAAATCAGGGTTCAGCGGGTTGTCAGCGTTCTCGCGAACCTGATCCCCGATGTCCTTGTGAAGTGCGAACACGTCCGCGTTGTACGTCGCAGTTGACAGGCCGTATCCGGTGCCAGCCGACTCTGTGCCATCGGCACGAGTGGTCGCCTGATCCCGGAAGAAATCGCCCTGATTGTATGTGAAGTACTTGTCGCTCTGTTTCGACACCCCGATGGTGGGGAATACGGAACCGGCAACAAAGTTGGTTTCGGCCTGCATGTACGCAACACTCACATTGGTGAGGATCGCATCCGTGTGGACCTGATTCATGTTTGGCTGAGGCATTAGTCAATCCTCCTAGGCCGCGCGGCCGTTGGAGATGTTGATGAATGCTGTCGCAGTCTCACCCGCGGACGCAGCCGTGATGGCCTGCCCGCAGGTGTATACCGTTGTCTCCGTGCCAACGGTAAGCGGCTGCGCCTGCCCATCTGCGGAGGTGCCGATCACGTTGCCTGCGGCCAGCGTGGCGTCTGCTGACACCTTGCTGATTCCGAGAAACGTAATTTCAGCAGCCTGCCCAGAGGTAGGAGCGTTTTGTAGGACGCCGATCGGCACATCTGTTACCGCTGCGCAGACTGCAACCGTCGTGGCCGAAGCCAACTTGACGAAGTAGTACTGATTGCTGCTGAGGTCAGCAGAAGCGGTGAGAGTACCAATCGACATCTGAGGTGATTCGTATGCCATGATTAGCGGCCCCTGATTTCGTTGCGGTATGTGTGAGCGAGTATCGGGTTCGCTGCCGTTGCCTTAGCGACTGCATCTGCGTAGTCGCGGGCGTTGCCTGCATCTACGAGAGCCTTCGCTTCCATGTCCAAACTGGACTGGGCATCGGTGTTCCCCCGGCCCTGTGAGCCGATCTCGACAAAGAACTCGGACTCGGACAACGCTGCGTTGGTTGAGTCGAGGATCTTTTCGATAACGGATGTCGCTTCTGGTGCGACTGCGCGAAGCGTCTTCAGCGTCGGACCGAACTCATCAGGCTTCACAGCCGGGATGTAGTTCCACTCCTCTGCCTTGGCGATCGCCGCGTTGGTATCCCGCTCATCCATGAGAGCCTTAGCGAGAGTCTTGGCCTCTTCGGCCTCCTTGCGGAGGTCAGCCAGTTCTTTCGCGAACGCCTCAGGATCGACATCGGACTTTTCCACAACATCCTCCACGAGCACCGTTTCCGGCTCAGGTGTCGGTTCCTCAGCGACAACAGTCTCTTCGACTGCGGCCTCTTCGGTGTCTGTGGTTTCGTCCATATCGTTGGCAGCGGTGTTGGTATCTTCCGGCACGTTGCCTCCTAGTGGTTCGGTTGTGGACTCATCGCTGTCTGCTGCTTCTAGGACCGCTTCGAGGTTCTTCATAACGAGCCAGCCTTCGACCAGATGGGCAGGATGATCAACGCCGCTGTTCTCTTCGATTTCAAGATCTACGAGTTTCGTCGGCATCGCCGCAAAGCATACATGGGCCACAACCATTGCATGTCTAGTCCACGTCTAGTTGGTTAGCCGTGGCCTCCGTTCAACACTTCAACCAACTCGTCGCCCGGATCAACCGCCGCCGCAACAGCCCTCTGATACACGATGTCGATGATCCGATCAACAACATCGGCCCGGTTCAACGTGTACAAATGCACACCCGGCGAACCATGCGTGAGGAGACGCTCCAACTGTTCAGCAGCCAACCGTGCAGCCAACTCGATGCGCCCATCCTCACATTGCGCCATCGGGGATCGTTGCATCATTCGAAACAACCGCTCCGGGATTTGCGTGCCATTCATCTTCGCGAACCGCCGCACCTTGTCCGCGTTCACAACCGGGATGACACCCGGCACGATCGGTGTGAAACATTTCAGGTCGCGGAGTTCATCAACCATGCGCCAATAGTCGCGTTCATCAAAGAAGAACTGTGAGATGCCAAAGTCGGCGGCATCCAGTTTCTCCTTCAAGCATCGGCGGTCCTCGCGACGCGGCATCGACCTCGGATGCAGTTCCGGGAACGCTGCGACACCGATCTCCATGTCTGACCGTTCACGAATCAACTCGACAAGTTCAATCGCATACCGGAAATCACCGGTCGGGAGGTCAGCGTTGGGGTCGCCTGCAACCGCCAATACAGCCGTCGTACCGGCTTCCGCATACCGGTCTATGAGTTCATGTATCTCGTCGCGTGTGTGCCCTACACACGTCAAATGGGTGACAACCGGCCACGGTGTCGTAGCGACCAACCGTTCCACCGTTTCGATTGTGCCCCCGCGTCGCGTCCCACCTGCACCGTAAGTGACCGCTACGAAATCAGGCTGGAGGCGACCCAACTGGTCGATTGTCGCATCGAACGCTGCACCGTCGCCGCGCGGAGGAAACACCTCAAATGAGATAGTCGGCCCGTGTTCAAGTGCTAACGCAACCGACATGCCCGCATGCTATCGGGCCGCTAGTTGCCGTTATCGCCGCGGCCCTTATGCCACGCCCTATGTCCGGCGATCCATTCGCCGTGATCATCCAACTTGTCGTCCATCTTTTCGGTGCGTGCATCTATCGAATCCAACACACGCCGATTCTCCTCCATGCGATACCGGTTCGCATCGTGGGCCTCCGAGTTTTCGCGCCGCATCTTGTGAGCAACAACCGAAAACAGGCCGATAACAGAAGCAGATGTGACAGCCCCCAACGCTTCGATCATGCCCTCAGGGACCGGCATCTACATGGCCTCAGGAACGATGTCGGGGATCATGCAACCACGATAGCAGCCACAGTCAACCTATTCTGACTGTCACCAGCCTTCGGTTTCACGGTCAGCAACAAAGATCGGTGCCGACATTGTGACCCCATGTTCCGGTGTCACAAGGAACCATGCCTGCCTCGGTTCCTCCCACTCAAATGCTGAAGTCGCCGCATACTCATCCCACCCTTTCAACGAACCGTTGACCAACAGTTTCGCTGTAGTTGCCAACGTCAACTGATGCCAATGACCCATGACAAGCAGATCGTGGGCGGTAGACGGGTTGGTTTGCAAGCGGGCTTGCAGCCGTTTGATCGGAGGCCAAATACCGCCGATGCCTGAACCGCCGGTCACCTTGTCGCCATGCGTCAACAAGATGCGGGTGTCGTGGACGTTGACGATCGTGTCGGCTGTCTCCGGGATCTGCCAAGTGATGCGGTCATCCGAGCCGAGCATCGTGGACACCGAATGCGCTATCAACCAGTCAAAGTTGTCATGCACGCGGCCTTTCGACCGAGGCTTCCTTGTGCGCCTCCCGTGGTTGCCAACCACTGATGCGACATGCACCTGCCCGAAATAGTTGGTGAGGCTGTTGATCGCTCCAGCCAACTGCCCGGACCAATGCACCGCCGTTTCCAACGTGGACCCTTCGTTCGATTCCTTCAACTCCTCGTGGATGTCTCCGCTAACTAAATCGCCGCCGAGCAAAAGTACAAGGCCAGTCACGTTGACGTTCGCTACATAGTCGCGGGACAGTTCAATCGTCTTCTCGACAAACCGGTGCAGACGCATCTCAGCAATCTTCCGGTCGTACGCGTTCGTGTAATCAACTTCCTCAGCGCGAACCACCTCATCCCAATGGCAATCCGAGAGGACAGCGACAGCGACCGCCTCCGACTTGCCGGGCTTCTTCGGCGCAACCCACTTCGGCACATCCTGTCCAGTAGCAGCAGACAACACCTCGAACCGGGTTTCAGCCGCCGTGAGTTCACCGGCCACCGTTTTAGCGTTCGCACGCGACGCCGACGCCTCAGTCTTGGAGCGTGTCAAATCGTTCTCCAACCGGCGAATCGTCGCCAACAATCCGTCACGGTCAACGAACTCTTCCAACGACGGAATGTCACCCATCGACAAGTTTGCGTCGCTCAATCAGCAACGCCTCAACCTTCGATTCGGTGGCACCATCGAAGCCAAGACCCAGCAGCCAACCTGTGATCACCCGCGCCCCGGCATCCGAAGCCATGATCTCGGAACGAATGTCGTCAGGTAGCGTGTCGATCCATCGACCTGTCCGGTTACCAGACTTGTGCTGCTTCTGATAGTCGGCCAACCGCGGCCTGTTAGCCGACTCTGGTTTGGCATTCGGCATAGTCTCCCTGTCATCTAGTTGAACACAGCACCGATAAGGCTACTGTTCAGAAAACTCTGCTTCGACTTTGCGTGCCCGGCCACCCATCGAATAGCCACGCAACTCGCCTGCCTTGACTAACTCCCACGCCCAATCTTCCCACACGACACCCATGAACGGTGTGTCAGCCGGGAACGTCACATCTGTTTCAGTACCGCCCGGCACCGCAACCTTCGTTGTGATCTCAAACGGCCACGTTACTACTTCAACCATTTCACCGGCAGACTTGTCAGTGTGCTGCAACCGGATTGTTCGGTCGCCTTTCCGCACCCACCCCCACAATGCTTTCTGCAACGTGGACTCATCGGTGAAATCGCCGTGGGCATCTACACGGCCCGGCACATACACCGGACCCAACGTGTACCTGCGATCGTCGTCAGCCTTGCACACTGTGCACGCAGCCCGGTCGGCGCGCTTCTCCAACTCGGTTTCAACCAGCGACGCCAGCAACGGTGCGTCATCCATTTCGATCTTGTTGACACGAGACAACAGGTTCATCAACTCGGCAGTTGGGCGGTCGCTCAGATTCTTGTCAGCGAAAAACTCGATTTCGGCTAGGCGTGCAGCAGCAGCCTCCTCAGTGGGGAAGCACCCAAAGTTGCGTGACCCATCCTCGGAGAACACACAGAACTCGCCGTCCTGCGGCACGATGCGTTTACTAACAGGTCCGTTACCTGATTCGACAACAGGCTGAGAAGTATCACCAGCGAGCATCGCGAGAACATCGCGGAGTTTGTCAATCACAGTCATGTTGCTCATACCTGTCGAGTCTAGCCTACGCATCGAACCCGATCCCGACCATCCGTTTGAAACGGCGTTGGCGGCGTATCCGTTCCCGCTGAGGTTCCGTTGTACCAGCCCACACGCCGTACCGTTCCCACTTGATTGCGTGCTCCAAACATTCGGCTGCGACCTTGCAACCGTCACACACTTTGCGACACTCATCCAAGTGGACGTGTTCCTCGTCTTCACCGAAGAAGAAGTCTGGTCCCATGCCTTTGCATGCACCGTCGTTGACCCAACCGGTTAGTGACTCCCGGACAGCAGGAGGCATCCGTATATAGCCCGCACCGCCGGTCATTACGAACCCTGCGGGAATGCTCGCGGTTCCAACAACCAGTCGCAGCGGCAGTTCGTGTGCGCTGGAGGAAAGTCCACGCCAGCCAAATCGAATGATCGTTCATACGGGACCACAATGTTGTTTTGAGATTCGCAGATCACGCACACATCCAGCGGTGCAGTCACCCACCGTTTCCCTGCCGTGGCAGTTTGGAATAGGCCGTCGGCAGCCAACTGGTCCATCCCGATTTTGCGGCCCTGATTAGCGGCCCTCATAATCTCTGTTCTAGCGATCGCTGCCGCTCGCCGTTTGCGTGACAGATCACCGTAGCGAGAACCAGCCTCCAACGCTTTCTCCGCTGCCTTTGCTTCCGACAAACCCGCTTTGCCTCCGGCTTCCATGACCTGCCGGACCCGTTTCTGCACAGCAGCAGCCTGCCGGTCAGTCAACCCTCGCGTCATGTGAAGTTCCTCAATCGTGAACCCCAACGCTTCGTTCGTAGACAGGATCTCTCGGATCGTGACCGCTGTTTCCTGCCACGTCAACTTGTCTGAGTAGGCTCGGCCAACCGCGTTACGAATCGCTGCTCGTGCCTCCGTTGTGATGTCTACAACGAGTTCCGCTGTCCGTGTTTGTGCATACTGTGTATATGCCGGGTTTACGGTGTCGAACGCCAACGTGTGCGCTGCCAAACC
>JACKQG010003813.1_pt1 | contig 18079 bp, 13 predicted proteins | sample 8237621 | NCBI WGS metagenome assembly JACKQG01 (sample SAMN15677084, study PRJNA649215) | marine metagenome | biome: marine; feature: Black Sea; material: saline water; isolation source: suspended particulate matter (SPM) from the Black Sea western gyre | collected 2013-06-09/2013-06-10 | depth...
CGGCGCCTGCACCACGTCGCAGCTCAGCGTGGTGCCGTCCCAGGCCAGGTTCTGCCAGGACGAGGCGTTGCGGGCGTCCAGCCAGGTGAGCATCTGGCGCGCGGTGATGACCGGCACGCCCCGCGACAGGCAGGCGGACACGATGACCGGGGAGTTGTAGGACCCGTTGGACTGCTCGTAGTCGGCGTGCATGTTCGCGGTGAAGGCGCCGTAGTAGCCTTCCGGCCCCAGGGCCTTGTCCAGCAGGGCGTCGATGGTGTGGGGGTAGGTCTGGCCGGACTCGTCGGTCATCTGCGTGGTGGCCTGGAAGACGTCGACCATGTCGCCGTCCAGGTCGGTGAAGCGCATGGGCAGGCCCGAGCCGGTGAACATGCCCGGGTGGGCGTCGATCTGCCACTCGGTGACCCGTTCGTAGTAGTAGGTCACGTCGAGGCGGATGCCGTAGCCGAACTGGACGATGGGGCGGGAATCGTAGTCGGCCCAGGTCACGCAGTGGGCGCGCTCGCTCAGGGGGCTGGGAATGCTGGGATACGCCGCCACGAAGGCCGGGAACTGGACGTCGTAGATGGCCTGCAGGGCGGGCAGGTCGGGCCAGGGCGTGTCGCAACCCGTGTTGGTGTGGATCGAGATCTCGAAGCCCAGCGCGTCGTAGTAGGCGGCCTCGGTGTCGGTCATGGGGTTGCCGGAGTAGATGTAGGCGCTCGAGCGCACGCACTCCCAGTCCTCCAGCACGCAGTCGGGGGGGCTCTCGGCCAGGTGCTGGTCGAAGCGGTTCATGGACCAGGTGGTGCCGTGGTTGTCCTCGGTGAGCAGGACCACGGCCTTGTGGCCGCTCGGGAAGTACCAGAAGCGCGGCAGGGGCATCTGGTTCCGGTTCATGTGCAGGATGAGGTTGGACAGCAGTCGCTGCTGCTCGTCGGCCTGGGGAATGTGGACCTTGTCCAGGTCGATCCAGTCGTCCACGCCCGGCGTGTCGCCCACGAAGAGATCGTTGGTCCGGATGCGGCCGTCGCCGTCCCGGTCCTGGGCGGCCCAGTCGGGATTGCCCTGGCGGGTCAGAGCCACCGAGCGGGCCAGGTCGTAGGCGAAGACGGCGACCTGGCCCCCGTTCTCGCCGTAGTCGAGCAGCGTCACCGCGGGGTTGGCGGTGGGCGTGACGGCGTCGCTGTAGAGGGTGGCCAAGGCGGCGGCGCCGTCGAGATCGTAGAGCTCGGCCGGGCCGTGGTACTGGATGGTCTCACCGACCAGCCCCTGGCCGGGCGCCGCGCTGTCGTCGATCTGCAGGTAGCCGTCGTGGAGGGTGTCGCCCGCGGCCGTCACGCCGAACAGCTCGTAGAGCAGGGGGTCCGGCCGGAAGGCGATCACGTTGCCGCCCTGGGCGAGGTACTGCTCGAACTTCGCCGGGTAGAGGGGGCTCAGGTAGGTCTCGGCAAGGATCACCACGTCGTAGGGATCCATGGTGCCCAGGTGTACGTCCCGCGCGTCGATGACCTCGAACTCGTTGAAACCCTCCGTGCGCAGGATTTCCGCATAATAGTAGTTGAACGGGAATTCGTAGTTCGTGACCACGAGGATGGGACCGCCGGGCCCCTCCTGGGGTGTCTGCGCGAGCAGCGGCGCGGCGGTACCCGCCAGCAGGCACAGGACGATTAGGGCGCCGAGACAGGCCGGCCCGAAGCGGGCGATTACGCGGGTATTCGCAGACGACTTGGAATCGAACATATCTCTGGTCCCCCCATACGGTGAGGCGGGGGACGAGGCCCAGGCCCCGTCCCTCGCTCGAGATCGGTTACTTGACGAGCATGACGCGATCGGTGGCGACGTGGTCGTCGGACTGGAAGCGGGCGAAGTAGGCGCCGGACGCCTGGCGTCGGCCCTGGTCATCCGTCCCGTCCCAGGTGATGTCGTGGTAGCCGGCGGGCAGGGGTCCGTCCACGAGGGTCCGGACCAGCCGGCCGTCCACGGCGTAGAGCTTCAGGGTCACGCGACCCGTCCGCGCGAGCCCGAAGGAGAAGGTCGTGCTCGGGTTGAAGGGATTGGGATAGTTGGGCCGCAGCAGGGTCGCCGCGGGGGGCGGGAGCAGGTCGTCGGTGTCCACGGTCGTGCCGCAGGTGACGCTCAGCTGGTGCAGCAGCGGCGTGAGGGTGGGATCGGTGGTCGAGAGATCCGCCCGGTACTGGAGGTAGCGACCCGCCACCGGCAGCTCCTCGCCCGAGATCGGCACGGCCGTGAACGCGGTCCACGAGCCGTCCGGCGACGCGGTGTCGCCCGCGCGCGCCAGGATGGCGAGGCCGGTGCCCGCGGGTTCGTCGGCGACCCAGCTGAGGACGTCCCAGTAGCCGTTGGCGCCGCTGTCGAAGACGCGCGACTCGAAGCTCGCGGCGGAGGCGTAGGGCGTCATGCGCAGCCAGTCCACGACCAGGTCGTAGCTGTCGACGTTGGTGTCGCTGACCAGCACGCGCAGGTCCGAGGTGACGGCGATGTCGTGGGAGGCCACCGGCTCCCCGTCGATGAAGAAGTCCACGCTCGCCAGGTTCCAGTCGATGCGGAACAGGTGCGGCGAGCCCTGGTAGCCGGCGGCGAGCGTCGTGTCGAAGAGCACGGCGTCCTGCCGGGTGCGTGCTTTCAGGCCGCTGCCGCTGCCGCCGGTGCTGAAGATGGCCCAGTGGAGCTCGCCGAAGGTCTCGCCGAAGCCCACGTGCATGTTGGTCACGTTCTGGAAGGTGGCGTAGAACTCCACCGACCGACCCGGCGCGTAGAGCGCGTCGCAGCCCGGGCGGGCGCCGTCCACGACGAGCTGGCCGCCCGTCACGACGGCGGTGCCGCCGGAGCTCTGCGCGTAGAGGGACCAGCCGGGCGGCAGGCTGTCGCCCCCGAACTCCGAGCCCTCGGTCGGCGCCAGCATGACCTCGCCGCCCGCGTTGTCGGCGACCGCGTGGTCGGCACCGGAGCCGGCCTCGAAATCCGCCACCAGATCGTCCGCGGCGCAGGCCGGCAGGGGCATCAGGAACGAGGCGGGCGGCTGGTCCAGGGGCGGTTCGAAGGCGGGATTGCCCGCCTCGTCGGCCGAGATGACCCGGTAGTAGTAGACCAGGCCCGGGATCAGTCCGTCGACCAGCAGGCCGTGGTCGGTGACCAGCAGCGGATCGCTGACCGCGTGCCGCAGGGGATCCTCGATGATGTCGTGGTCCACCCGCGAATCGGCCGCTTCGTCGGTGGTCCAGGTGATGGTGACCGCGGTGCCGTCGGGGTCGGGGGCCGCCGCCAGGCCGGTGATGTTCGGCGGGATCTCGTCGTCCGGGACCACGCAGCTGATGTGCATCTCCGCGAAGGAGGGCGTGAGCCCCGTGTCGGTGGTGGCCAGGTCGACCCGGTACTGGATGAACTGGGAGCTCTCGCCGATGACCGTGCCGGAGGTCGGCAGCGAGGTGTAGGGGGTCCAGGACCCGTCCGGCGTCCCGATGTCGCCGATCCGGTAGAAGAGCTGCAGGCTGGTGCCCGCGGGCTCCTGGCCGAGCCAGGTGGCGGCGTCCCAGTCGGCCACCGCGCCGGCGTTGTAGATCCGCGATTCGAAGGTGCCCGCGCCGGCGTAGGGCGTCATGCGGAACCAGTCGACCGTCAGGTCGCTGCCGCCGGCCGTGGAATCGTTGAAGAGCGGCCGCAGGTCGGAGGTCACCGCGATGGGATGGCTGGCGACGGGGGCGCCGTCCACGAAGTAGTCCATGTGGTCGACGTACCAGTCGACGCGGTAGACGTGGAAGGCGTCGAAGAAGCCGCTGCCGATGTTCTCGTCGGTGTAGACGGCCTCCTCGCGCGTACGCGCGTAGAGCGCGCCGCCCGAGCGGGTCGAGAACATGCCCCAGTGCAGCTCGGTGTAGGTCTCGCCGAAACCGGCGTGCTGGTTGGAGACGTTGCGGAACAGGGCCCGGAACTCGATCGAACGCTCGGGCGCATAGAGGGGGGCGGGGGCCACGCGCCCGCCGTCGAGGGTCAGCACGCCGCCGCCCACGACGGCGCTGCCGCCCGGGTTGAAGTAGGTGTACCAGTCGCCGGGCAGGGCGTCGCCGCCGAAATCGTGGGTCTCGGTCGGCATCAGGATCAGCTCGCCGCCCTCCAGGTCGACGACGGCGACGTTGCCGTCGTCGCTGCCGGCCGCGAAGTCGGCGGTGGCGGTGTCGACGAAGCAGTCGGGCGACGGCGGCGTCGGCGTGATGAACGAGGCGGCCGGTTCGGCCGTGGGCGGTTCGCTGGCCGCGTTCTCGGCCTCGTCGGTCGAGGTGACGCGGTAGTAATAGGTGGTGCCCGGGTCCAGCCCGGTCAGGTCGAAGCCGTGCGACGTGACGAAGGCGGCCTCGCTCAGGCTCAGGGACAGGTCGCCCGGGTCGGTCCCGTAGTCGATGCGCGAGTCCGCCGCTTCGTTGGTCTCCCAGGTGACGGTCGCCGCCTCGCCGTCGGGATCGGTCGCGACCGTCAGGGCGGAGATGATCGGCGGTATGTCATCGGCGCCGACGACGCAGCTGATGGCGACGTCCGCCAGGACCGGCGTCGAGCCGGGGTCGGTGGTGGCCAGATCCGCGCGGTACTGGACGAACTGGGACAGGACCGCGATGAAATCGCCGCTGGCGGCCAGCGGCGCGTAGGCCGTCCAGCTGCCGTCGGGGACGGGCGTGTCGCCGGTGCGGACGGAGATGTCCAGGGTCGTGCCGGGCGGCACCTCGGCGCTCCAGTTGGCCGCTTCCCAGAAGGTCGAGGCGCCGGTGCCGAAGACGCGCGACTCGTAGCTGCCGGCGTCGCTGAAGTCGGACATCAGCACCCAGTCCACGTCCAGGGTCGGCGCGCCGGTGTAGCGCTCGAAGAAGGCCGGGCGCAGATCGGTGGTGATGCTGTAGGTGTGCTGACCGACGTGGGCGCCGTCGATGTAGTAGTCGACGGTATCCGCGCGCCACTCGATCCGGTAGACGTGGGGCGAACCGAGATAGCTCGCGCCGACCGTCTCGGTGAGGCCCGTGGCGGCGTCGAGTCGCGTGTGGATGTACACGGCGTCGCCGCTGCCGGTGGTGGAGAAGATCGCGTAGGGATACTGCTGGAAGGTGATGCCGAAACCGGCGTGCTGATGCAGGGCGGCGTTGAAGGTGGCCTCGAATTCCAGCGTGCGCACCTCGCCCGCGAGCGGGTAGGCGTAGGTGTCGGCGGGATGGGCGCGGGTCCCGTCCAGGATCATCCGGCCGCCGCTGAAGGCGACGGTGCCCCCCGGATCGGCCTCGGCGCTCTCCCAACCGGCCGGCAAGGCGTCGTCCGCGAAGATCTCACCGACGGTGGGGGCCAGGACCAGGTCGCCGTCGCCGAGTTCGGCGACGTAGGTGTCGGCCCCGGGATCGCCGGCGGCGAAGTCCGCGACGATCTCGTCCACGAAGCAGGGCAGGCTCAGGGTGTGGAAGGAGTGCTCGCCGGCGACGGGGTCGGTGGCGGCGTTGTCCCAGGCGTCCGTGCTGGTCACACGGTAGTAGTAGGTCGTGCCGGGTTCCAGATCGGTCAGCGCGAGGGCGTGCCCGGTGACGTAGGCGCCCGAGGTCACGGACAGGTCCAGCGACTGGGAATCGATACCGTAGTCCACCCGCGAATCGGCCGCCTCGTCGGTCTGCCAACCGATCGTCGCGGTGCTGTAGTGGGTGTGCTCGAGGGTCAGGTCGGAAATCACCGGCGGGGTGGTGTCTTCGTCGTACTGGGCCTCGTAGCTGCCGTCCTCGGCCGCGAACACGGCGTAGTCTACCCCCTTGACCGTCTCGGTTGCGTAGGCGAGAGGCAGGCCGTCGAAGGTCAGCGAGGCCAGGGTTCCGGTGGCGGAGTACACGGGCAGCATGCCGGCGAGGTTGCGGGCGCCGGCGTCCTTGACCACGTCGAAGGTGAGCGTGTTGGCGCCCCAGGTCAGCGAGGCGAAGGAGGAGGCGTTGCGCCCGTCCAGCCAGTGCAGCATCTGTCGCGCGCTGACCACCGGCACGCCCCGCGCCTGGGCCGAGGCGACGATGAGCGGCGCCTGCGTCGAGCCGTTCGAGACCGCGTAGTCGGAATGCATGTTGCAGCAGAAGACCCCGTAGTAGCCCTCGGGTCCCAGGGCGCGGTCCAGCAGGGTGTCCACGGTGAAGGGATAGCTCTGGCCCGACTCGTCGGTCATCTGGGTGTTGGCCTGGAAGACGTCGACCATGGTGCCGTCCAGGTCGGCGAAGCGCATGGGCATGCCCGAGCCGGTGAACATGCCGGGATGGCCGTTCACATCCCAGGCCGGCGTGTTCTCGTAGTAGTAGGTATTGTCGAGGCGTATGCCGTTGAGGACCTCGCACTGGGCGTTGGACAGCCAGTCGCTCCAGATCACGCAGTGGTTGCGGTTGCCGTCCCAGGCGGGAATGCTGGGGTAGGCTGCCTGGAAGCCGGCGACCTGGGACGCGTACATGCTCTCGAGGTGCGCGTAATCCGTCCAGGACGTGCAGCCCGTGTTCACGTGCAGGGCGATCTCGAAGCCCTGGGCCGTGTAGGCCGCGGCCTGGGCGTCGGTCATGGGATTGCCCGCGTACATGTAGCCGGTGGCGCGGACGCACTCCCAGTCGTCCAGCGAGCAGTCGGGCGGGCTCTCGACCAGGTGCTGGTCGAAGCGGCCGGTGGTCCAGCCGCCGTTGTGGTCGTCGCAGGTCATCAGCACGACGGCCTTGTGGTCGCCGGGGAAGTACCAGAAGCGGGGCAGGACCATGCAGTCGCGGCTCATCTCGATGATCAGGTTGGCCAGCAGCCGTTGCTGCTCGTCGGCCTGGGGGATGTGGACCTTGTCCAGGTCGATCCAGTCGTCGACGCCGGGATTGTCGCCGATGAACAGGTCGTTGGGGCGCACGCGGGAGTCGCCGTCCCGGTCCAGGCCCACCAGTGCCGGGTTGCCTTGGCGGGTCAGCACGACCGACTTGTTGAGGTCATAGACGAAGGCCGCGGCTTCGCCGCCCATGGCGCCGTATGCGTTGAGGGTCACCGCGGGGTTGGGCGTCGGCGTGGTGGCGTCCGCGTAGAGCGTGGCCAGGGCGGTCGCGCCGTTCAGCAGGTAGAGATCGGCGTCGCCGTGGTACTGGATCGTCTCGTCGACCAGTCCGCCGCCGGCCGTCGAGCCGGTGTCGATCAGGACATACCCTTCGGTGAGCGTGGCGGACTCGGACGTGAGGCCCAGCACGCCGGCCAGTTGCAGGTCCGGACGCATGGCGATCAGCTTGCCGCCCAGCAGGACATAGTCGACGAACAGGGCGGCCTGGGGCGCGGTGAGCGTCATCTCGCCGAGGACGACCAGGTCGTGGTCCTCGAGCATGAGCGCCGTCACCTCGGAGATGTCAGCCACGGCGAAGGCGTTCAGTCCCTCGGTGCGCAGGATCTCTGCGGTGTAGAGGCCGAAGGGATTGGCGGCGTCGGCGATCACCAGGATCGGACCGCCGGGGCCCTCGGTCATGGTCTGCCCGCCGGCCACGGCCGGCGCCAGGACGGAGAGGCCGCAGAGCAGACAGAGCAGCAGTCGCAGCGTGAACGCGCGTGCGACCCGGGATGGGGACGTGTCGAGTTCGTCACGGGATGACATGATCTACCTCCGATGAGTTGTCACGGGCGAGGGATTCGAGTATTACGCACCATGAAGCCGTGGCCCCCGCTGGGGTCGGTATACCTTGTCCCCAAGGTCCAGAATCCACTGTTGAGCACGGCAATTCAAAACCCGCATGACTATATCACAGAAATGACATAATATTGTGAATATTCTGGGATAATTCATCGAAATGCATGAATCGAAAATACTTGGAGGGATCGGTCCCGACAGCAGGCCGGGCCCGTGTTGCCGCCCGTCGGGGGTGATGGTATATTCCGCGCCAGACACCCGTAGTTCAACTGGATGGAACGTCAGACCATGACCCAGGAGATCGACCTCTTCGCCACCCACGAGCGCTGGATGCGCGTGGCCCTGGACGAGGCCCGCCTGGCCGCGGATGCGGGCGATGTGCCCGTCGGCGCCGTGATCGTCAGGGACGGCGTCCCCGTCGGCAGGGGACGCAACCAGGTCGAGATCCAGAAGGATCCCACCGCCCACGCCGAGATCCTGGCCATCGGTGCGGCCTCGACCACCATCGGCGACTGGCGTTTGGACGACTGCACCCTCTACACCACCCTGGAGCCTTGCACCATGTGCGCGGGCGCCATCCTGCTGGCCCGGCCCCGGCGCATCGTCTACGGGGCGCCCGATCCGCGGGCGGGCGCGCTGGTCTCGACGGCCGGCCTGCTGGCCGCCAATCCCTACCGCCTGGAATTCGAGCAGGTGGGGGGCATTCTGGAGGCCGAATGCGCGGATCTGCTGAGGAATTTCTTCCGCCGCCTGCGCGAGGCGGACAGCCGCTCCTGAGCGCTCCGCAGGGGGTGCGTCGTGTTGCTTTATCCGTAGGCGGATGTTATATTGCGGCCCGCAACGGACCGGGCGGAGAGTTGCGAGAGCGGTCGAATCGGCACGACTGGAAATCGTGTGTACCGCAAGGTACCCAGGGTTCGAATCCCTGACTCTCCGCCAGTTCTACGGACGACGGGGAGAGGTGCCGGAGTGGTTGAACGGGGCGGTCTCGAAAACCGTTGAACACTTAGGTGTTCCCAGGGTTCGAATCCCTGCCTCTCCGCCAGCGTCAACGTCCGAAAAACAGGGTGGGGATGTAGCTCAGCTGGGAGAGCACCACGTTCGCAACGTGGGGGTCGGCGGTTCGAGCCCGCTCATCTCCACCACCTTTTCTCGGGGCGACGCGCCCCGCGCGATACGATGGGCCAGGCCCGGTGCGACGCCGGCGAGCTAACCCCGTCAGGACTGGAAAGTAGCAGCGGTACGCGGAAGTCGACGTGTGCATCGCCAGCCTGGCCCACTCCTTCTCACGCCAACACACCCGGGAGCCATGTCCTACCACGCTCTGGCCCGCAAGTTTCGCCCCGCGACCTTCGCCGAAGTGGTGGGCCAGGAGCATGTGACCAACACCCTGCGCGCGGCCCTGCGCAAGGACAAGCTGTCCCACGCCTATCTCTTCTCCGGCTCGCGCGGCTGCGGCAAGACGACCGTGGCGCGCCTGCTCGCCAAGGCGCTCAACTGCGGCGCGGGCCAGGTGGACGAGCCCTGTGGCGCGTGCGAGATCTGCCGCGGCATCGCCGCCGTCAGCTACCTGGTCGTGCGTGAGGTCGACGCAGCCTCTCATACGGGCGTTGGCAACGGCCGCGACCTGCGGGATATGGCCCAGTTCACGCCCAGCCAGGGCAGCAACCGGGTCTTCATCATCGACGAGGTCCACATGCTCTCGAAGGGCGCCTTCAACGCCCTGCTGAAGATCCTCGAGGAACCTCCGGCGCGCGTCTTCTTCTTCTTCGCCACCACCGAGCCCAACCGCATCCCGCGCACGATCCTCTCGCGCTGCCAGCGCTTCGATTTCCGACTGTTGACCCGCGACGAACTCTCGGGCCGCGTCAACGAGATCGTCGCCGCCGAGGGCAAGGAGCTGGACGCCGGCGCCCTGCGCCTGATCGTGGCCCAGGCCGAGGGCTCCATGCGCGACGCCCTGAGCATCCTCGACCAGGTGCTCGCCGCCTGCGACGGCGTCGTGGACGAGCAGGCCGTGGTCGACCTCTTCGGGCTGGTCCGCGCCGACGTCTTCACCGGGCTCAACGAGGCGATCCTGGACCACGACCCCGCCCGCGTGCTGCAGGTGGCCGAGCAGGCCGCCGGCAGCGGCCGCAACCTGGACGACTTCGCCCGCGAACTGGTCGACAACTTCCGCCACCTGCTGCTGCTGCGCATCGACCCCGACCTGGCCGCGGGCATCCTGCTGCCCGAGGACCAGGTGCAGATCCTGCTGGAACAGAGCCGGCGCTTCGCCGTGCAGGACCTGCTGGCCCTGCTCGAGCGGGCCAGCCGCGGTTTCGAGCGCATCCACCGCAGCACCCAGCCGCGGGTGCTGCTGGAGGCCCTGCTGGTGGAACTGTCCCTGCTCGAGTCCCGCGTTTTGCTGTCGGACCTGGTCCGTCGCCTCGAGGCCCTGACCGGCACGCCGCTCGTCGGCGGCGCGGGCGGCGGCGCGGCGGCGGCGCCCGGCGGCGGCCAGCGGCGCTCCGGCGGCACGGGCGGCGGCGCGTCGCGGGCGCGCGAGGCGGCCCCCGCCGCGACGGTCGCACCGGCCGAGGCCACCGCGGACGCGACGGACGGTCCCGAGGCCTATCGGGCGGCGGCGGCGTCCACCGTCTCCGGCTGGGCGAGCCTCGTCGAAGGACTGCTCTCGCGCCACCCCGCCCTCGGCGCCTGCATCATGGAGGGCATGCCCTCGGTGGACGGCGAGCGCGTCGTGCTGACCTTCCCCGCGGAGAAGACCTTCCAGCTGCGGCAGGTCCAGCAGGACTTCGAGATCCTGCAGAAGGCGTCGGTCGGCTACCTGGGCAAGGAGCTCCTGCTGAACGTCGTCAAGGGGGAGGACGAAGTCCGCAGCGAGCACCGCGAGGAGTTGCGCCGCACCGTGGCGCCTACCGAGAACGAGGCCCTGAAGGTGGCCTGTGGCATGGACGAGACCCTCGGCGATCTGGTGAGCATGCTCGACGCCGAAGCCGTGCCCGACGCCGAGCGGGAGGACTGGCTGCGACGCAAGGACGAGGCGCCGCCGGCCGAGGAATCATAGCAGCCCCAAGGAGACACGATGGACATCCGCGCCCTGATGAAGCAGGCCCAGGAGATGCAGCAGAAGATGGCCAAGGCCCAGGAGGAACTGGCCCGCAAGGTCGTGACCGCGGAGGTGGCCGGCGGCCAGGTCGTCGCCACCATGAACGGCAAGCACGACCTGACGGCCCTGACCATCAAGCCCGAGGTGGTCGATCCCGAGGACGTGGAGTTCCTGCAGGATCTGGTGCTGTCGGCCGTCAACGAGGCCACGCGCAAGGTGAACGAGATGGTCGAGCAGGACCTGGGCTCGGTCACCGGCGGCATGAACCTGCCCGGCATGCCGGGGATGTAGGACCGTGGATCATTCCACGCCCTCGACCAACCACTTCCGCGACACCCGCGACGGCGGCGAATTCCAGTCGCCTGCGCTGGAGCGCCTGGTGCGCGCCCTGAGCCGCCTGCCGGGGCTGGGCCGCAAGTCGGCCACGCGCATCGCCCTGGAACTCATCCGCCGCGACGGCGACCTGCCCGGCGAGCTCACCGACGCCATGGCCGAGGCCCGCGAGCGGGTCCGCAACTGCGGTCGCTGCGGCGCCATCACCGAGAGCGACCCCTGCACCATCTGCGAATCCACGACGCGCGAGTCGGGACTGCTCTGCGTGACCGCCTCGCCCGTCGACATCCTGTCCTTCGAGAAGGCGGGCTTCTTCCGCGGCCGGTACTTTGTACTGGGCAAGCTGCTGTCGCCGATGGACGGCGTACGCGTCGAGGATCTGCCCTTCGACCGGCTCGAACGCCGGGTCGAGGAGGACGGGGTCGGCGAGCTGATCCTGGCCCTCGACGCCAGCGTGGAGGGCGAGGCGACGGCCCTCTACATCCAGCGCCTCTTCGCCGCCTCCGGCCTGAAGGTGACCCGCCTGGCCACCGGCATCCCGGTCGGCGGCGCCCTGGCCTACACCGACGAAGCCACCCTGCAGAGGGCCTTCCAGTTCCGCCGCGACTTCTGATTTCAAGTCCTTCTGAATCCAGCCGATAGCTCGATCGAGAGTCCGCTGCGCGGGATGTCGTTCCCGTGCGACCTTCCTATGTGAGGACCTGCATGGCCGAGTCCGTCAGACCAGTCCAGGACGAGGTGTACCGTCGCCTGCGGGACGCCGCCGCGGCGCTCGTCGCGCGCGCCGGGGTGGCCGGCGTCTGCCTGGTGTCCGGCGCGGGACGGCTCGTCATGGTCTTCGGCTCCGGTCCCCGGCCCGAGGGCGGGGATACCCTCGCCCGACTCGTCGCGGCGGCGGACCTGGCCCGTTCCCTCGATCCGGACAGCGACCGCTCCGCCCCGGTCTTCGTGCACGACGGCCGCAACCGGGTCTACGTCCGGCCCGTGACGCACGACCTCTCCCTGCTGCTGTGCTGCGAGACGCGGCTGCCGCCGGGCATGGCCTATCGGCTCGTCGAGACGCCCGCAGCCCGCATGCGCGAGGCCCTGGACGACCTCTTCGGCGAGGCGGACCGTCCCGCGGACGCCGGACCGCCCGGCGCCGACGACATCTTCTGGGAGTAGCGATGCCTGGCGACGCGACCCGCACGCCCGTCGATCCCACCCCGCGCATCGTGTACTACGGTCCGGGCCTGGCGGGCAAGACGACCAATCTGGTGCGTCTGGCCGCCGCCGCCGGCATCGCCGACGCGGTGACGGTCGTCGAGACGGCGGCCGGGGCCGACCGTTGCGAGTTCCTGCCCCTGCCCCGGCGGGCGGGGGCGCTCACGCTGCACCTGGTCGCCGTGCCCGGCCGGCTGGCGCGCGCCGAGGATCGGCGGCGACTCCTGCGCGGCGCCCACGGCGTGATCTACGTGGCCGACGGCCGGGCCGCGCGCCAGGACGCGAACCTCGTGCTCCTGGACGAACTGGGCGCGCACCTGGCCGACGCCGGGGGCGCGCCGGCCGGCTTCCCGCTCGTCCTGCAGTACAACCACCGCGACCTGCCCGACGCCGTCCCGCCCGCCGACATGGATCGTCTGCTCAACGGCCGCGGCTGGCCGGCCGTGCCCGCCTGCGCCCTGACCGGCGACGGGGTCGGCGCGACCCTCGACGCGCTCGTCGCCCTGCTGGTGCAGGGCACGCTCCCTCCTCGTTGACCGCACGTGCCCCGTGGCTTAATCTGACGCCGAACTCGACGCCGGGCGAGCGGACCGACAGCGGAGGAGGACCCCCGTGCTACGATTCCTGATCCACGCCTTCGCCACCTTCGGCGGCAGCGGCTACGCGCCCTTCGCGCCGGCCACCGTCGCCAGCCTGGTCTTCGCGCTCGTCTGGGGGGTGGTCTCGCCCGTGGGGCTGACCACCCAGTTGCTGCTGCTGGCGGGGGTGGTGGCCCTGGGTGTGCCCGCCGCCGGCTGGATGGAGCGCCGCTACGGCGAGGACCCGAGCCGTGTGGTGAGCGACGAGGTCGCGGGCATGCTCGTCACCTACCTGGGCGTGAGCACCGGCTGGACCGGATGGCTGGTCGGCTTCTTCTGGTTCCGCGTCTTCGACATCCTCAAGCCCTTTCCCGTGCGGCGCGCCGAGCGGTTGCCCGGCGGCTGGGGCATCACCGTGGACGACCTGCTGGCCGGCATCTACGCGAACCTCTGCCTGCGTCTGACCCTGGCGGTGACTGGATGGTGAGACCGACCCGGGTTCACCTGCTGTCCGTCGGCGACGAACTGCTCAACGGCCGTACCGTCGACACCAACGCCAACTACCTGCAACGCCGGCTCCTGGCGCGCGGTATGCGCGTGGCGTCCGTGCAGACGCTGCCGGATCGCGCGGACGCCATCGCCGAGGCCCTCGACACCGCTCCGGACGGGGCCCTGGTCCTGGTCACGGGCGGACTCGGACCCACCCGCGACGATCTCACGGCCGAAGCGGTGGCCGCCTGGGCCGGGACGCCCCTGCGCGAGCACGCGGCCGTGGCCGAACACCTGCGCGCGAGGTGCGAGCGGCGCGGCTGGGCCTACGCGCAGAACATGATCAAGCAGGGGCTCCTGCCCGGGGGACTGGAGGCCCTGATCAACCCGCTGGGGACCGCGCCGGCCATGGTGGGAGACCTGCGCGGTCGCACGCTGGTCCTGCTGCCGGGCGTGCCCCAGGAGGTGCGGGCCCTGTGGCCGCTCGTCGAAGCCTGGCTCTCCGAGCGCGGCCGGCTGGGCGATCCGGTGCCCGGCGTCCTGATGCGCACGGTGCGTTGTTCCGAGCCGGGCTTGGCCAGGGCGACCGAGGACCTGCGCGCCCGGCACGCCGATCTGGACTGGTCGTGGTGGCTGACGCGCTGGGGCGTGGACGTGCAGGCGGCGTCGCCTGCGGCCGACGTGGGCTTGCCGGGCAGCCTCGCCGGGGACCTGGCCGCGGTCCTGGGCGACCACGTCTACGCCCAGGACCTGCGGGGCCTGCACGAAGTGGTGCAGGCCGAGCTGATCGCCCGCGGCCGGACCGTGGCGGTGGCCGAGTCCTGCACCGGCGGCCTGCTGGGCGCGGCCCTGACCGAGACCGCCGGATCCTCCGCCTGCTTCCTGGGCGGCGCACTGACCTATGCCGACGCCGTCAAGACGGCGGCCTTGGGCGTGGCGCCGGCGACCCTGGCCGTCCATGGCGCCGTCAGTCCGGAGGTCGCCCGCGAGATGGCCGTCGGCTGCCGCGATCGCTTCGGCGCCGACCACGCCCTGTCCATCACGGGGATCGCGGGTCCCGACGGCGGCACGCCGGAGAAACCGGTCGGCACCGTCTGTTTCGGCCTGGCCTCGGCGACGGGCGCGTACGCCGGACGCGCTCTCTTCGGCCCGCACCGGTACCGCAACCGGGAGCTGGCCGTCGCCTTCGCCCTCGACGCCCTGCGCCGGCACCTGCGGGACGGCGCCGATCCCTTCGCCGGCCCCGGCGGCGAGGTCCGGCGGTGAGGCTCTTCGTGGCCGTGGACCCGGGGGAGCGCCTGCGCGCCACACTGGCAACGGCGCTCGACACCTGGCGCGACCGCTGGGACCTCAACTGGGTCCGCCCCGGGAACCTGCACTTCACCCTGCGCTTCGTCGGCGAACAGCCGGCGTCCGTCCTGCCCGCCCTGGAGGCCGGCCTGGCCCGCGCCGCCGGGGCCCACGTCCCCTTCGAGACCGCCACCGCGGGATTCGGCGTCTTCCCGGACTGGCGTCGCCCCCGGGTCCTCTTCTTGCAGCTCGCGCGCGACGACGAGCTGGCGGCACTGGCCGCGTCGGTCGACGCGGAGGTCGAGGACTGCCTGGAGACGGATCCCGCGCGGGGGCAGACCTTTCGCGCGCATCTCACCCTGGCCCGCATCAAGCGGTCCCCGGGGGCCGAGGCCCTCGCGGAGCTGCGCGACCTTCCGGCGCCGGCCCCGCACACGGTCCCGGTACCGGCCTTTCGGCTCGTCGAAAGCCGTCTGACCAGGCGCGGCCCGCTGTACGCGGAGCGCCGGGTTTTCCCGTTGGCGGGGGTCCGCCCGACGTAGTATGGTGGACGACACCTGTCCGGCGACCCCCAGCGGACTCGGCTCGGCAACGCAGCCTCCCCGGACCCGACACACACCCCAAGGAGAGATGACGATGGCAAAGGACAGGCAGTTGGACAGGGCCAAGGCTTTGGAATTGACTCGGGCCCAGATCGAGAAGCAGTTCGGCAAGGGAGCCATCATGCTCCTGGGCGACGACCAGGTCGTGGACGGCATCGAGGCCATTTCCACCGGCAGCTTGACGCTGGACATCGCCCTGGGCATCGGCGGATTGCCCAAGGGCCGCGTGACAGAGATCTTCGGACCGGAGGGCAGCGGCAAGACCACCCTGGCGCTGAGCGTGGTGGCCAACTCCCAGCGCAACGGCGGCACGGCGGCCTTCGTGGACGCCGAGCACGCGCTCGATCCCATCTACGCGCGCAAGATCGGCGTCGACATCGACAACCTGCTGGTCTCGCAGCCGGACACCGGCGAGCAGGCCCTGGAGATCACCGAGATGCTGGTGCGGTCCGGCGCCGTGGATATCATCGTGATCGACTCGGTGGCCGCGCTGGTGCCGCGGGCGGAGATCGAGGGCGAGATGGGCGACACCCACGTCGGCCTGCAGGCCCGCCTGATGAGCCAGGCCATGCGCAAGCTGGCCGGCACGATCTCCAAGACCAACACCATGGTGGTGTTCACCAACCAGCTGCGCATGAAGATCGGCGTCATGTTCGGCAACCCCGAGACGACCACCGGCGGCAACGCGCTCAAGTTCTACAGCACGGTGCGCCTGGACATCCGCCGCGTGGGCGCCCTGACCCAGGGCGAGGACGTGGTCGGCAACCACGTGCGCGTGAAGGTCGTCAAGAACAAGGTGGCGCCGCCCTTCAAGAAGGCGGAGTTCGACATCCTCTACGGGCACGGCATCTCCAAGGAAGGCGACCTGATCGAGCTGGGCGTCGAGGGCGGCATCATCCAGAAGTCCGGCGCCTGGTACAGCTACGGCGATGAGCGTCTCGGACAGGGCAAGGAGAACGTGCGGGACTTCCTGCGCGAGAACGAGGATCTCTACAAGCGTATCGAGGAGAAGGTCCTGGTCCACTACGGCATGCGGAAGGCCGCAGCGGACGCGAAACCCGCCGAGACCGACGCGGCACCGGCCGAGACCAAGGCCCCGGCCAAGTCGTCCAAGCCGAAATCCTCCGCCTCGGCGGCGGGCTAGGCCGTGGACGCCGGCGAGGGCCTTGCGCTGCTCGCGGTCGACGTGATCGAGGGCGGCGTGCGCGTCACGCTCAGCGACGGTGAGATCCTGGAGCTGGCGGCGGAATCCCTGCCGCCGGCTCTTCCCGCTCCGGGGGAGGTCCTGCCGCCGGCGACGCTGGGTCTCCTGCGCGACGCCGCCGCGCGCAAGCGAATCGCCCGGCGCCTGTTCGCGCTGCTGGCCCGGCGCCTGCAGCCCCGGCGCGCCCTGCGCCGCAAGCTCCTCGAGGAGGGTTTTCCCGCCGACGCCCTCGACTCGGTCCTGGACCGCTTCGCCGACGAGGGCGTGCACTCCGACCGACTCTACGCCGAGGCCTGGTGCCGCGACACGGTGCGGCTGCGTCCCGTCGGCCGGCGTTACCTGGAGGGCAAGCTGCGCGAGCGCGGCGTCGGGTCGGACCTGGCCGCCGCGGTGGCGCGCGAGACGCTGTCCGACGGGGACGAACAACGGCTCTGCCGCGCGGCCGCCCGCAAGTGGTGGCGTCGGCAGCCCGGTGCCGCCGATCGCCGGGCCCTGGCCCGGGGCGAACGCTACCTGATGGGACGGGGGTTCCCGATCTCCGTGGCCGGCGATGTCATCCGCGAAACCGTCCCCGACACCGTCCCGGATGCGGAGGAGGCCACGTGAGGGTTCTCGTCACCGGCAGCGCGGGGATGCTCGGACGGGCCGTGGTCGAGGCCCTGGCGGGCGACCATGAGGTGAGCGGCGTGGATCTGCCCGACGGCGATTTGACCGTCGCCAGGGACGTGACCGCCCTGTTCGAACGGTACCGTCCGCAGTGGACGATCCACACGGCGGCCTACACGGACGTGGACGGCGCCGAGAGCGACCGCCCGCGGGCCGAGTCGGTCAACGGGCGGGCCACGGTCGAGGTGGCCGGGGCCTGCGACGCCACCGGCGCCGGCCTGACCTACGTCAGCACGGACTACGTTTTCGCCGGCGTGGCCGCCGACGGCTACGCCGAGGACGACGCCCGTGATCCCGTCAACGCCTACGGCGAGACGAAGGCCGCGGGCGAGGTCGCCGTGGAGGGCATGAGCGGTCCCCGGCAGATCGTGCGCACGAGCTGGCTCTTCGGCCCGGGGCCCCGCAACTTCGTGCTGACCATACGGCGGCTGCTCGCCGGGGAGCGCACGCTGCGGGTGGTCGACGACCAGCGGGGATGCCCGACCTACGCTCCGGACCTGGCGCAGGTGCTGGCCTTCCTGCTGCAGGCTCGCCCCGACGGCGTCTTCCACGCCACCAACTCGGGCGCCTGCACCTGGTACGAATTCGCGCGCGAGATCGCGCGCCAGAGCGGCGCCGACCCGGACCGGATCGAGCCCTGCGGCAGCGACGCCTATCCCACGCCCGCCCGGCGTCCGCGCTGCTCTGTACTTGCGAGTCGGAACCTGGAAGTGCACGGTTGCCCGGCACGTCCTCCTTGGCAGGACGCCCTGGCGCGTTATATTGCCTGGCTGGACGAGCGATCGCACGAGGAACAGGGAGGATGAGGATGCCCGGCCCGGATAACGACGACAGGTCCCGCGTCTCTCGCGTCTACCAGGAAGCCCTCGCCGGCCATCGCGCGGCGATCGACGCCCTCGGCGACGACCACCTGGACGCCCTGGCGAACCTGGCCACGGCCGTGCGCGAGGCCTGGGCGGCCGGCGGCAA
>JACKQG010003814.1_pt1 | contig 18077 bp, 23 predicted proteins | sample 8237621 | NCBI WGS metagenome assembly JACKQG01 (sample SAMN15677084, study PRJNA649215) | marine metagenome | biome: marine; feature: Black Sea; material: saline water; isolation source: suspended particulate matter (SPM) from the Black Sea western gyre | collected 2013-06-09/2013-06-10 | depth...
TTGATGATTTCGCCATATGTGACAAGTGTACCACATGTCTTCGTATTTAAAGGTGGGGGGAGCAGAAGGTACATTCCAATTACATACACATATCTCTGGGGAGGGATGCGATGCTTTTTACAAGCTGCGCAAAGAGCATACTGAGAAAGCAGTCGCTGTCTCTCTTCCCTATACCCATTACCATTACAAGGAAGAGAGACGACGACTGTTTTTTGTTCTTTTCAGTTTTCCAGAGAAATATGCCGTCTCATCGACGAAGCAACGGAGATGAGGGGAAAAGGAGAGTAGAACCGAGACATATAATTTTCATATTTGGTCCGACCGCTTTACACTCTTTCTCACCTCCGCCGCTTCGTCGATGAATGGACGCTGGTATATCGGGGGCAGGTTCTCCCGAATGCAGGAAGTATGTTCATTCTCAAAACGGCGAAACACGAGGGGAATCGCGACGTGCATGATGTCCGACGCAATTCCCCTTCTCCAATCGGGCGACGAATGCGAAAAATCGCATTCGTCGCCCGATAGAGAATTGTTCTTTGAAACCAGTACTTGTCATTCTGAACTTGATTCAGAATCTAAAAACATATACTTCGTATAAAAAGCCTCCTTTTGAGAAAATCATATACAGCGTAGGGGTGGTGTATACACCACACTCGCCACCCGCACGCTGTATATGAAATTTCAATTAATTAATGCCGCGCTCACGCGCGGCACAAAGGAGAAAATTATGAATATGAAAGCGACTTCGAAAAAAAGCGCAAAATTCCAGCCCCGCACTTTTGCGGAGGCTGCACATGCAATTGCGACTGGTGAACATACTCACCAGTCGATGCATAAGCAGTCGGCGGCACAGCGCCGCGCGGCTGCAAAAAAGGCAACTGGCGACGTCAGGTACCTCGAGTACGAGGTACTCTGCCTGAACAAAAAGTTCGGGCACGCCTAACATTTTGGGAAGTCATCAATAATCACACCCGATGACTTCCCACCCTTTTTCACAGCACAAACATGCCATAAAGCATATTTGCGCCGTGATCAGGGTTTTGTTCTTTGAAATATCCTCCGATATCACATACAGCGTTGTGGTGAAAACATTTTTTCGCTACAACGTTGTATGTGATAGGTAATTTTTTTAATTTTCCAAGAGGAGGGATTATGTGCAGTTATGAACTGCTCGACCCGCGGCCGATCGAAGCCGCAAAAACTGGCAACAACCGAATCTTCGGATTCGGTGTCCCGGTCTACGGGATCGAGGTGACTGTGCCCGTGCTTGCCGCGCGATGCACCTACAACCTCGACCCGCAGCACAGCGGGGGCGACGCAGAAACCGCGGCGATAGAAGCCGCACTCACGGAGGAGCTTCCTCCGTCGGGTGCGGTTCTCGCGACTGTCCGCGCTGATCTCGATGCGATCGGCGCGATGGCGATATTCGCGCTTCGCAGACAGGGCGTAGACCTATCTGCGGAAGCGAAGAATCGCGTCGCGGCCGTCGCGGCCGCGGATACATTCGCACGTGGCGCCTGGCCGGGAACGCGCCCGCTCCCAACCACGGAAAATTCGTGGCCGGAAGGCGGGAGTTCTGAGTCCACCCGCGAGCTTGCTGCCATGGCAGCACTCGTGTCGGACTTCAAGGTTCCGCTCGGCGTCCGCGTCGGACTGATGATCAATTGGCTCATCACCGGAGAAGAGCCGAAAGAATATCGGGACCGAGTAGAAAAAGAGCGCTGCGAATTAATCGCTGCGATTGAGTCGGGCGAGGTCAAAACCCAGGTATTCCCGGGCGGGATGATTGCGTCGGTGGAAACAACCCACCGTGCCGCAACCATGATCGGGTACCATCTGGCACCCATCGTCGTTGCGCTCAATCCGGCGTTCCGGTTTGCCGGCGGCGAACCGCACCGCAAGTTCACGGTTTGCCAGTACACGGCGGGCTACGCGGACTTAAAGGCGGCTGCGGCAGAAATGTCCTCCCTCTGGGAGGACGGGTGGGGCGGGTCACCCACCATCATCGGCTCCCCGCAGGGTGCCGGCTCGACCCTGACGATCGACGACGTCGTCAGAATGGTAGAGAAGCACTTCGTATAGTCGTTTGGGAGGAACATGTGCTTATACAGGCATGTTCCTCCCCTTTATTCGAACCACAAACAGAAGTATCGTTTGTGATTCGATAGAGGTTTTGTTCTTTTCAGTTGGATATAATCGTAGCCCCGATTTTATTTGGGGCAAAAAATTAAAATTTTTATAAAACGAAAAAAGGGCCGTCCGTGAGGGCGGTAAAAAAATGAAAAAAGAAAGATGGACTGATAAAGTCCTGCACGGAGAGGTCGCCGACTTCGGAGAAGTCGAGATCAACCTCGAAGAAACCGAGATCGGAGAGCTCGAGGATGACCTTGAGCTGGCCGGAATCCTCGGTGAGTCCGAGGTCGGCACCGACGATTCCGGCAACCCTTACAAGGTTATCGGAATCGCGACGGCAGAAGGAGCCGTCATGGTAGTTTTTTCGTTCAACTGCAATCTTGCGGTTGGCGATGACTACCAGTATGCGGCCGCTTTCGTGCTTTCGCCTAGCGAGGCGAAAGCGGTGAGGGGCTGGATTGCAAAAAAGGTCGCCGAATTTGAGGCGGCCGAGGAAAAGGCCAGAAAAGTCAAAGAGCTTTTCCGCGCCAATGGATTGGACGACGAGTCCGTTCATAGGCGACGTGGGGAGCTCCTCGCTCAACACGGCCTCTCCTGACCCCTCTTCACGCATTCGTGGGGACACAACGAATGCGACTCGCACACCCCTACCCGGGGTACGCGGGGGCGGATGAATTCAATGATTTCATCCGCTGGGGATATTGGCAACGATATCCCCTTTCTCCTCGGCACATCATATTTTCTACAATGGTGTCCCGAGGCAGAGAGTATCTATTGAAATTTGAATTTGTTCTTTGAGAAACGCGAAAAGTGAAATTATCTTCGCGAAGTGGGTACCTCCCTTTTCGCGAAGATAATTTCGTTAACCTAAAAATAAGGGGGGGGATGTTTACTATAAAAGAAAAACGGGTGGCTCGTCAGCAGTGTTGGTGCTGCGGCGAGCTCATCGCCCAGGAAGGGGTTTATTATTGTCCCGGTTGCGGGACATATAATGAACCAGAATTTTTTGAAGTGGAGGTGGCGCCGGAAGAGTACCGGTTGCTTATCGTCCACTACCTGCTTGATGGAGTAATCCATCGGGCAGTGTACAGGAATATGTCGGTGGAGGAGGCGAAATCTCTCCTCCCCGAAGGAGTGAAAGTGTCTCTGACACTTTCACTTTTCCGCACCCAGAAAAAACGGGTGCTGAGCTCATAACTTTGGAGGAGCGCGCAGTAGCTCACGCGCGTTCCTCCCCTTTATTCGGATCACAAACAGAAATATATTTGTGATTCGATAGAGATTTGTTCTTTTTCATTAAAAATTTTTTGAAGTAAATTTTTTGATAAAACAACGAAAAGACCATTCAGACCCGCCGTGGTTCGCCGCATAGGGGATTATCTTGTCAAAAAAATTAAATTCCAGAGGAGGAATTGAATTATGAAACTTGAGCAGTTTAAAAAAGCAATCACCAATCCCGAGTTCACCGACCGGGACAAGGAGACCTTATTTTCCTACGGGAAAAATGAGGTTGGATATGAAAACGGCGACGAATGGGAGATGTTCGTCGACGAGATCAATACCGAATGGGAGGTGAACCCCAAACTCGACCCGGATGACGATTCCGATGTCGAGTTTGTGGAGGTGTCGAAAGATCGACACTTGTTGCGAATCGCATAAAAACAACAAAAAACCACTTCGGTGGGAAGGGGAGATTATGAGGTTTTTTAAATTCGTATTGAGTACGCTCCTCTTAATGAAAGAGGACATAACGTACTCTCTGAAACGCCACCGCTTCTTAGCGAGCAAACCGCGGTGGCTGAGGGAAGTGGATAGGATGCGCACCTATACAGGTGCCGCGGATATCCTAACCAAATCGGGGAAGCCTCGGCAGTATAAGGAGCGCCCCGATGCTTGGGAGCTCCCCGATAGGATGCTCCCTCTGTCCTGGGATCCCTACGAAGACTGAGAAGTGGGAAGCTGTCGATTTATTTGCGACAGCTTCCCACCTTTTTTCAGATTGTGATACTTTGTATCGTAATTTGATAGAGGTTTTGGGCATGTTCATAATCTCAACGGAATTAAAAGGGAGAGAGGTATATCCTTGTCGACTTAACGCACGACATGAGATTATGAACATACTCTTGGGGCGCGGGTTTTGAGCTTTGCTCAAGACCCGCGCCCGATATATCAGATTCATCCGCTTAGAGCGGAACATATGTCATCCGTGTCCAATCCCTCCCAAGGACATCGGCGACACGTGTTCCGCTGTGGGCGGACACTGTCAAGCGTAGCGTCCCTTTGCAGAGAGCGAAGTCTGAGAATATTTTCAAATGTTTTTTATTATCTTTTACAAGCACAAAACATAATAAGGTATCCCTTATTATGTTTTGTACCGAGAAAAGTGTTTGAATATGTATGTTGAACCCATAACAATTCTGCGCAGAACTCGCCTTATACTACATGACGTGAAGCGTAGAAATGATATCTTTGCGATGCACCGTATTATGATGAATGAGTGCACGGCGTTCCTTTTGGGAACGCCGTGCTTGACTTTTCTCTTATGCACGATATACTGTACACACGATGACCGATGCCGCAGTGCACCGGCATTTTTATTGAAAACGGTAAACAGTTAAGGCGGGTGGATTTCGCAAGGCGAAATCCACCTACAGAAACACCCTATTTTTCTTTTTACTTTTTTATTTTTAATTTGTATTCCTATGTTTGACATCAAAGTATTCAATTCTGCGTTGTCGCAGCTCGAAGAAGAGCGTGGTATTTCGCGTGAGAAGATTCTCGAAGCGATTGCACAGGCTGTTGCCGCCGCCTACAAAAAAGATTACGGCAAAAAAGACCAAATCGTGCGTGCCGATTTCGACCCTGAAACGGGCACCGTTTCTTTCGAGCAAGTAAAAATTGTTGTTGATGAATCTACCGTACGTATGCCGTCTGAAGAAGATGAAGAGGCAGTGCCTCCGGTATCGGCAAGCGAACACGTTCGAGGCGCCGACTCCGCTAAAGCAAACACAATCGAGGAGGAAGAGAAAGAAGACGTGCTCCCCCTCTTTAATCCGGAGCGCCATATCATGATTGAAGACGCAAAGCGCATCAAGAAAGATGTGGCGCTTGATGATGAAATGATTTTCCCGCTTGAAACAAAAGAAGACTACGGCCGCATCGCGGCACAGACAGCAAAGCAAGTGATCATCCAAAAAATCCGCGAAGCGGAGAAAGAATCGGTGCTTGATGAATATGCCGATCGCAAAGGCGAGGTTGTTTCCGGTGTCATTCAGCGCATGGAGCGAGGGAATGTCTTTATCGATATTGCGCGTGCCACAGGTATCATGCCGTATGAAGAACAAATCCCAGGCGAACACTATCGTCAGGGTGCTCGCGTAAAAGCGTATATCTATGATGTGGTTGAGACGCCACGTGGCGTCTCCATTCGCCTCTCCCGCACACATCCAGAATTCCTTCGCGAACTCTTTGCCGTGGAAGCACCGGAAGTCGCAAATGAAACAGTGGAAATCAAATCCATTGCACGTGAACCGGGCAACCGTTCAAAGATTGCCGTACACTCTATTGACGACCATGTCGATCCGATTGGTGCCTGCGTAGGACAACGCGGCGTACGTGTTTCCACCATCATGAACGAACTCGCCGGAGAAAAAATCGATATCATTCTTTGGAATGAAGACCCCGCGGAGTTTGTGGCAGCGGCACTCTCACCGGCAAAAGTGATTGATACGGAAGTCAACGAAGAAAAGAAATACGCGAAGGTGATTGTGCCTGCCGACCAAATGTCGCTCGCCATTGGAAAGGGCGGACAAAATGCGCGCCTCGCGGTGAAACTCACCGGATGGAATATCGATATTGAAGGCGAAGATGGCACCACTGAAGGTGAGGTGCTCGATGAGATGCACGTCGATTCAGACTCCGTTGAAACAGAGTCGGTAAAAAATGAAGCGCCAGAGGAATCCGAGAATAAAGAAGGACGTGCTCTTGAAAACGCAATCGAAGGTGCAATGGACGATGATGGAGAAGAAATGGAAAACGGAGACGATACCACAAACTCCGCTGAGACAGAATCGACTGAGGAAGAAGAGATACATGATGAAGAAAGCGAGCAGGGTGTGAGTGATGAAGAAGGTACCTCCCCTGAAGATGTGGAAGATGCTGTCGCAGAGGAAGAAGAGATGGGTGAAGAAGAAAACGATGAGAAAGATTCAGAAGAGGAAGAGAAGAGCTAAAACAAGTTTCAAATAAAAAATTTCAAAAGACAAAAAGAAAAACTCGGCGGAGCTCACGCTCCGCCGTGTTTTTTACTTTCCTACATCCCTTTGCCTGTCTCGACTTTTCATATATCGCTCCACCGCCTCTTTGGACGCAAGCCAATTTCTGCGCTCTTTGTGTGCTTCCAACTTTCCGAGACGTGCCAATAAATTGAGATATTTTGCCGAATATGATGTGTGTGTTGCAAGCTCTGATAGAGGGAGATATGTTTCTCGTTTTTGTGTTGTCGGAGTAAGAACCTTCAAATACATATCCAGTGAACGCTCAACTGCCTGCGCAATAAAGCGTACGAGCGGTGTGTAATTTCCTTTATCCGCCTTGTCCAAAACTGTGTAGTATTTTTTGCGATCATTTTTTAATACAACAACCAAAGGAAAACCGCTCTGCATGAGAAGTACATTCATCATAATCCGAGCTGTTCTGCCGTTGCCGTCAAAAAAGGGATGAATGTGAGCGATTTTATGATGAAACAATGAGGCGTATTCGATACTATGGAGTACCCGTCCGTTTTTTCGAGTCCATTCAATAAGCTCGTGCATGTGTTGTGGCACTCCCAAAACATCCGGTGGAATGTGATTTGCACCGGTAATCATCACATTAGCATTGCGATATCTTCCCGCCCATTCTTTATCGGTTTCCTGCATGATGAGTTGGTGAACGGTACGAATGAGCCGTTCGGATATCGTGTGACGCGTATCTTTTTCCACCAAATCATATAGGTACTCTAAAGCGGCGTGATGGTCTTTTGCTTCCAGATGATCTTTGAGCGGTTTTCCTTTTACCGTTATTCCGTCGATCACAACCAAAAATGTTTCCTTGAGCGTTAAGCTGTTTCCTTCAATCGCATTGGAATTATACGTCATCTCAATACGCAATTGTTCCTGCAATTTTTGTACCGCCGATTTCGGCAGTGATCGCAGCGCATTGAGTCTCTGTAATTTCTTTTCCAATCGCTCGACAAATTTTGTATTGAGATATTTCATAAGGCAAAGTTATGGTCAGTCCTAAACCTAAATATGGTTTATCCCATATTTTATAGTATACCATATTAAGAAAACAGGGCAAGTCTTTAAGTGGTTTACCAAAAAACACAGCGATGCCCACGCTCTGCCGTGTTTTTTACCACCCTTTAGAACCCTTACAGGTAATATCAGTTTATGGCCATTTCGATAGTTGTGCCCTTCAAACGGTCATACAATTCCGAAAATCTATACCATGGTAACTCTTCATCAGAATCATCTTCTCTTTCTGCAACACTACTTGCTCCAAGAAGAAACAGAAAAGAGCTTACTGCATCTGCCGTTTTTCCATCTGTAACCAAAAGTTTTATCTTATCATTTTCTCGAATTTGATTTTCATTAATTAAGAAAAGAATCCTTTCTGCAATTTTGTCTGCACTTGCACTAGGATTATCTTGCTCTTGTTCGATTGATCTCGATATATCTATCTTCGTTATGAAATAAGATTGTCCCGATTCAGTATCCTCTACTTCCTCGTAAATACAGTCACCAAACTCTCCGGTAAGATTTGATTCGTATATATCTTTCATGTCAGGAACAGGTTCATCTCACTCTCTGCTTAACTCAAGAAGCTGGGAAAAGACGCCTCCCACGTCCCAAACACGCACCCCAGGAAGTGGCTTGTCCCAATATTCAGATTGTTGTGCTTTTTCTCTTATAAAATCATAACGTTCTTTTCTGTGCTCTTTTCCTCTTTCTGCATGTTCAGCATTTAGTCCACTCTGTTCTATGCTCATAATAAATATCACTAACGACTAATAAGTACATTGCACCACACATAAAAAAGCTAACAATGTATACATCATACATCCAGTGTCTCTCAAGATGGTTTGGATTATACTTTTCAGTACTCAATCAACACTCTCTCACCCCTTGCGCCTCAATCTCTCACGCGCTATGCTGTCATTATTCGTTTTTAGTTTTTTATCGTTATTTGTTTATTGTTTACAGTTTATCGTTTATCGTTTGTCGTTTTTATCTTATCGTTAATCATTAATCGTTTATCGTTATCTCTATGAATCTCTGGCATGATGTATCCGCCGGGAAAAACACTCCCGACGAAGTCAATGTAATCATTGAAATCCCGAAGGGCTCACGCGTGAAGTATGAGCTCGACAAAGACACCGGTCTTATCCAATTTGACCGTGTGCTGTATTCTCCTATGCACTATCCGGCAAACTATGGCTTTGTCCCGCGCTCGCTTTGGGAAGATGGCGACCCGCTTGATGTGCTCGTTTTGGCACATGAGGAAATTGTGCCGGGAGCACTTGTGGAAGCACGCGTGATTGGTGTGCTTGATATGAAAGATGATGGCGAGGGCGACGCGAAAGTATTGGCAGTACCAGTAACCGATCCGCGTTTCAACAATACCAAAGATATTTCCGATCTTGAACCGCATCTTCTTTCCGAGACAAAACATTTTTTCTCCGTGTATAAACAGCTTCAGAAGAAAGAAGTGGAAGTAGGTGACTGGAAGGGTCGTGAAGCAGCGCTTGAAGCGGTAAAACACTCCTTTGATCTCTATCGAGAGAAATACGGTGAGTAATATTAGGGAGATGTTGATGCCACCGCGAAAAAGTCCCCCGAAGGGGACTTTTTCGCGGTGGCATGCCCTTTATACACATCAATTATGGACACACATCTTTTTTTGATATACTGATACCATATTGTTGTTAATGACAATACTCTAACATTATGAAACACACATATATCATACTTGCACTCGCAGCACTCCTTGTGGCACCGACCACATACGCGGCGCCGGCAACCGATGCCGCCGGAATGTCCAACACATCAGTAAAAGTGCAGCACACCCATGCTGTGCCGATGCCCGCCACCGATGGATATGCTCCTAGTCAGGACGGAAATAATGAGGAAGGGAACCCTCCAACCTCTCCGCAAAAAGCTCGCTCGCTTGATGCAACACTCAAAGCAGATCGTGCGGGTGGCGTTGAGGCGGTGCACACACATCGTGAAAACATGCATAACGCTGTTGAAACAGCCAAGGCACGGATGCAAGAAATGAAAACCGAACAAGCTGACCACGTTGAGGCGATCAGAGGTGAATTAAAAGAACGTCTTTCCGAAATCCCTCGTTGGATTATTGGTGTCTGCGCAAGTACAGCCACCTGCGAAGAAACAAAAACTGCGCTCAAAGCAAAGTGCGAGGAACTCTCCACGGCAACAACTGACGCTTCAGGTGTCGTCGCGTCAACCGTCACTTGTAACAACATAGAAGAATTGACCTGTGACGACATAGAAAAACACTGCGCACATATTGTCGAAAAGAAAGAAGATGTGGAAAACCGTCTTGGTGAAGTGCGCGCAAAGGTGGAAGAAAAGCGCGGTGAAATCAAAGAAAACTGGAACGATAAAAAAGAAGCACTCAAAGAAAACGCAAAAAATCGTATTGATGCCTATATCGCCCGTTTGATTGACCGCATTCACGCAGCTATCAACCGCCTCACGAAACTTACCGATCGTATTGAAGAACGTATCGACATTCTCGAAGAAGAAGGTATTGATGCGTCCGAGGCACAAGCGTCCGTCGATGCAGCTTCCGATCATCTTGCAGCGGCAGAAGAGTACCTCGCCGATGTGGAAACGCTCTCCGCTGACGCACTGGCAACTGACACACCGCGTGAATCAATCTCAATCATAAAGGAAGCTATCCGTGCGGCAGCCGAGGAAGTACGCGCGGCGCGCGCTGATCTCAAAGAAGCACTCCGCTATCTTAAAAGTAACTCTTCCGGTAACACGGAATAATTATCCTCATAATCTACATCATCTATGGAGACAACACCCAATATGAACAACGAGTTCAATCAAGGAGAAAATACCCCTCCGACACAAGCTCCGGAAGAAAAAAGCTCATGGGGATCAGCGATTGGCATTATCCTCATCGTTGCTGTTATCATCATTGGCGGACTTTACTTCTGGGGTCAGAAAATCGACGAGCGCTTGAGCGAATACGAAGGTCAAGATATCACCGTGGAAGATATTCTCAACGCCCCCGATTCGCAGCTTGAAGCACTTTCCGAAGAACAGAGCACCTCAACAGACATCGCCGACATTGAAAGTGATCTGGATATGACCGACCTCGATAATCTCGACGCAGAACTCGACGCCATTGAAGCAGAGCTGGGCGCATAAGCATTAAGACAAGTTCACAAAAAAACAACACCCACGCATGGGTGTTGTTTTTTTGTCTTTATTTACCAATTCCGTCCACCGGGAGAATACACGGCAATTGTTTGCTGATTACAACACGGACGATCTAATGGATGCGGACCAATATCGGGATCAAATGTTTCGATTGTTCCATGTGCCAAAAACATATAATCCACTCCATCAGATCGGTACAAATAACAATTCCCCCCTGATGACATTGGGTCTTGTGGAACTCGAGCCATATAATCTGGAATAAGGCCCGGAATAGTACCGTCACCATGAGGACCACCATGGCACTCAGACGACGAACCCCACCAACTTCCTCCCGTGGACGGATACGCATTATAATCATCATAATAAAACTCTAGAGCTTTTTGCACCTCCCGCAAATCACTCATACGTCGAGCATCACGCGATTTCGCTCGAGCAGTATTCACACTCGCCAATACCACCGAGGAAAGAAGTCCGATGATGGCAATGACCACTAAGAGTTCAATGAGAGTAAATGCTTTGGTGTGGGATGAGGAATGTGTAGTGTTCATAATACGTATAGTATACCCCCCCCCCGCAGGGGTGGTGCAATACTCTACGGGAGTTGAGGATCTATTGTATATGAGGACGCGTAATGTGAGGGATGAATGAACATGGCATGTGATGTGTTTATTCTTTTTTTGTAACCAACTCTTTTTGCCTTTTTCTCCCTTTTAAGGTACACTCTGTATCATTATGTCAGACACACACACAAACACACTGTATGACGGCTTCACCGTCACAGAAAATGATGATTCTACCATCACTCTTGTCGGTGAGCTTCCGTTTGAAGAAATGGAGAAACAGCGCGCAAGTGCAGTCAAAAAATTGTCAGAACATGTCTCAATCGACGGCTTTCGCAAAGGTCATGTGCCAGAGGAAGTATTGAAAAAACACGTTGGTGATATGGCAATTCTGGAAGAGATGGCGCGCGACACAATCGCAGCACATTATCCGCAGCTTATTCGTGTGAAAGACGTCCAGATCATTGGTCGTCCGGAAATCTCTATTACCAAAATCGGCGCTGGCTCCCCTCTCGGTTTTTCTGTTACTGCAGCGGTGATGCCTGAGGTTGTTCTCCCTGATTATAAAGAGGCAGCAAAAGAAGCGAATGGCAAAAAAGAGGAGATAACCGTCTCCGACACAGAAGTAGAAGAGACTATTCAAAACATTTTGAAACAACGTGCAGCAGAGGCCGATATGGCTGACGAGGAGGCAAACGAGAGCGAAAATATAGACAAAACACCTTCGCAAGAAAGCGAAGAAAATATTTCGTCGGGTGATGAGAAAAAGATAGAAGAAAAAGAGACGGCACCCGAGAAAAACAATGCGCCAATTGAGCTTACCGACGAAATCGCTCAAGGACTCGGCAATTTCAAAAATGTAGACGATTTCAAAAAACAGCTCCGAGAAAACCTTCTTCATGAAAAAACACATCGTGAAGCACAAAAACATCGCGGTCTTATCATGGATACTATTCTCGAAGGCACGAAAGTATCTGTACCTGAAGTAATGATTGAGGGCGAACTTGATCGTATGATGGCACAATTTGAAGACGATATCGCGCGCATGGGACTCAAATTTGATGAATACCTCAAGCACATCAAAAAAGAACGCGAAGATTTAAGAAAAGAATGGCGTACTGATGCCGAGAAACGCGCAAAGACTCAGCTTGTGTTGAACAAAATTGCCGTCACGGAAGATATTCATCCCGACAAAGAACGCTTGGAGAAAGAGACAGCCATGCTTCTTGAGCAATATAAAGACACAGGAGAAGAACACGCACGTGTGTATGTGGAGACAGTTCTCACCAACGACGCCGTCTTTGCATTCTTGGAAGGATTGAAATAAGACACAAACTTAAAATCATAAGCGGCGCGACCCCAAAGGGTCGCGCCGCTTTATGTTGCACACGGGAATATTTTTATGTATGGTATACAGCAGTCTTGTTCTTCTTTCAACACTTTCAAGGAGGTGCTTATGATTACGCTCGCTGGGACCGCTTTTTATCTTGGGTTCTTTGCAACCCTGGTTATCCCCTACTGTTTTTCTGTTGAGCACTCCTCACGGAGGATTGCACTTGTTTGGGCAACTTACATGCCCTTCATTCTCCTAATCCCTTTTTTAACGGGATCCTCCCCCTTCCTCGCTGAACTGATGTCGGTTCTTCTCTGGTTCTCTGCGGGGCTTGTGTCTTTCTGGGTTCTATTTCTTGTGTTTATGTTTTTTACAAGAAACAGATTCCTCTGTGTATGGAAGTAACCATGCGCCGCGTAGCGGCGCTTTTTTATATCACCTCACGTGAGAGCAAATACCCTCTCACGCTTTTTCTTTTACCCTTCTCCTTAATCAACGTACTTTCACTTTCTTACCCTTAAATCCAAAAATATCTTTGTAATTCTTATTACCAAAAAGTATTGGGTAAAAATCCTCTTCTGCGACAAGCTCTCGTTCACCATTTGTAGCAAACACCTCACCTTTACGGACAATTGTGTAGTTCTTAATATGTTTCAAGAGTGCATGCCCTTTTGGCTTCACAACCTCGGAGACAATGTCAAAATATTCCGTAACAGTATTTTTCTTTGGGGGGCACCCCTTCATAACACCCAAGTGCTGAAAAAGTCTTTTAATGTCTCCGACTATATTCTCGAGGGCAACAGGATTATCATCCTTTCCATATTCAAAGGCGAGTCCAATATTCGCCTGGGATATAAGAGCTGTATTCTTCGATATATGCATAACAAGCACATGTTTTGGCTGTATGGCTTCAATACATTTTTTTGTTGCCGTGTCGAGCTTTGTGACAATAACAGCATCTTTCAATTCACTTTTTGTGGAGTGAATATCAATAACAACATCTGCCTCTTGTATCATCGGAGAAAGAGCATACGCACGCCTCTCTTCGTAATTACCATCCTTTTTACCCGGAAACGACTGATTCAAATCTTGATCAACAAATCGTTTTCGTAATTGAGAAGCCTTCTCGTTAGCAATAGTAACGGTCAAAATATCTTTCTCGATATGTAATTTCTCAATCTCACTTGCGACCTTCAATCCAATTCTTTCATCGCCATGAGTTAAGATGTTAAGGATAATGTTCATACACAGAATAATATCATTGTATTTACTGCATTGAACATATTGACACCGACACCTTATTTCCCGATTTCTCACATTGTACCAATGTAGGGCAGTTTGGTTTTTATACCACATACACAAAGCGGCGCCGAAGGCGCCGCTTGTTTCCTTCTTTTTTATTTGGGTGTTTATTATTTGCTTTTTGTACCCCCATTCTTCTCCTTCAAAATCACATCCACGATACCATACTTCTTCGCTTCTTCCGCGTCCATGAAGAAATCCCGCTCCACGTCTTTTTCGATTTTTGCGATTGTTTGTCCAGTGTTTTTGGAAAGTTCCTTATTGAGAAGTTCTCGTTGTTTCAAAATGTGTCGTGCGGAAATTTCAATATCGGTTGCTTGTCCTTCCACACCACCAAGCGGCTGATGAATCATCACCTCCCCGCGTGGCAAGATAAAACGCTTTCCCTTTGCCCCACCGGAAAGAAGAACCGACCCCATGGACGCCGCCATCCCCACACAAATCGTCGAAACATCCGGCTTCACGTGTTGCATCGTATCATAAATCGCAAGCCCTGCGTGAATATATCCGCCCGGCGAATTGATATACAAGCTGATGTCTTTCTTCGGGTCTTCCGATTCAAGAAAGAGAAGCTGGGCAATCACCGTGTTGGCAACAGCGTCATCAATCGGTCCGGCGAGAAAAATAATCCGCTCCTTAAGCAAACGCGAGTAAATATCATACGCGCGCTCACCAAATTGCGATTTTTCAATGACTGTGGGAATTAACATGAGTTAGGAGGTTAGTAGGTTAGTAAGTTAGAAGGTTAGTATAACAATCAGATATCAAGCAGTGTCCGTGTGGCATCGATATCCTTTTCATCAACAGACAGCCATGCGCCACCTGTTGACATCCCAACATCAGGACGCATACCGCCGGCATCGTCGGATGAAATGTCGTACGACACGCCTTGAGCTTTGAGGAGAGCGCCATCTGCCACGGCATCAATTCTTGTTGCGTGATTTTTCACTCTCTGATACATGCCCAATACTGACAGTATATATGAACATGTGCGGAAAAAAAAGGGTGTGTGAGCGCGCCTTTTCCTTTTCCTATTTTCCTATAAGCTACAAACTATCGTCTCTAAACTCTCAAGACATTTGCCATTCTCTCCATTCCATAGTACACTCTCAATATAGGTTATTAGTCCTCCGCACTGTCTTACACGACATATCTGATCGATAGTGTGGCTTGAAATTATCTTTCCACGTTGAAAACACGTATGATTTCGGTCTCTCATCTTCATTCATTTTGTGCTTTTTCCTCTTCGCGCATGACATCCATGCGTGCATAATCTCCGTACGATAGAAAGAATTGAGCCCGTTTGGCAACGTGTTCCGACACGGAACATGTAGTATGAGCGTTACTTTAATGATACTTATCATAGCCGGGGTTGCCGGATTACTCGGCGTAGCCCTCGGGTATTTCCTGCGCTTCATTATCTCGCTTGGTAAACGAAGCGGTATGGAGCTTGAAATCAAGCGCATGCGACTTTCCGCCGAAGAAGCGGCAACGAAAATTACACACGAAGCGGAGAAAAAAGCGGAACGCATGATAAAAGAGACTGAAAAAGAGATAAAAGAGAAAAAGACAGACGCAAAAGAGCTCGAGCAGCGTTTGGTAAAAAAAGAAGATTTTCTCGATAAACGTCAGCTTGATATCGATAAGCAGGTGGACGATGTAAAACATCGCATTGAGGAAGTGAAAGTGATTCGCGAGTCGGTGGAGGATTCAGTGAAAGAGCAGCAAAAAGAATTGGAACGCGTTGCTGCTTTGTCTTCTGAAGAAGCTCGCGAAGAATTATATAAACGTGCCGAAACACAATATGAAGAAGATTTGCTCGTGCGCATTCAGAAGCTCGAAAATGCCAATACCGAAAAACTTGACCGCCGCGCTCAAGAGATTCTTACATCTGCGGTACAGCGCTATGCCAATGCAACCAATGCTGACATCACTTCCACGACCATCACTCTTCCCTCAGACGAAACAAAAGGAAAGATTATTGGAAAAGAGGGGCGCAACATCAAAGCATTTGAACGCGCCGCCGGTGTCGATGTGATTGTCGATGACACACCCGGTGCTATTACCATTTCTTCTTTTGATCCGGTGCGCAGACAAATCGCGCGTGTTGCTCTTGAAAACCTGATTTTGGATGGTCGTATCCAGCCGGCAAAGATTGAAGATTATATTGTCAAAGCAAAAAACGAGATCAGCAACATTATTAAAGACAAAGGCGAGCAGGCAGCGTATGAATGCGGTATTCTCAATCTTGATCCGCGTATCATTGCCATTCTTGGACGTTTGCATTTCCGCACGAGCTACGGACAAAATGTTTTGCAGCACTCAGTGGAAATGGCGCACATTGCCGGCATGATTGCAGAAGAACTCGGCGCGAGTGTTCCTATTGCGAAGGCGGGGGCACTTCTCCACGACATCGGAAAGGCAGTGGATCATGAGGTGCAGGGTACACACGTGGAAATCGGTCGGCGCATTTTGCAGAAATTTGGTGCCGATGAGCAAATCATCAAAGCAATGCAGTCGCATCATGAAGAATATCCATATGAAACACTTGAATCTATCATCGTGCAGACAGCCGATGCGATTTCGGGCGGACGCCCTGGGGCGCGACGTGATTCCATTGAACAATATCTGAAACGGTTGGAAGATTTGGAGAAAATTACGCAATCGTTTGAGGGAGTGGAGAAATGTTTTGCGCTGCAAGCAGGACGCGAAATCCGTATTTTTGTATCGCCGGAGAAAATTACCGATATGCAAGCAAAGGATTTGGCGCAAAAAATCGCTCGCCGAATTGAGACGGAGCTCAAATACCCAGGAGAAATCAAGGTTCATGTGATACGTGAGACGAAAGTGATAGAGTATGCCCGATAGTAAAAAGCGCCGTAAGGCGCTTTTTACTATCGGGCATCGCGCACGACTTTTCACGACACGCAGGCCAGCGATACAAAAGATGTTCGTTTCTTGAAATGTATTACCACAAAACACTCACCCTTTAAAAGTGGTGCGCGGGGCATTACCGTGTCCGAAAGGGCTTTTCTTTATCGCGCGTCATGCACTACCGCTGTCATTCCCAACGTAAACGGAAATCTCCCCTATTTTGCACAATGTATCACACAATCAACACCAAATCCTCCTCAAAAAACACACGCGATATGTTCATTATGAACATATCGCGTGTGTTTTCCCCTTATTTCCAATACCTCAAAAACTTCCACACAATATCTTATCCACATGTCAAGATTGTTCCCATAAAAAACATTGCTATATAATGGTTTATAGGAAGCGAACCCGTTTCCGGGATTGAAAAGAATCTTTTTTGGATTGCATCGTCATTGATGTTACAAAAAGATTCACCGAGGTCGAGTTTATCCGACTAATTCAGCAAGAATATTATTTCTTGCAATCATCCCATGAATAAAGCAGCTATCGTTGATATTGTCGCAGAAAAAGTTGGCGGCACCAAAGCTGATGCTGAGCGCGCCGTAGACGCAATGCTTGATGCAATCGTTGATACGCTCAAAGCGGGCGACGAGGTATCCATCGCAGGTCTTGGTATCTTCTCCGCGAAGATGCGCGCAGCACGCACAGCACGCAACCCGCGTACCGGTGAAGCGGTAAACGTTCCCGCACAGCGCGTACCGAAGTTCCGTGCAGCAAAAGCTCTCAAGGATGCGGTAAAATAAACGCATCACCCACTTACGAAAAAACTCCGCAAGGCGGAGTTTTTTCGTTGAGTTTCGAACCTGCCCAGCCCTTTTGCAAAAGGTCTGTGGTATCGAGTTTCAATATAGCGCGGCGGAGCAAAGCTCCGCCGCGCTATATTTCATACTTCGTTTTTCATATTCCTAAACAAATAACAATAAAACGCCACAAGTGGCGTTTTATTGTTATTTGTTCTTAAAGCGATTCTGGCGACGCATCTTCTTGCGACGGCGACGCTTCACGCTCTTGCGCTTGTTTTTTAACGAAGTTCCCATAGGATTGAAATAATGAAATCAAAAGTCAAAAAATAAAAGAAAAAACAAAAAAGAATACGTTTCAGCCAAAAACAGACCCTCTTTCACTGTGCCCATTATTTAAGCATATTTGAGGGTGGAACGCAAGGGCTATAGATCACACAACCTCGTCCCACAATCCTTTAAATACTTGTCGCAATCCTTCAGCCGTCACTGCATCATGAATCTCAAAAAGTGAATACGGCTTCTTAACCGTGTTCACAATGAGAATATAATCACCCACGATCATCTGCGTTGTTCTGATTTGATCACTTCCCTTCCAATACCGCATCTCTCG
>JACKQG010003816.1_pt1 | contig 18073 bp, 14 predicted proteins | sample 8237621 | NCBI WGS metagenome assembly JACKQG01 (sample SAMN15677084, study PRJNA649215) | marine metagenome | biome: marine; feature: Black Sea; material: saline water; isolation source: suspended particulate matter (SPM) from the Black Sea western gyre | collected 2013-06-09/2013-06-10 | depth...
GAAGATGCGCCGGGCCCTGGACGCCCGGCCCAGCGCCGCGCCGATGAGGATGCCTCGCTGCGCCGCCGGGTTGGGCACGTTCAGGTTCCAGGTGGTCAAGTCGGACAGGAAGGCCATCATGCCTGTGGTGATCAGGTAGACGCCCAGCATGATGATCAGCGCAGCCGCCAGCAACATGGCCGCGTCCACGTTTCGCGCGCGGAATGCGCGGAAGGAGGCCGAGGCCACGTAGAAGGCGAGCAAGCTGAACATGGTCGACTGGAGCGGCATGAAGACCGACTCGGTGATCCACCTGAAAATGTCCAGGCCGTCAACTTGGAAGGGCACAATGTCGAAGGCGTCCAAGACTCCGAACACCGCCGCGATGATCAAGGACAGCAGAAGCCAAAGCGCGTTGAGCCAGCCCTTCGATTTGTTCGAGATCTTCTTCAGGTTCATCTGGAAGACGTTCACAACACCCAAAAGCAGTGCGAATCCCGCAACCACGAGCATCCATAATTCGAGCGTGTCGTTGGCCTGCTGCAGGTAGTCTTTTGGCGTGGTGATGAAAAAGGCGAGGATGGGAATCAACCCGGCCAGGAATGTGAACATCAACGGTAGTTGTTTCTTGTACACGTTCTTTTCCTCCTAGCCGCCGGATTGCAGCAGTGTCTGGAAGACGGTGCTTCCGGTGAAGGTGACGGTTAGGATTCCGAGGATGATCCAGACCAGCAACATAAACTTCACGAAGTCCTGTCCCTTGATACATCCAAGCATCACCGGCTCGCGCGACAGGTAGGCGCTGGCGGCGTAGAGTTCCTCGCCGATAAGCGTGTAGTCGCAGGTGGTGACGAAGAAGGGCAGCTGGGCGACTTCGGCGGTGCCGGCGATCTGGATAGCGCCGCAGGCCTGTCCCGCTTCAGCGAGGAGCAGGCTTTCCGCGTAGAAGGATCCGATGAGGAAATTCGCCGCCGGCTTTTCACGAACCATCTTGCCCGTGACCGCAGCCGTGTAGGCGAACTGGTCATAGGTGATGTAGGGAACCATCTCCTCCGAGAAGAGGTCGGGCCTTCCGGCTTCGAGGTAGGCCTCCTTCACCGTTTCACGCGCCGCCGCGTAAGTAAGCGGGTCCTTGTTGGGCACCTCAAGGGGCGTACCGTATTCGGCAGTGTGTTTCGCCACGTGCTTGAGCACGGCCATGGACGCCAGAGTCTGCACTTCGCCGATGGATCCGATACCGGGTACGTAGAGCACCTTTTTGCCCAATTCCGTAGATCGGCCGATGGCCTCTTCCACGGCGTTCAGTCCGGCGATGCGGCGGATGTAGAGATCCTTTCCGCGGCGGGCCAGAGCGATGGACACGAGGATGGTCACGGTGAAGATGATGAAGAGGAACATGGGGGACAGGTTTTCCCTTCGGAAACCCCATCCCATTACCTCTTCCTGTGCCAAGGCGGGCGCGGCGAATGCAAGCAGACCGGCCGCCGGGAGGAGAAACTTGTTTCGAATCATGATCTCCCTCTCGGGTGGAGGAAAAATGTCCGTGGGGGATGACGGGGTAGATTAGCCGCCTAAGGGGCGAAAGACAATGGAATTAAAACAACATGAACATGAACTTGGACTTGTACTTGTAACATGAGCCAGAACCAGCTTCCTGTTCAGGTTCAAGTTGCTTTCAGGGCTTCGAGGAAAAATGTATTTTCCTCTTCCGTGCCGATGGTGACCCGAAACAGCTCGGGAAATCCGAAGGCCGTAAGCGGCCTGACGATCACTCCGCGCAACAATAGGTTTTGGCAAATTTCAGCCGCGGTCTCGGCGCTGGGCGCTTTCACCGCCAAGAAGTTGGTGCTGCCCGGCAGCACCTCGAAGCCCGCGTTTACGAGACCCGATTGCAGCGTTTTCCTTCCCGCTAGGGTTCCCTCCAAAGTGCGTCGTAGAAAATCCTGATCTTCCAGTGCCGCCCGCCCGGCGATCTGGGCCAGGACGCTGGGCTCGAAGGGCAGCTTCACCTTCATGAGATTGGCGATGAGATCCTCGTGGGCGAAACCGTAGCCGATACGCAGGCCGGCCAAGCCGTAGGCCTTGGAAAAAGTGCGGAGGGTGATGACATTGTCGTAGCGATAGCTCATAGAGTCGGGGAAGCGTGCGTCGTCCGCTGCGAATTCAATATATGCCTCGTCGTAGATCACAAGGCAGCGAGAGGGCACTCGCTTCATGAAGGCGTCGAATTCCTTGCGCGTGAAAATGGTGCCTGTGGGATTGTCGGGGTTGGCCAGGTAAATAATTTTCGTGTACTCGCTAAGCTCGCTGCTCATGCCTTCCAGGTCGTAGCGATAATCGGCCCCTCGTGGAACCAGAGTGATTTTTTGACCGCTACCATTGGCGAGGACCATGAATCCCACGAAAGTGTTCTCGGCGGTGAGGATTTCATCCTCGTCGCAGAGGAATGTGCGCATGATGTTGGCCATGATGCCTTCGCTGCCGCTGCCGACGACCACGTTCTCCATTTTTAGGTCGAAGCGGGCGGCCAGGGCGCTGCGCAGGTCGCGGGCGAGCATGTCGGGATAGCGGTGCAGGCCCCCAAGGGCACCGCTCACAGCCTTGATGGCCATGGGCGAGGGGCCCCAGGGGTTCTCATTGCTGGCCAGCTTCACCACCCGGTCCAGGCCCAATTCCCTCTGGACCTCTTCGATGGGCTTACCGGGCGAGTAAGGCCTTAAGTTCTTGATTGCTTTCGGAACCAGGGGCATTGCTTCCTCCCGAAAATTCTATCCTCAAGTACGACCACAGGTTAGCCGATACTCAGCCCACGGGCAAGGCGGCCTTTCATCGGTCGCGGCGATTTGCTATAATATGAAGCAAGCTCTTGCGCCATACTTGAACCAATTCGCCATAGAGGATACTCTGGCTCACCGCACAGGAAGGTACGCATATGATTGGCAAGACCCTGCGCAGAACAGTCGTTCTGCTGGCCACACTTCTGTTCCTGGTGCCTGCATTCGCCATCGCAAACAGCGAATACAGTGACCATCCCTTTTATCCTGTTATCGAGGACGCCGTCGCCAAGTCTGTGATGAACAACTTGCTCGATGTTTGTGTCCCCAACGATCCCCTCGACGCCATCGCGTGCATCGAGTCCGGCGATCGTGCCTTCTGCGTGGATCCCAGTACTCCCTACGATCAGATGATCGAGATCCTGCGCAGCCTGCCTACCGGCAGCGAGTTCGATGACGACCGATACTGGCGCAATGATCGTTGGATCACCACGGCCAACGGCAACGCCGGCGGACTGGGTGACCCCATCACATTGACCTACAGCTTCATTCCCGACGGAACAGCCATCTTGGCCGACGGCGGCGAGCCCAGTGAGCTCTACTCCACGCTGAATTCTCAGTTCGGCGACGAGGAAACCTGGAAGCAGATCTTCGCGGATTGCTTCGCCGACTGGTCCAGCCATATCGGCATCACGTATGTCGAAGTCAGCGATGACGGCGCGGCCTTCCCGGGAACCTCCGGCTCCCTCGGCAGCCGTGGCGATGTGCGCATCGGCGGGCACCATGTTGATGGCTCCAACGGCGTTCTGGCCTACAACTATTTCCCCGATGTGGGCGACATGGTTTTGGACACCGACGAAAACTGGGCCCAGGGCAATCTGCGCTTCATCCGCAACACCGTCATGCACGAGCATGGTCACGGACAGGGTCTTGGACACGTGACTCCCGAGAACGGCACCAAGCTCATGGAAGCCTATCTCAACACCAATTTCCTAGGCCCCCAGGAAGATGACATTCGCGGCGGCAGCCGTAACTACGGCGACGGCTTCGAGAACGACAACGACTCCGCCACCGCCAACCAGTTCGGCACTTGGGAGGGCGTGAAAGTCACCATCGATCACAACCTCGACACGCTGAGCGACTACGACTGGTACGAGTTCGAGATCGTCGCCACCAGTGAAATTGACATCACCCTTGATCCCATCGGCGCCCATGTGCAGCTGGGCATTCAGGGTGGATCAGCACCTCTGTGGTACGACACCGACCAGATGATGGACATCGGTTTCAAACTCTACGATTCCGCTCTCAACGAGCTGATCTATGTGGAAGACACCGATCACGGTGAGAATGAAATGCTGGTCGACTACGTGCTCGCACCGGGCACCTACTACATCGAAGTTCGTCGCCATGTCGGTACCACCGGCGTGGATGTGCAGCGCTACAACATGCTGCAGTGGATCACCATCACCGATCCCACGGATGTTGATGAACCCGCGACGCCTGCAAAGGGTCTTCAGGCCAGCGTGTATCCCAATCCCTTCAACCCCAAGGCCACCGTGCGCTTCTATGCGCCTCAGGCCGGCGCGGCTTTCGTGGACGTCTTCGATATGGGCGGACACCTGGTCGATCGCATGGCAGTTGTTGCCGATCAGGCCGGCTGGGTTCAGACGGAATGGGACGGCAAGGGTTCAAATGGTGAGTCTGCCGCAAGCGGCATCTACTTCATGAAGGTCCGTATCGGTCAGGACACTCAGACCGTCCGCGGCGTTCTGTTGAAGTAGCAATACAGCGGAGGGCCGAGCCCTCCACTCATTCAAGCTTCACATTTCTCTCGGGGAGGGCTCAGCCCTCCCCTTTCTTATTCCTCCTTCTTTTGCCTCCACCCCCACATGCCATGAAGCACGGTCTCTCCTTGCGGCGACATGTGAGCTGGCCCAGTAACCGTTGATTTTGTGGAGCTTCAAAGCCACCGAACCGGGGCGCAAGGGGAGACAGCGCTTCACGACTTGTGGTATAATGGGGGCTGAATATCCGATTTGAGTGGTCTGCCCAGTTTCCCCAAGGAGATGGCAAGATGAAGAAGGTCCTCGTTGGTCTAGTCCTATTATCTCTGTTTGCCGCGGTACCTGCGTTCGCTGAAGTGGCCAGCCTTAGCGAGGCCAGGGCTGTCGCCGATGCATTCGTGGCTGAACAAAGTGCGCATGTCGGTCACTGGGGGAACTCCTCCACGGCCCGCGTGAGCGACTGTTCCGAACTGATGCTCGACAGCGAGCTGCTCGGATACTGGGCCCAGGTAGAGCCCTCCGGGCATGTGATTGTTTCTTTGCTTAAGGAGATGCCAGCGGTTAAGGCCTGGTCCGATACGGACACCTTCAATCCGGATCTCGACTTCGGCTACACCTCGCTCATCAAAGAAAGTTTTAAGCGCACTCACGATTTCCTGCGCAGCGAGTACGGTGGCCTGGATATCCTTCCCGCGAGCGTGGCACCCGAGCAAAATCGCACGAACTGGGACAAGCTGCTCAGCGGTCAGCTTCTTGCCCGGAGCCGTGAGATGGTCGGCCCCGTGATCCAATCCACCTGGCACCAGGAAGGTCCCTACTGGAATAACTGTCCAGATGGTGATGGCGGAAGATGTCTGGTGGGTTGTGTCGCCACCTCGGCCGGCATGATCATGAAGTACTGGGAGTATCCCGAGTTTGGTACCGGCGGACATGGCTACGACTGGAACGGCGACGATTCCTGCGGAGGCAGCGAGCCGGGCTCATACCTCTATGCGGAATTCTCCGACCCCTTCGATTGGGCGAACGTTCGCCATAGCTACAACAGCGGATACACTCCGGAAGAAGCCGCGGCAGCTGCCGAGGTCAACTACGAAGCGGCGGTGGCATTCGAGATGGACTTCGGACACTGCGCCTCGGGCACCTGGGTTCACATGGGTGACGAAGTCTATCCCGAGTTCTTCAAATACAGCACCGACATTGACTGGGTGGAGCGCAATAATTTCGACGCAGAGGAATGGTGGGACATCATCTCCCATGAAATTCTTCAGGTTCCCGCGCGGCCCATCCATTACCGCATCACGCAGCATTCCATCATATGCGACGGCATCAACGACGTGGGCGAGACTCACTACTACCACATGAACTACGGTTGGGGCGGCGGCTCCAACGCTTGGTACGCCCTCGACAATGTTTTCTGCAACTGGGATTGCGATGTGATGGAAGAGGGCATGGTCATCGGGATCGAGCCCATCGGCTTTTTCGACGTCACAAGCCCCGACGCCGAGACCATCTGGTATCACGATGAAGCCGCGGGCCTTGTGGAATGGACCGGCTGCACGGGCACCGAAGTTTTCGTGGACCTCTACCAGGGCGATAACTTCGTGGCCAACCTCATCGGAACCACCGTCAACGATGGCAGCGAAGACCCCGGCATGAACGTAGACCCCGCCTGGGGCACGGGATCGGACTTCCGCCTGAAGGTCGTCGACGAGAACAACAAGTTCGGATGGAGCGAACACTTCGGCATTTACGGCGGCGAAAGCTGGACCGACGTGACTACTCCCGTGCTGGGAGACATGGGCCGTGGTCAGGGCGTTGCATGGGGCGACCTGGACGGCAACGGCACCTTCGACCTGTACTTGTCCAACGACGCCGAGCCCAACCGTTGCTACGACAATGACGGAACAAGCTTCACGGACGTGACCACTTCACCTCTGGATCTTTCCGGCAACAGCCGTGCGGCGGCCTGGGCCGACTTCGACAACGACGGAGATCTCGACCTCTACGCATGCCAGACCAGCGGCGACGCCAACTTCCTCTTCCGCAACGACGCCGGCATCTTCACCGACGTCACGGCGGGCGATCTGGGGGATACCTCCTATAGCGAAGGCTGCGCCTGGGGCGATTACGACGGAGACGGTTACCTGGACCTCTACGTGACCAACGTCTACGCCGCCGACAAACTCTTCCACAACAACGGTGACGGCAGCTTCACGGTGGAGCTGGGTTATCCCATGAATGACAGTGGTTGGGGGCGTTCGGCTAGCTGGGCCGACTACGACGCCGATGGAGATCAGGATCTCTATCTTGCGCGTTCGGGTCAGAATCGTCTGTATCGCAACAACGGTAACAATACCTTCACCCGAATTACCACATTGCCCGTGGGCGACGGTGGCGACGGTTATGGCGCTGCTTGGGCCGACTACGACAATGACGGCGACCTGGATCTTTACATTGTCAACAACGGCGCCAACGTCATGCTCGGCAACAACGGCGACGGCAGCTTCACCGACATCACGAGTTCACCCCTGGACGATGCGGGCAACGGTCGCTCGGCGGCTTGGGGCGATTACGACAACGACGGCGACTTGGATCTCCTGGTCGGCAACAACGGTGGGAATCATCTCTACAAGAACCAGGGCGCCGGCGTCTTCACCGAAGCCACCGATCCCTTGCTGGGAGACCCTTCCCAGACCAATGCGGCGGCCTGGGCCGACTATGACAACGATGGAGACCTGGACGTCTACATGGCCAACCTGAACGCCGAGAATAAACTCGTGCGGAACGACTTCCCGCCGGACAACGGCTGGTTGCAGGTGAAGCTGCAGGGAACCACGGCCAACAAGCAGGGCCTCGGCGCGCGCATTCGCGTGATCGCGACCAACGGCACCCAGTACCATACGGTCGGCGGCGATGCGGCCTACATGTCTCAGAACATGACCGTGGCGCATTTCGGCTTGGGCATGGCGACTGAAGCCAGCCTGCGCATCTATTGGCCGAGCGGCACCGTACAGGACACCACCATCACAAGCAGCAACCAGCGCATCGTTGTCGAAGAAGGCGGCGGTACGGCGGTGGATGAAAGTGTTCCGGCGGGCACACGCCTGTTCAGCAACTATCCGAATCCCTTCAATCCCAAGACGGAGATCCGGTTCAATTTGGACCTGAACGTGAACGTGAACCTGGCGGTTTACGATCTAAGCGGTCGCAAGGTGCGCGACCTGCTCGTCGACGCGAACTACGCGCAGGGAATGCACTCGGTTGTTTGGGACGGAACCGACGACGCGGGACAGTCCCAGGGTTCGGGTATCTACTTCTACAGGCTGTCGGCGGGCGAAATCGTCGATATGAAGAAGATGACATTGTTGAAGTAACTGAGGACTGAGGACTGAGAACTGAGAACTGAGAACCCCCTCTGGTGACGGAGGGGGTTTTTCCTGGTTCTCAGTCCCTAGTTCTCAGTTCTAGTTTTCTCCTATGGAAACCACTGCTGATATCATGTAACTTAATTACCTAACCCTATTTGCGAGGCTCTTATGAGCGAGAAGATTCAGAGCGATATTCATTCTGCGGCCAGCGAGCCCTTCGCCACCGAACACAAGCTTCGATTCGTTACGGCGGCTTCACTTTTCGATGGGCATGATGCGGCCATCAACATCATGCGGCGCATTCTCCAGCAGGAGGGCGCAGAGGTCATCCACCTGGGGCACAACCGTTCGGTGGACGAGATCGTCGAGGCCGCCATCCAGGAAGACGCCCAGGGTATCGCCGTGTCCAGTTATCAGGGTGGGCACACCGAGTATTTCAAGTACATGGTGGACCTGCTGAAGGAAAACGGATCCTCGCAGATCAAAATCTTCGGAGGTGGGGGCGGAACCATCACCGATGAAGAGGCGCGGGAGCTTCACGACTATGGAGTGGAGCGAATTTATTCGGTGGAAGACGGCCGACTCATGGGCCTCACCGGCATGATTCGCGACATGATGCGCCTGGCGGACTTTGATCCCGCCGCAGGCGCAGTCGACTTGCCCGAGGGGCTCTACACGCGCGAGCCCAGGTCGGTGGCCCGGGCCATCAGTATTCTCGAGCGCGATGCAGACACTCCGGCCATGGATATCCATCGCGATACGCTCAATGCAAAACTCGGCGACGCCTCACCCTTGGTGCTCGGCATTACGGGCACGGGCGGCGCCGGAAAAAGTTCGCTCACCGACGAAATTGTGCGCCGTGTGCTCGATCGCTTTGAAGATCGCAGCGTGGCCATTCTCTCGGTTGATCCAAGTCGCCGCCGCACGGGCGGAGCGCTATTGGGCGATCGGATTCGCATGAACGCGGTACACGGTGAACGAGTCTTCATGCACTCGCTGGCAACGCGCCAGGCTCACACCTCAACCGCTCGGGTGGTGGACGACGCCATTCTCGCGCTCAAGGCCGCGGCCTACGATTTGGTGATTCTCGAAACGGCGGGCATCGGACAAAGCGACTCACAGGTGGTGGATCTCGCAGACCTGTCGCTCTATGTCATGACGCCCGAGTTCGGTGCGCCTAGCCAGCTAGAGAAGATCGAGATGCTGGACTTCGCCGATGGTGTGGTCATCAACAAGGCTGACAAACGTGGGGCCGACGATGCCTTGCGCGATGTACGCAAACAGGTTCAACGCAATCGAAATCTCTTCGAGTTACCCGTCGAGCAGATGCCCGTTTTTCTCACGGCAGCCAATCATTTCGGCGATGAGGGCATCGACAATCTGTTCATGTGGGTGATTGGACAGCTAGCCGAGAAAAGTGGCCGCCAGTGGGATCCCGCGCCCATGCCCGACCGTGTGGGCGAGGTGCCCACGGTGGTGCCGGGCGAGCGTGTGCGATATCTGTCGGAGATTGCCGAGGCGGTGAGGCATCATCATCGTCGAAGCGAGGGGCAGGCTTCCCTTGCCGAACGTCTGGACGGTCTCGCCCGCACCCTGCGCGAACTGGGTGACAAGGTTCCGGAGCTTTCAGGCGACTACGACCTCGACCAGCTCAGCGATGGCAGCGACGCCGCAATCTTGCTACTGCGTCAGCGCTATCACGAGTTGCTGGCCGAGCTCGATCCCACGCTTCGCAAACAGCTTGCCGAATGGAAATCGAAACAGGCCGCCTATCTGGCCGAAGACACCGTTTATCAGGTGCGCGGCAAAGATGTGCACGTGAAGAATCACCACGAAACGCTTTCGGGCACGCGCGTGCCCAAAGTGGCCCTACCTCAGACGCGTGATTGGGGCGAACTCGTCCGATGGTTTGGCCGGGAAAACCTGCCCGGTGAATTTCCCTACACGGCCGGCGTGTTTCCCTTCAAACGCACGGCGGAAGATCCCACGCGCATGTTCGCGGGTGAGGGCACGGCCGAGCGCACCAATCGTCGATTCCACTATGTAAGTCGAGGCTTGCCGGCGGTTCGTCTGTCCACAGCCTTCGACTCGGTAACGCTCTACGGCGAAGATCCCGACGAGCGCCCCGATATTTACGGCAAGGTGGGTAACAGTGGCGTAAGCATCTGCTCCCTCGACGACATGAAGCGACTCTACTCGGGTTTCGACCTGAGCGCGCCCACCAGCAGCGTGTCCATGACCATCAACGGCCCCGCTCCCATGGCCCTGGCCTTCTTCCTGAACACGGCCGTGGATCAGGCGGTGGAAAAGCGCCTCAAGGAAACCGATCGCTGGGATGAGGCATCGGCGAAAATTAAAAAAATTACGGGCGGGAATCAGCCACGCTATCGCGCCGAACTACCCTCGGGTCATGACGGATTCGGTTTGGATATGCTCGGTGTCACCGGCGATGAACTGCTGCCGGCCGAGGAGTACGCGGAGATCAAGACCCAGGTGCTGTCGTCCGTTCGTGGAACGGTGCAGGCGGACATCCTCAAGGAAGACCAGGCGCAGAACACCTGCATCTTCAGCACGGAGTTCGCCCTGAAAATGATGGGGGACATTCAGCAGTATTTCGTGGAGAAGAAGGTTCGCAATTTTTACAGCGTGTCCATCAGCGGATATCACATCGCCGAGGCCGGAGCGAACCCCGTGAGCCAGTTGGCCTTCACCTTGGCCAATGGCTTCACCTACGTGGAATACTACCGCGGACGCGGCATGGAAGTGGACACCTTCGCTCCCAATCTCAGCTTCTTCTTCAGCAACGGTGTCGACGCAGAGTATTCGGTCATCGGCCGAGTGGCCCGGCGCATCTGGGCTATCGCCATGCGCGACCTTTACGGCGCCGACGAGCGCAGCCAGAAGCTGAAGTATCACATTCAGACAAGCGGGCGTTCACTACATGCCCAGGAAATTCAGTTCAACGATATCCGCACGACGCTGCAGGCACTTTACGCAATCAACGACAATGCCCAGAGCCTGCACACCAACGCCTACGACGAGGCCATCACCACGCCCACCGAAGAGTCGGTGCGGCGGGCCTTGGCGATACAGTTGATCATCAATCGCGAACTGGGCTTGGCCAAGAATGAGAACCCCTTGCAGGGAGCATACATCATCGACCTGCTGACCCATCTCGTCGAGGAGGCGGTGCTCAATGAGTTCGACGCTCTCACCGAGCGCGGCGGCGTGTTGGGCGCCATGGAGACCATGTATCAGCGTGGTAAAATCCAGGAGGAAAGCCTCCACTACGAAATGCTCAAGCACAGCGGCGAGCTTCCCATTGTGGGCGTGAACATGTTCCAAAATCCGAGCGCTGAAGCAGGCAAGGTTGTGGAAACCGAACTCATTCGCTCAAGCGAAGAAGAGAAGCGCGACCAGGTGGATCAGGTGCGCGATCTTCACGACCGCCACAAAGACATGGCTAAAGCCGCTCTGGATCGCTTGCGTGAAGCGGCCTTGTCGGGTGGGAATATCTTCGAGGTTCTTATGGACGCGGCGAGGGTTTGTACTATCGGCCAGATGAGCCGCGCGCTGTATGGCATCGGAGGACAGTACCGCAGGGGGATGTAAAGTGGCTGAAACGCAGAACCCCAAGACTACGATCAAGCGAATCGGCGGGTACCTTCAGCGCATTGTTCCCATTACCGATACCACCGGCAAGGTTGTGGGTCACGCGCTCAAGCCGTTCATGGTGGAGCTTCATCCTCGTGATCTCTGGCAAATCTTGGTGGGGGCCTCGGTTTTGGCCCTTCCCATTTCACTCACCGAAGAAGTCTGGACCCTGGGATCCGAGTTACCGCTCGTGAACATCGTATTGCTCTCGGCCTTGTCGCTCTTCATCATCGCCAACTTCATCTATTTCAACTTCTATCGTTTCCATTTTCGTGAACATTCTCTCAAGTACCTCCTGCGCGTGATCGCCACCTATGTTTTGGCTCTTTTTACCGCGGCGCTTTTCCTGACCCTCTTCGGAAAAGCTCCCTGGGCCAACGATTGGCTTCTGGCGCTCAAACGATCTATCCTCGTGGCATTTCCCGCTTCCATGAGCGCGATGATCTCCGATGTGATCAAGTAAGCTTCGGGGTCTTTACATCCAGGATCAGCTTCGCTACTTTCCTCGCATGTCCAAAATCCGCCGGATACTTCCGGCACTTGTGATGATTGGAGTGGTCGCCCTCAGCGGCTGCGTGTATTGGCGCCTTCTGCAATTCAAGAAGCAGTTCAGCGACTTTCACGAGAATTTCGAATTCCGCAACGACGGTCGATACGCTCTCATCATCAAACAGCCATTGCTCTCCGGCGACGACGTGGACTTCCTTATGAAGGCCGAGCCCACGCGCATGGAGAGCGAGGCGGGCGAAATCTCGCGGCGCCTCTTCGTCTTCCATCTAGATGGGGGCGAAGATCCCGCCAGTGTTCTCGACTATGATCTTCGTTTCGATGAAGATCTATTCGAGGAAATGATTTTCCCCAAGGAGTTTGTCGATCTCTTTCCGGAAGACGTCCTTGTGGCATTTTTGACCAGCCTGGGCGATGCGGAAACCGACCGACGATCCGAAGGGCTCAAGGCGAAAATTCGCAAGGATCGTGTTCGCGAATTGATGCCCCGCCGGGAGCGGGTTTTGGAGGTGCTGGGCAAGCCCAGCGAGAAGTGGCGTGAGCGGGATGGTCTTGACCGGCTCTACTATCGCTACGAGCTTGAAACTGAGACGACCGGTCTCAAGCCGCATGAGACGCGCGCCTTTGGACGTTTTCACTTCGAAGGCGACGAACTAAGAAAAGTGGACGCCTCTTTCGCGGGGCATGTTTTTTCATTCGAAATTCCATGATCTCTATTCAGAGGATGGATCTGAACTAAGGAGTCGACATGGCTAAGGCCGCAATTCTTATCGATGGCGCCTATCTTGAAATGCTGCTCATCAAAGAGCATGACCGGGCGCAGGTGGACTATCACAAACTTACCTTGGGTTTGGTAAAAAGGGTTTCCCGCTACGCGGGAGGCCATGTGAGCCTGCTGCGCACTTACTACTATCACGCCCTGCCCTGGGCTCCGGCCGAGCCCGACGAGGAAGAACAGGATCGCGTCTACAAGAAGCGCGGCTTCTTCCACCGCCTTGAATACCTTCCCCGTTTTGAAGTGCGCCTGGGCCGCACTCAGCGTGTTCTCACCGAAGAGGGCGCCACAAGCTTTGAGCAGCGCGGCGTGGACGTGCAGCTGGTGGCCGACATGGTCAATCTTTCCGCCAAGGGCTTGGTGGATCACATTGTTCTCGTGGCGCCGGATTCCGATTTCGTGCCGGCCGTGAGAATGGTCAAGGACATGGGTGTCGTGGTTCACCTCGTGCATGGTGGAAATCTTTCGGCCAGCGCAGATATGCGTATGGCCTGCGACGAACGCATCGAACTGGATGGAGACTTCGTCTACGATGTGCGGCGCGGCGGCAACGTTCGTCAGCCGGACAACGCCGGCGATCGTCATGCGGACGAGTTCAACTATTAGTCGGGAGGAAGAATGAACGAGACGGTTGCGAAGCTCTGGCCCGAGCTCGATTGGATTGAAGACGCGGACCTGCGCGAGAGAACAGCCCAGGTTTGGGAGTTCGCGATTGAGAAAAGCGTGCTCAGCGCGGAAGACCTGGAAACCATTCCCTTTACGCTGCTCACCAAGAAGGCCGTGAGTTTCATGGCCCACAAGCGTAGCGTGGTGCATGTTTGCCGCGACAGCGCGCTCAAGATGCGGGAATTCTACGGCGACACCATTCCCATCGATATGGATCTACTCATCTCGGGCGCCATACTCGTCGATGTGGGCAAGCTGCTCGAATACGAACTCGACGAGAAGGGCAAGGCCGTTCAGAGCGAGTACGGAAAACTATTGCGGCACCCCTTCAGTGGGGTGGGGTTGGCCATGCGCTTCGATCTGCCCGCCGAGGTATGTCACATGATTGCCATGCACGCCAAAGAGGGTGACACAGGCCAGCGGACTATTGAGGGGCTGATCGTCCACCATGCTGATTTCATGACATTCGAGCCCTTCAAACTGATCTAGCTAAGAGGAGTTATAGCACGCGATTCTCCCCGACTCAGCCCGGGGAGGCGCTCTGTGCTATCCAAATGTTTCGGATATGGGAATCTCTGGAGCATGGAAAACAGGCTCAAGTAAAAGGTCAAGAAAAGCCCGCAAACGCCGACATATCAAGGGTTGGCGGTATAGACATCATCGCCGAAAATGTGGTATTCTTAGGGGGTACTGAGTAATCATTTCCAACCCCTAGTTGGATACTCGGATAATCAACCTGAATGCGCATCCATTGCAAGGAGTTCAAAATGTTGAAAAAGCTAGTCATCGTTCTTGGCGTGCTGGCCCTGGCCATCCCCGCCATGGCTTCCGTTAATCGTGACGTCATGAACCCCACCGAGCCCACCGGCGGTGTTGAACTGTTTAGCACCCGTGAAGCCGTCGAGTTCAACACTTGCGGCGCCATGGACTTCCCCCCCGCCAGCGGTGGCGGACCCAGCAGCTGGGCCTTCTGGACCGTTAGCGTCTTCACGAATGACACTGGCCAGGATCTTTGCGTCACCGAAATCGGCGCGCCCACCTGTGAGTATTCCGGTGAGCCCATCGCTCTTCCCGTGATCGCCAACATCCTGCTGAACGCCAGCGACCCCTTCGTCGATTGCCCCGATCCTTACACCACCGTGTGGGATGCCGCTGTTGACTTCACTCCCGTCGATCCCATCGACACCCTGCCTCCTGTCACCTACACCCCCGTTGATATGGGTGGCATCGTTCTTCCCGCCGGCGCCAGCATGATCTGGGGCTATGAGAACGCTGGTTACATGGGTCTTGGTGGCTTCGCTTCCGGTATCGAGACTTACGGTCTCTATCTGGGCGCCTGGGATGCCGATTCCAACTACGGCCAGACCGCTTGCATCCAGTTCAAGGCTGACTACTGCGTCACCGCGACTGAAGAAGCGACCTTCGGCCAGATCAAGACTCTGTACTAGAGACTTGTCTCGGCTTAAGAGCTGTTAATAGACCCCGGCCTTTGGGCCGGGGTCTTTTTTTGTGCCCAGTATTCGCCGAGTAACGTTTTGCTATTTACCCTTCACGGGCTGTTCGTACTCCACGTCCTCCGCCAATTCTTCCCTGATGTAGACGTAGTAGTTGGTAAACCTCGAGCGTGTGGACTCCAGATGCAGATAGCCGTCTTCGTCCAGATTCAAAATCCAGTGTACGACCTGGGTGTCGTCGTAAACGGCGAGAGCTAGCTTACCGGGCTCGCCAGCTTCAACATCGAAGGGCAGGGTCTTGCTGTGCCGGCCACGAGAGTAGGTAATGGTGGAATCGGCGACGACCAAGCTTATGACCTGACTCATTCCCGTGATTTCCGCCCGTACAAATTCGGGGTCCTTGTCCTTCAGATCTTCATTGATCTGGGACTTGGCGAAGCTCTTTTCAATATCGATAACCCAGGAGCCGAGGTAGGGGTCGACGGGGCTGCCGGAATCCGAACATGCCGCAAGTAGTGAAGCTGCCAGGAGCAGCAGGGGCAGCAAAAATCGCATCTTCATAGTCGGCATGGAGATCTCCTCTGGGATCGTGATTGAGTTCGATTTTGATATAGCTATATCGGGGTGAGCTGAAAATGGGGAGCGATTTATTCGCCCACGGGAAGCGCTACTCCCTCATTCCCGCCTTCACCTTGTAGTTCAGGGCCATGAGACCCACCGACAGGAATTCATCCTGGACCACCACGCCTTCGGGCGCGCTCAGATCCACCAACGCGAAATTCCAGATGCCGCGCACGCCGCCGGCGACCATCTGATCGCAAATATCCTGGGCCGCGCTGGGAGGCACGGCGATGGCGCCGATGTGTATACCCTCGCTGCTGAGGAACGCGGGCATTTCTTCCATGTGGCGAATGGGCAGGTCGTGCACGGTCATGCCGAGGATGCGTGGATTGATGTCGAAGATGCCGCGCAGGTTGAAACCGTCGTCCTCGAATCGGGAATAGTTGGCGATGGCCTGGCCCAAGAGTCCCGCGCCGGCGATCACGTAGGGCGTGGAGTTGCCCAGGCACATGATCTCACTGAGGCGCTTGATGAGCACCTCCACCTCGTAGGGACGGCCCGGTCTGCTGAAGTTGCCGAAGTAATGGAAATCGTGACGCATCTGTCCGGCCTTGATGTTCATGGGCTCGGCCAGCTCTCGGCTGCTTATCTGCACCACACCTCGGGCCCTGAGGGCTTTCAGCCGATTCAGATATACGGGGAGCCGGAGAATGGTGGCCTCGGGAACCTTGGCCAGGGCGTCACAATTGCGAGGTGTCTTGTCGGGCATGAGCGCTCACTTGTTAGCGGCTTAACAGGTTCTACAAGAAAAGCAGGCCCGGCGAGCCTGTCAAGGTGGGGTGAATCCTGTTGTCTGGCGCTCTAAATCGGTTAGATTGAATGAAGTGGCTTCATGAATCGAAAGGACAGTATGGACAAGGATCGCTCCTGTTCATTGACCGACTACGCCTCTGCCGGAGGCTGATCGGCCAAAATGGGTCCGGAGGACCTGGCCGAAATCGTCGCGAATCTACAGCTTGAGGGTTCGCCGGAACTGCTCGTGGGTATCGAGCACTCCGACGACGCAGGGGTTTTCTATGTCTCCGAAGATCTGGCCCTGGTGCAGACTATCGACTTCATCACGCCCCTGGTGAACGATCCCTTTCGATTCGGACGCATCGCCGCCACCAATTCCCTGAGCGACATTTACGCCATGGGCGGGCGACCCATGACCGCGCTCAACGCCTGCGCCTTCCCATCAAAGGGTATTTCAAAGAAATATCTCGCCGACATTCTTCGTGGCGGTTACGACGCCTTAAAAGAGGCTGGGCCGGCGGTTGCCCGCGGGCCCACCCTCCAGGGTGGGGGACACTAGGACGGGGCGTTCGGCCCCCGGCCCGGGCCTTCCCCGCGCGTGTTGGCCAACCCCACCCCCCCCGTGGGGTGGGGCCCCCTTCTCTGCCCAACCCTTGGGGCCTTCCCGCACCTCTCCGGGCTCTGCCAGGGTGCGATCACGGAAGATGATGTTGAGCCGGCGATCCTCGGCATGATGACTCTGAACCGTGTGGCCGCCGAATGTTTGGATCCCTATGTGGAAGATGTGGATCGACGCGGCGACGCGGACCCCAAGCGCGGAGTTCACGCACTTACCGACGTCACGGGCTTCGGCCTAGCCGGACACGCTTTGGAAGTCGCGCAAGGTTCGGGTCTCAGCATTGAGCTATTTGGCGCACTGTTGCCTGAGTATCCCCAGGCTCGCGCCATGACCGAGCGCAATTTCCTCTGCGGCGGTTCGCGCGGTAATCGCAAGGCCGTGGAGGCCAAGGCCGATTTCACGGGCGCGCGCGAAGCCGACATCTGGTTGGCCTGCGACGCGCAGACCAGCGGCGGATTGCTCATTGCCGTGGCGGAGTCCGACTCCGACGCCTTGTTGGGTGATCTTATCGAGGCCGGTGTCACCGACGCCTGCGTCGTGGGCCGCGTCATGGAGGAAGGGTCCGCGCGGATCCGGATGCGCACTTGAGCTTCGCCAGCGACTGGACGCTTACGGCAAAAATCGCAACCCTGGCGTTGAGCATCTTCATCATCTGCATTCCCTTCGGGGCCTGGCGTGTTCGAACGGAGAAGAAATCCATCCCCTGGTGGTTGGCGATTCATGTTCCCATCCCGTTTTTCTTTCTGCTTAGACGCGGGTTGGGGCTTTCATTTTGGTTCATTGCGGTTTCGGTGGCGGCGGCCATTGCCGGGCAGTATCTCGGCGGGCGACTGTGGCCACCCGAATCCGACGCAAAACTTTCAGACGCGTCCTGAACGCGCCGTCCCCATTCTCGGAGGTCTCGCATGAGAACCGTCCTGCTGATGATTTTCGCGCTGCTTGTCCTTGGGTGTTCCACATCCGTGGACGAAGGAGCCATGTCCTACTCTCCGGCCGCGCCGGAACTGGATCAGGCTTTGACGGTGAATTTCCATCCCGAACATTCCGTATCGGCCTTGGCCGAATCAGAGAATGTGCAATTGCGTTTCACGCTCTTGGCCGGTGACGGCAGTCTGCACTCGGAAGCCATACCCATGG
>JACKQG010003817.1_pt1 | contig 18071 bp, 12 predicted proteins | sample 8237621 | NCBI WGS metagenome assembly JACKQG01 (sample SAMN15677084, study PRJNA649215) | marine metagenome | biome: marine; feature: Black Sea; material: saline water; isolation source: suspended particulate matter (SPM) from the Black Sea western gyre | collected 2013-06-09/2013-06-10 | depth...
GTGCAGAAATAATTTTTTGCATCACAAAACCATTATAAGAGAAATTCCAAATAAGAGAATGCCAGCAAAAAATAGCCCTACAAATATTGTTGGACAAACTGTTAGTACTATGCTTGAAGAATTTATAATTATTTTTGAAAGGAAGTAGATATTAATGAGTTCACTTTATTGTAGATATTTTCACATAAAGAATAAACCACTACTTAACTGTCATTCCCGCGAAAGCGGGAATCCAGTGTCTACTATTAAACGCTCGGATTAATATGTGTAATGATTTTCAGGAGTTCCAAAAAGCGATAAGACAAAATTTTATGCCATCTGGAAAGCAGTTAGCCGAATTTGCTCAGGAGAAGTTAATAATAAAGAATGTTGAAAAGAATTTTAATTCATATTTGCGAGAGTTATTAAATAATGAATTTGATTTGTATAAAGAATACGAGAAAAAATGTACAATTAAAATATTTGAGGAAGCCTTCCAAAGAAAATTATTCAAATTTCCCAAAGATAACTCTCAAAAGTCTTTCTTAGGTTTTTTTGACCAATATTATGATGATTTTTGGAAGGTATTTCTAGGTATAAGTCAATCAAGAAAAACACGAGCTGGTGGGAGTTTTGAAAATCATTTAAGATTCTTGTTTAGTAAAATAAATTATCCTTATGATATGCAAACAACATTAAATGGAAGGGTAGATTATCTCTTTCCAAGTGAGGAAGTATTTAGTAAAAACAGAACTGTATGTTTAATTATTTCTGTAAAGAGAACCCTACGAGAAAGATGGCGACAGGTAATAGGAGAGTTATCTTCAATCAATGCAGGAAAAATTTATATAGCAACGCAAGAAGAAAATATTGCAAAAGCAAAAATCCATGAAATGAAAAAACATAATATCAATTTGGTGGTCTTTGATGAAGAAAAAGAGAAAAACTTTTTATCTGAACATAATGTAATTGGATTTACAGAGTTGATTACAGTTCATCTTCCTGCACAAAAGATTTTGTGGGAGAAATTTATTTAGAAATTTTTAAAAAATATCTATCCAAATTAATTTATACTTTCTTTAATTTTAGCGAAACAATCCCCGCCCCAAGATAACATACTATCGCAAGAATAAATACAACTCTAAACCCAAAAAGAATCGCAAATAAAGTAGCAAGAATTGTACTTATTACTGAAAAAAATCCATTTATTCCCCAAGCCCATGGCACCTTGAAACTTTCTATTCTTTTAATCTTTGATAGTCCTTGCGGGAAAGGAATTCCCATAAAAAATCCTAAAGGTGCAAGCAAAATTATTGTAACCAATATTTTTATTATCACATTCGCATTCATAAAAACAGGCAGAATAATATCAAAAACTATAAGATACAGAATTATTATTGAAGCAATTATCAGAGAAGAATATAAAATTCTCTTTTCAGCATTAAATATTTTATCAGAAAAGTAACTCCCGATTCCTGAAAAAACAAGCAAGCTGGAAATTATCACACTCAATGAATAAGTAGGATGAGATAGGAATAAAATCAATTTTTGTATAAGTGGCATCTCTATAAAGAAAAATCCTATCCCGATTAATCCGAAAAAAAGGAGTATCTTTATATTTAAACCTCTTTTCCCTTTCTTCAGAAACAGCAAAGGAACTACTACAAATACGAAGCTTATAATTATAACTGGAATAAGAAGAAGAATTAAGGTCAAATATCCCCATTCTGTAAAGGGTATTTTATCAGTGCCGTATTTTAAAATGTATTTTAGTGTTTTATATTTGAAAAAGTTATAAAAATACGGTCTATTATCGTTTGCTGGTTTAATATCAAAATCATATTCGTCTTCAAAGTCAGATGCATTCTCAGATAGTAAATTTTTTGCAGCTAAATAATAGATTGGTGTATCAAGTTTTACAAATCTGTTTACTTCATTCTCTTTTATGCCATCATAATAAATAATATCAAAGAGTCTTGTTTTACAGAATTCTTTTGTTTTATTTATCATTTCTTCAGAAATGGGGGCTTTTGATATAATTAATGTTGCTGCCTGAATGGTTCTGATATAGATAATATGCTTGCTAATATCTTTTATGTTTAAGCTCTTTAATGCTTGAATACAGATATTGAGCATCTTGAGATTATCTCTTGGAGGATTAACAACCCATCTTGTGATAGCCAAGAGACCATTTTCTTTTAGGTGCAGAAAAAATTCTCGTATTGACTCAACAGTATAAAGGTTGGTCTCATTAAGTGCATAGATACCTGATGCTGCTGTGTTATAAGTATCTAACATTGAAATTTCTATCAGGTTGTATTTTGTGTTTGTTGATTGAATAAAACCCCGTGCTTCTTTATTTATAATAGTTACTCTTGGATGGTTGTAAATATTTCCTGAATAAGTTGAATAATCATCTTTCATCAGTTTTACAACTTTTCCATTCAATTCCAATCCTGAAATGTTTTTAAAATCATGCAACCACGCTTTTAATATTCCCTCACCTCCGCCAACTCCAACAATGAGCACTTTCTCTTTTTCAGAATCTTCTAATAAATTGTAAGGCAACGCAGATGGGATATAATTAAGATATTTTATATCTTTCTTTTCTCCATCAAAAGGAGTGATTGCACTCATTGCTTCACCATCAAAAAATATTCCTTTTTGTACTGGAACTTCATAGGGAGACACCAAACTAAGCCCAACTGTTGAACGCAATCCTTCTGCTTCAACCACCTGAACAAGTCCGAGAGGAGAGTATCTTTCTTTTTCAATTACTGCATTTGGAAGATTCAATGTTTTTGAGATGGACTTATATTGGGATATTTTTTTCAAATGTAAATAATTAACTGATAGAGAAAAGACCCCTACTAATACTGCTGAAAGGATAAGGAATGCTATGAATTTCGTTTTATTGAGATTTGAAGAAAAAAGTGTTGCTGTCAAAAAGGAAATAATTGTAATTCCGATAAGTATTGAATATGGATGAAGCAGGTAGGAAACTGCCACCACAAAAATTGCACCCACTCCTGAACCAATCAAATTAGAAAAATAGGTTTTCCCAATGGGAAATCTTGTTAAAGCAATCCCTATCACTGTTGCTCCAAAAAAGAAGGGAATTCCCATTGCAATAAAATATTGTAAAAAGTAGTATAATTGACGATTGTCTATTCCAATTTCAAATGGATTAAATGGAGTTTTGCAATATAAAATAAATCCCAGGCACATTGAAAGGGGATAAAGAAAAAGAGCAGTTAAAACAAAACCATTGAAATGTTTGTCAATCTGATTTTTTAAAAGTGCGATGGCAGTTCCGCTTGCTCCAAAACCCAGTAATGCCAGACTTATTATAAATGCGGCAAGATTTTGCCATTGGGTAATAGCAAATATTCTTGTAAGTATTATCTCGTAGCAAAGAATTGTAAATGAAGTAAAAAATACTACTGATTGAATAAACTCCGTAGATTTTTTTTTAATTCCGTTTGGGTTTTTATACCAATGGGATGCAATCGACAGGATAAATTTTGTGCTCATTACCATAGTGGATAATTCCTATTTTATTAAGAAATGCACATCGGCTGGGGTTTATATGCAAATAACCAAACACACCCCGACAACTAAAGTTGTCACCCCTCTCAAGAGGGGATTTTTGTCAAGCATATTTATGGTCGGATAAAATCCCATCTAATGGGAGGGGATTTAAGGGTGAGTTAATAACATTTATTTTGATTTTTTCACTTTCTGTGTAAATTGTATGGTAAATTATTATTTAGATTTTACACTATTTTAAATAAATCATATTAAAAAGTGATACAAATCTAACTATAGTAATTACTGATAATTCAATCTCTTCTCTTCCTATTGGTTTTTCCATGTTAGGTACTTTTTACATACCAATATTTCGTTCCCTTAAGAAATTCATCAACCCCTTTTTTCTTAATTTTTCTTAGATTTTTTATATGAGCATCACCATGATTTGCCTTCAAGAAGTCCAGTTTTTCACATGTTTCAAATTCGTCACATTCCCAACATCCTTCAATTCCTTTTTTCTGACAGCATTTTCTTATCTTACAGAAAGGCGGACCACCTCCACCTTTGCAGGCTTTTTTACATCGTAATTTTACTAATGCACCCAATACTTCATAACATTTTGGGTAGTTTTTGTAAACCTTAAAAAATGAGAAAGCAGATAAAGATTCCGCAGTCTTATCAAACTTAGATTGTCTTAACTCTTTTCTAAGGTCTCTTGCCAGGTCAGCAACCTTTCCTTTGTGAGCAAAGCAATCTCCACAATAAAGACCACAATATGCGATTAAGTTTTTATTTTCTTCATTCATTTTAGTTATCTCCTTTTTCCCTTGAAAATTCTTTCTAACCACAAGGCATCGAAACGATCCTAACACCATTTGTAATGGTGTTTTAATAAACAGTCCCCGCGAAAGCGGGGATCAAATCCTGCCCGTCCTGGCTCGGCACCAAGCCGAGACAGGTTAGGAACAATTGTTTTTATTTTCTTCACACATTTTAATTATCTCCTTGTTTTATTTACAATATGCGTTCTGCAAAATACCCTTTTTTTATCATTCCGTACCTGATACGGAATCCAATATCCTTTCCCCACTTTCGTGAGGACAAGTATTTAAATGGATTCCCGTTTACACGGGAATGACACTTGTCTTGGCGGAGTCCGTCTTGGCTCAGCCAAGCCGAGGCAGGCAAGCTGTAGCCAGAAATGAAGTAAAATTATCTATTTTGCAGAATGTATTATTTATAATGAATATCCTTTATTTTCTTATAAGCGGAACAAATCTCACTTGAGTGATTACCTTTGTTTCAAGTAGTTCTTCACTTTTCTTTGTTATCACAAGAAGATTTTGAACTCTAAAAGGAGGTCCAACAGGGATGCACATTATTCCACCAATTTTAAGCTGTTTAATAAGCGGTGGTGGGACAAATTCCGCGGCACAGGTTACTATTATTGCATCATAAGGAGCACATTCTTCCCAACCATAGTACCCATCTCCAAACTTTGTCTTGATAGTATCATATCCTGCTTTTTCTAATACTTTGTTTGTTTTAATATGCAGTTCTTCAATTATTTCTATTGTATAAACTTTTTTTGCTATTTTTGACAAAATCGCAGCCTGATAGCCCGAGCCAGTTCCTACTTCCAGTGCTTTTGAATCCTTGTTTAGTTTTAATAGTTCAGTCATCAAAGCGACAATATAAGGTTGAGAAATAGTCTGACCATATCCAATTGGCAAAGGTCGGTCTTCATAAGAAAACATACGATATAGTTTAGGCACAAAAATATGTCTGGGAACATCTTTCATAGCTGAGAGAACCGTCGTATCTTTTATTCCTCTATTTTCTATCTGGATTTTAACCATCCAGTCTCGTTCCTTTTTATATTTTGTTTCACTATCTTGAGCGCAAGCAAGATTACTTATTAATAATAATATGAAAATTATACAGATAAAATATTTTTTGTTTGAAGGCATAATATTCTCCAATAGACCAATTTACTTTAAAATATAAATATATGAGTCTACTATAAAAAGTCCTTAACCGCGAATGAACGCGAATAAACGCAAATTTTGAATGTGATATTACAAAAATTGCGGACCACCTAATACACTATCTATAGGCGAATTAGTGTCATAGAAGCCCACAGTTTCAACTGTGGGCAACATTTAAAAAACACAATTTTAACCCCTTTAGGGGTTTTTAGAGTGGACTCATATATGAAAATGAAAAAAATTAGTCAAGACTTATATTCCTTTACAAATAAGTGTGAAAAGGTTGACAGGAATTTACATATTCAATAAGAAAAATATAAAATGAAAAAGGATATAAAGAAATAGGAAAATCACTTTTAAAATTTTAGACAAAAGAATGATGCAATGTTTGTTGAATGATATACTAATTTGTTGAATTTTATTGAATTATTATAAGGTCAAATATAATAAAGTTTTTATGAAGATATACTGAACAGTTCAACATTATAAAATTTAATCATTCCGTTAAAAATATGTTATTCATACATCCGGGCTGTCTAAAAGCGAGTAAACTTAACAATCTGCATAATATATGCTGCCAGGTCACGGGTTATCCGCAGAGCAGTTAGAAAAAATCACACTGAGCATAAGTATAGAAAAAGTAAATAGAGAATAAAAATATGTCTATTACATACATCAATAGAAAAAAAGATAAATATTACCTCCATGAAGTTAAGACTAAAAAGGGTAATTTGAAATATTTCTTTTCAAAAAGAAAGGAAGGAAAATTAGTAAATGAAATTCCAGAAGGTTATGAAATATATGAAAATCCCAATGCTCAGGTATTTTTAAGAAGAATACAACCAAGATTGGTTACAGAGGAAGAATTGAAAATAATTAATAATGGAATCAGACAATATTCTTCTCTTAAAAATTTCAAAATTGATATAAAGAGAAATATTATTACTATATTTTTGCCAGATCGTGATGAAAAGGATTTGGAGGATTTATTAAAAATTCCTATATTCAAAAATAAACAGGGGGGAATAATAGAATTTTTAACAAATCATATTACATATAGCCCGATGATGAGATTTGTTCTAATAGATAAAGAAGAAAGAATATATGAAGTTGAAAGATATTGTTTTAGGGGAAGAGTTGATGGTTGGATTAGTTTAGAATGTTCATCAAATTTAAAAAAGCTCGTTCACAAATACTGTCCACACTTAGGCAAGGATTCATTTTATGATCTTATTTAATTTTGTTCCTTACGGGTCGAAAAATAAGACTTTAATGACAAGCACTAAGTAGTTAATCTTATAGTTGATTTTGAATATATGATTTATATCTTTATTTTCTTTTTGGTGAGTTCTCCTCCAATGTTTATTACTCACTTTAATATATAATTACTGTTCTATTGGTTCAATTATTGGAACATAAATATCCATTTCAGAATCAGGGAGACCATATTGAAATCGTTCATCATATAATTCAAGTTGAGGAGCAGACTCATCATATTTATATTTGTTTTGTGGGATCCATTGTGAAAATATGTAATTATATGTTTTACCTAAAGAATCTAATGAGCCTTTGTGAGTAAATACTGCATAGGTGCTTACCGGGATTTCAATGAATGTCATACCATCTGGTATATCATCTGTGCTCGTAACTTCCCTTCCAACAATGTGGGAAAATTCTGTATCACCCTTTTTATATTCATAATCAAAGGATACTCCCCAAAAATTAGAAGGGTTTATTACATGCTTAATTTCATTTTCACGAGGACTGAATTTCATCCATAATTTGGGAACTTTATTATCCCCAAGAGAAGTCCTAATTTGCATACCAACAATTGTCATAGCTTCTTTTTTTACAATCTTAACTGGAATTTGTTCTTCAGTTGGTAGTACTTTTTGTTTGGTAGATACCCCTAAAAATGTGCATGATAATAATAAGATACACATTCCAATAATTAACAATTTTGCGTATTTCATTTGTTGTCTCCTTTCCTTTTTTTGTTTATTGGTTTTACCAATATTAAAAAATACAATTCTGTAAATTATATGGATGTTAAATACCCATTCTACCTAATTTTGTAACCATTCAATTACTTGTTTTGTTACTTCAGCAGGAACAGTATGTCCTCCTTCAAACTCGACAAAAGTGATATTATAACCGTATTTTTTAAGAAGGTCTTTTGTTTTTTTTGCATTTTCGTATTTAACAACTTTATCTTCCTTGCTATGAGCGATAAATATTGGTAGTTCATTTGCTGTTTTCAGAGATTCTTCATTTAACCAATCTTCTTCTATCCAACCCCCAATAGGAGCTATCCCTTTAAAAAGATGTGAATATTTTATTCCAATATTATAAGTGAAATGTGCTCCCTGAGAAAAACCTAACAGATAAAAATTTTCTGTATTATATTTTTCAGACAATTCTTGAACAATATCTACAATGTATTGTTCGCTCATCTCTTTTGTTTTTTTTGAAATTTCTTCATCATCAACCCTTAAATTCCAGCTATAGCCAATTTCTTTCCCAATATTGAAAGGGTATGGAGCTTGTGGAACCACATAAATACATCCTGATTCGCTAAAATCTTTCCATAATTTCATAAATCTATCAAGAGAGCTTCCATATCCATGCAATCCAATAATAATTGGATAACTTTTATTTGGGTCATAATCTTCAGGTATATTTAATCGGTATTTTAAGAACATTGGGAACTTGGTGTAAACTACTTCACCCAATAATTTTCCCTTTTCTTTAATATTAGATGCAATACTATCAAGAGTGTTGTCAAAATAATCTTTTCCTCGTACATTATCAAAATCAGGATCCTTCATAATATGTTTGAAGTTATCAAATCCTGCGTTTACTGCTCTTGTGAGATATTTCCCTGCAAGTTCATCTTTACCTAATAATCCGTAACAACAAGCAAGATTGTATATTGAATTTGCATCATGAATATTGAATTTTAAAAGTGCAAGATAATATTGAGCAGATTTCTTATAGTTTCCTTTTTGATATTCATCAAAAGCTTTCCTTTGATAATGTCTTATATCAGTATTCAGGAAGTCACCCGCATTCTCTTGAAAAGGGTCAATCATCTCAATTTGTAATGAATCATTTTCCATCTTTGAATCTTGTGCAACAATTGGGATTGAGATATAAAGAATTAATATAAATAGTAATACTTTACGCATAAAATTTCCCTTCTAAAATATTTTTTATTTCCTTTAGTCTTAAATAATAAAACTAAGGGATTGTCAAATTTATAATTATGAATGATAAAATTTTTGTCAATATTATTATATCAATTTCAGTCATGTTCACATAATTTTTTAGTTCCCTATCTCGTAAAGGTATTAATAATTCTTGGTGGATGCAAAGAAAAGGATAAATATCATCCACCAGATGGTGAATCAGCAAGTTATTTCCTGAATGCCAGTTAGTAGTAATGATATATAGCAACTTTATTCACAGTTTTGTGAGTATTTCTGTTTTAATCTTGTACAACTTTATTTCTCATTTTCAAATCCAGTGTCTATTTTGCTATGTTTGAATATTTTGCTTCAATCCTCATTTTAAATTCTTTATCAAAATATTTTAATGAATTTAAACATCTCAAAACTGCTCAAATTCATTTTGTTAAAAACCATTAATAATAAATTATCACACTTAGGGGGTGTAATAGAATTCACCCCGTGTAATAAAACGCTTGAAAAATGTAATAATGTTAAAATGCCTGGGATGATTTATATAAAAATACTTCGCTATTACCCAAGCTATTACACGGGGTAAAGTTGTATATTTGTTTTTCATATCTTACTATTAGGCAGTCCCCGATACATCGGGGTTAGATTTAAATGTGTTGTTTTATTACACTCCCTTAATTTATCTTCAATTGTTTTTTATTTTTCCTTATTTTTCTCTTTATTCATCATCTCTTTAATTTTCCTTTCTTCCCAATCTTTTCCAAATATTCCATGTAAACCAAATATACTAAATCCATGTGCAAACAATCCAATTCCCCAACCCAGAAGAGGCCAATAAAACCAGAGATGATGAGGTGTAGCAAGAATATTTATTATGAATAATCCAAGATTTACAATTACATAAACAAATACATGCCCATAAAAACCTCTTATTTCTGCTACTCTTTTTTTTGCATCTTTGTAAATTTCGTTTTCATTCATGTTATCTCCTTTCATATTCTTTGATTAAAGAATTATCTAACGATACTTTTTTGTCCACTAATTTATTTTTTCATTTCATTATTGAGTCCACTCTAAAACACCCTAAAGGGGTTAAAATTGTGTTTTTTAAATGTTGCCCACTCCCCGATTAGATCGGGGATGAAACTATGGGCTTCTATGACACTAATTCGCCTATAGGTAGTGTATTAGGTGGTCCGCAATTTTTGTAATATCACATTTCATGCCAAAGGCATCATACCACAGGCAGATCCGCCTCAGGCGGAGATCCTTCGGACAAAATTTGCGTTTATTCGCGTTCATTCGCGGTTAAGAACTTTTTATAGTAGACTCATTATTTATTAAAAAAATTATGATTCAATTAACTCCTAAACAATATAGACAAATATGATTATCTTCACCTTATAAAAAAAGGAATAACTAATAACAATAAGTTTGACAAAAATATTTAAGTACTTGGAATTTTAACAAAAAAACAGGAGCATATATTATGAAAAAGATTTTTATTATCATTACTAGTTTAGCAGTTTTATCAACAGCGATTTTAACAGCAGAAGAACAAACATTTTCATTCAGCTTTGAACCACCCGAAATACAACTAAACCAGATTAAGACAGAGCTTAAAAGCAAGACCACAACACCTGGTGAACCAGTTATACCCTTTTATACAGCAAAAATTTTGTTGCCTTATGGAGGGGAGATAATTGATATTATAGTTACACATTCCGAATGGATTATAGTTGAAAAGGATGTATATATTGAATTTGCTCAAACTCCTCATACAATTAATTCAGACCCAGTTTCTCCAACAAAAAAGAATGATAAGATTTATTCTTCTGCAACTCCCTATCCTGCATTTGAATATGAAAATGTTAGAACAGATATTATGGCTGGTCATAGTATTGCAATTATTAACATTTTTCCAATAAGATATTTACCCAAATCTGAAATCCTTGAATATGCAGCTAATTGGGAATTGAATGTTATCACTGAATTTGATTCTAAACTTGCAGATTATCAGTCAAAAATGCTTTGTAATTCTAATTCAATCTATAAAAGATTATCAAATTTTGTAGAAAATCAGGAGGAAATCAGCTCCTATTATGGAAAAGAAAAAAACACCTACTTTAGAGATGATATAATTGACCCCGATGACCCGCATGATTATATTATTATTACATCATCAAATTTTGTAAGCACATTTGAGACCTTTAAAGATTGGAAAAATGACAATGGTTTAAATTCAGCAATATTTACAACTGAGGATATTTACGAAAATTATACTGGAGAAGATAATGCGGCAAAAATTAGAAATTTTATATTAGTAGCATATTCTATGTGGAGTTCATCAGATTATCCGCTTGAATATGTTCTATTAGGTGGTGATGATGAAATAGTGCCATTAAGATATTTTTATGTAAATGCTGGCGGAACGATTGGTAATATACCTTCTGATTTATATTTTTCTGCTTTGGATGGCGATTGGAATGCTGATGGAGATGACCTTTATGGTGAAATGCAAGATGAACCCGACTTTATACCAGAAGTTTCTATTGGCAGAATACCTGGTGATATTGAGATTAACTTCATTAATGCAATAAATAAAATTATTGATTATTCAGATAATCCCAAACCTGCATTGGAGAAGGCTTGTATGGTTGGTGAAAATCTCAATTGGAATCCAGTTACCTGGGGAGGTGATTATAAAGATGATATTTTATCTCGTATTCCTGAAGAAAACTACCATTTCTATACTCTATATCAACGGGATGGAACTTATTCCAGTCAAGCAGTTGCGAATATGATAAATGATGGCGTTGGTATTATGAATCACATGGGACATGCTAATTATTGGATTTTGATGGGAATTAGTCCATCAACTGCTGACCAATTTATTAATGATGAATATGGTCTAATATATACTCAAGGTTGTTTGCCTGCAGCTTTTGATGAACCAACAAGTCATAGTGGAGAAGCAGTTGCTGAAAGGTTAATTATCGCAGAAAATGGACCAATGGCTTTTATCGGAAATACTCGTTATGGATGGTATATGCCTGGTTCTCTTGAAGGACCTTCTCAACAGTTTGATAGAACTTTTTTTGATGGTCTTTTTGAACAAGATATAAAAAAATTGGGTGATTGCAATAATTATTCAAAGACAGCTCTTATTGACTATGTTGATAACCCTTGGATGCGGTGGTGTTATTATGAACTCATCTTGTTTGGAGACCCGGAATGTGAGATTATTGTTTTGGATGGAGAATTTCCATATTTAGAACCCAGTCAAATCCTTTTTAATGATGACTTAGGAGATGGGGATGGTATCGTTAATCCCGGTGAAGATATAATATTGATTATTCATTTAGAAAATCTTCCTGATTGGCAACCTGCTTATGATGTTACTGTAACAATGCAATACGAAGGTAATGAAATCTCTATAATAGATAGTGTAAGTGAGTTTGGTGATATTTTTCCCGGTGGAATATCAACAAATATTGATGACCCAATAATATTTCATGTTTCAGATGACTGTGGATGCAATGATTTACATTATAAACTTTATGTTACAGCCAATTCCCAGTCTGCTTACCCTTTTGAGAAGACATATTATAGAAGCATTGATATTTCTTTAATGCAGAATAATTGGCCTGTATATCTCGGTTGTGAGATTAAATGTTCTCCTATAATAGTTGATTTGGATAATGATGATGAAAAAGAAATGATAGTTGTTGACCGCTTAGGAAATATTTATTCAATTGAATCAGATGCAAGTATTTCTGATGGTTTTCCAATTGAGCTTAACAAAGAAGTATGGGCTTCTTTAGCTGTTGGTGATATTAACAATGATGACGAATATGAAATTGTTATTGTTACTCAAGATGGTAATATATATGCTCTTGATAAAAATGGAGCAATAATTTTTGAATATCAATCTGAAGAACAAATGATTTGCACCCCATGTCTTGCTGACCTTAATGATGACCAGAATCTTGAAATTATTGCACCGTCCTTGGATGGAAAATTATATGTTGTGATTAGTGGGGGAGATAACTATCCAAATTTTCCTTACAATATAGGAGCAACAATCTGTTCTGATGCCGCAGTGGGCGATATTGATGGTGATGGAATAAAAGATATTATTTGTGGTACAGCGGATGGCTTACTATATGCTTTCAGTGAAAGTGGAAGTGTGTTAAATGGTTTCCCAGTAGAAACCGGTGCACAAATATGTTCTTCCCCAATCATCTTTGATAATAATATTGCATTTAGTAGTTATAATAACAAAATTTATGTTATTAATGGTTTTGGCGAAATACAATATATTAAAGATATTTCCTCAAATATTTTCTCTTCAATGATAAGTTTCTCTTATGCGGATGATTTGTATGCTCTTGTGTATAATACCTTATCAGGAACATTAGATATATTGGATGAAGATGGTTTTGCTTTTCAAGGTTGGCCACAAGAAATGTGTGCTGCTTCAAAAAACAGTCCAACTGCAGTTGATATAAATGGTGATGGGGAAATTGAAATCCTTTCATCCACTACTAATGGTAATATATTTTGCTACACACTTGCCGGTGAATTACTTGCAGAATTTCCAATTATAAGTAACTATACAATAAATTCTCCATTAGCAATTGAAGATTTTGATGGAGATGGTGATTTTGAAATCATTTCTGGCTCTATCTCAAGTATAATTGTGTGGGATTATAAAGTTCAAAAAGGTATATCTCCCTGGCCAATGTATAGAGGGAATATTCAACGAACAGGAAATTATAGCGATAATATAATAACTGCTGTTGGACAAGATTTGGACTTTTGCAATGGGTTCGTTTTATACCAGAATTATCCAAATCCATTCAGTTATTCGACCATAATTTCATTTCATTTAGCCACGAAATCACACGAAAACACACAAATAAAAATTTATAATATAAAAGGTCAGCTTATAAAGACATTACCAATGACAAACGACCAATGTCCAATGACTAAAATTGTGTGGGATGGTAAAGATGAAAAAGGAAATTATGTTTCAAATGGGATATATTTATATAAATTATCAACAGAAAAATATACAAGTCAAGTAAGAAAACTTCTTCTTATAAGATAGAATTTTATATTTTTAATTTTTACTTTTGAATTTCATTGGGTGCACCCATAGCTCAACGGGTAGAGCAACTGACTCTTAATCAGTAGGTTCCGGGTTCGAGTCCCTGTGGGTGTACCATTTAACATTTTACATTCATAGGCAATATGCCCTCCAAACACTCTTGTATTGCGATGATTGATACTATTGAAAATATAACTCTCAATTGATAAATACAATGTGTATGATTTTGGGGTTACTAATAAAATTACGAATATAGATATTGTCCAAAAATATTGACTTTGCAAAACTTAAATATAGGATTAGTTATTAAATTCATTGAATTACAATTACCACATTTGATATGAGATAAGGAGCAATTAGATGCCAAATAAACGGAATGTTAAATGGCAGGTAGAAGATAAGAGTGTTTTGGAAAACACAATCAAACGATGTCGTGAACGAGATATTATCCTTCCAACTTACGATGAGATGATAAATCCAGATAAGATTCCTTTGGGAATTCGCGATGAACTCAAAGAAATTGGATTGTGGGATTTGAATTCCAGAAATCTTTTTAGAATCACCTGGAAAAATCAACCTGTTAAATTTGGTGGAAATTTTAGCGATGTAAATTATATTGAAATTCCTCATGAACTATCTGGTGTGAAAGCAAGAATATTGATGTTAATAGGAAAATTCTTTCCAACAGGTTCACATAAGGTTGGTGCAACATTTGGTCCACTTGTTGAGAAATTGATAAGGGGTGAGTTTGATCCCACCCGACAAAAAGCTCTTTGGCCTTCAACAGGGAATTACTGTCGTGGTGGTGCGTATGATTCATACCTTCTTGCCTGTCCATCTATTGCAATTCTTCCAGAAGGAATGTCAAAAGAAAGATTTGAATGGTTAGAAAAAGTTGGTGCCGAGATTTTTGCTACACCCGGCTGTGAAAGTAATGTAAAAGAAGTTTATGATAAAACAAAAGAGCTGAAAGCTAAACGAGGTGATGAAATTGTCGTGCTTAACCAATTTGAAGAATTTGGCAATGCGGTCTGGCATTATGCTGTAACAGGTAGTGCAATTGAACAAGTGTATCTTTCTGAAAAAAAAGAAGCTCAAAATCTCAAAGCGATATTTCTCACACAGGGTTCTGCTGGAACTCTGGGTTGTGCTGATTATCTAAGAGAAAAATTTCCAACAATAAAGGTATGTGCTGGTGAAGCTCTACAATGTCCAACTTTGCTTCTTAATGGTTATGGCGGACACAGAATAGAGGGAATTGGAGACAAGCATGTTCCCTGGATTCACAATATGAAAAATATGGATATGGTAGCAGATATTGATGATAATGCCTGTATTTTTTTAATGAGATTGTTTAATGAACCAGAAGGAAAAAAATATCTTAAGAAAAAAGGAGTTAATCAAGAAATTATTGATAAACTTGATTTGCTGGGAATCTCATCAATCGCAAATCTTATCGGAGCAATCAAGATGACAAAGTATTATGAGATGAACGAGAATGATATTATCTTTACAATTGCAACAGATTCTATGGAACTTTATCAATCAAGACTGAAAGAAGAAAGGGATAAAAATGGAAAATATTCAGAATATACTGCTGGGGCTGATTTTGAGAGATATTTGATGGGAATCGGTCTGGATTATATGCTTGAACTTTCTTACTGGGATAAAAAACGAATGCACAATCTGAAATATTTTACATGGATAGAACAGCAGGGTAAAAAATTGGAAGAACTTAACCTTCAATGGTATGATGATAATTATTGGAAAGAGAAATTTCACGCTTACGAAGATTGGGATGAATTGATACGAGAATTTAATGAAAGAACAGGATTACTTAAGAAATATAAATGAAAATTCCAAATGACAATCCCCAATTCAATTGGGGACAAATATCAAATCAAGTTCAAAATCCTAATATCAAAATTATGTAGATAGCTCAAAACAAGATTTTGAATCTTGTTTAATCATTATTTTGTATTTTTGACATTAGTGCTTGGAATTTGTTTGTTATTTGAAATTTGTTATTTGTAATTTAATAGAAAGGAGTTAAGATGAACAAAACAAACAGATTGTTTTACATTCTTATTATAGGAAGCATCTGGGGATTTATTGAAGCCACACTGGGAATGGTTTTACATATTATACGCCTGCCTTTTACTGGTGCAATTCTTGCCAGTGTTGGTATGTGTTTTATGTATTATGGTTGGAAATTTGATGGAAGCAAAATGCCAGTAGCCATCGCATTTGTGGCGGCAAGTTTCAAGGTGTTTGATAGTTTATTTCTCGGAATTCCATTTATAACACCGATGATTTTCAATCCATTTGTTTCTATCATTGCTGAAGGATTGCTTTTCAGTGGTGTTGCTTATTTGTTTCTGGAAAAAGATAAAGAAAAGGTGCTGTTCCCCCAGCGGGTTCTTTTTCCTTTAACTATCTCAATAGTTTGCTTTGCTGTGTATCTTCGGGCTTTAATTATAGGTTTACGAACGGAGATATATTTCTTATTTCCAAATTTCCTTATTCCATTAATATTAGGTTTATCTTTTTCATATTTAATAGATTTCATCTCAATAGATTCTATGAGAAAATATAAAACAAAACCAATTTTTGCTGTTCTCTCTTATATTTCTGTTGTGATTATTACTATTTTGTGTATGTAATTCCCTGGTTTTCAGTAGGTTATGAAGAAAATTGTTAATGCCTTTGTTTGTGCAAACAAAGAAGACAAGATTTTTCTCGCGGATGTTATCTTTGATGTCAAAATCAAAGATATTATTTTCCATTCTGATTTTTCTGCAGAGCCATCTGAACTCATTTCTGTGATGAACAATTTGAAAAAGAAACATATTCTTAGCGAATTCCTAGATGAGTTTGATGCGAACTATAATCTTCTAATCCCAGGAGCAGTTGACCCTCATGTGCATTTTGACGAGCCGGGATTTGAGTTCAGAGAGGATTTTTATACAGGCACATTATCTGCTGCTTTTGGTGGCATAACAACAGTTATTGATATGCCTTGCACAAGTATTCCACCAGTTACAAATGTAAAAAATTTAAAGACAAAACTTAAAGCAATACAGAAAAATGCAGTTATAGATTTTGCATTATGGGGTGGGATTTCTGGAACATCTTTTGCTAACAAGGAAGATATTGAAAAAAATATGAGCGAACTGGCAGAAATGGGTGTTATCGGTTTCAAAACATATCTCATTTCAGAAATGGAAAAGTTTACTGCATTGAATATTGAGCAGCTGAAAACAGTTGGAAGAATTGCAAAGAAATTGGGATTGCCCGTTGCTGTTCATTCTGAAGATAGGGGACTTATTGAAAAGAGACGAAAATATTTTCAATCACGGAGCAAAAATGATATTGAAAGTTATTGCAAAACCAGAGATGATATGGCAGAATTGGTTGCAATTAATTCTGTGATTAAAGTTGCAAAGGAAACTGGGGCACAATTCCATATTGTTCATATAAGTAGTAAAAGAGGATTGGAAGCAGTTGAAAAGGCACAAAAAGAAGGCATAAAAATTTCTGCTGAGATCTGCCCTCACTTTCTGGCATTTACTCAAGATGATTTCAAAAAGATTGGAAGCATTCTGAAAACTGTGCCTCCTGTAAAAAAACAAAAGGATAGAGAATATTTATGGAAAGGATTGCAAAAAGGCTCTATAAATTTTGTTGCAACAGACCATGCAGGTTGCATTCCAGAAAAAGAGAAGAATACAGGCAGCATCTGGACAGATTACGGAGGAATTCCCGGCTGTGAACTTATGGTTACTTTTCTTTTCTCAGAAGGATATTTGAAAAATAGAATTTCATTGAAAAAGACGATCGATTTGCTTTCTATAAATGCTGCTGAATTCTATGGATTATATCCTAAAAAAGGAAGTTTAGAAATTGGAACAGATGCAGATTTTGCCATCATCAATCTTACAGAAAAGCAGGAGATAAAAGGAGAAAATCTACATTGCAAAGGAAAATATACCCCCTTTGAAGGCAAGACATTTTCTGCAAAAATTGGTAAGACATTTTGTAGAGGAATGTTGATTATGGATGAAGGAAAGTTTCATGGTAAGAAGGGATTTGGATTTTATTTGGAGTAATATAGAAAATTGATTTGAGCTAAGAAAAAATTAAAGGTTCTCTTTCAAAAACTATAGGTAACTAATACTAAAATAAGAATCTCTCATATATAATTTTTCACTGGTGTCGCGTTAAAGTGTCATTAAAACCTTATAACTTCTGCTATTTTGG
>JACKQG010003818.1_pt1 | contig 18071 bp, 17 predicted proteins | sample 8237621 | NCBI WGS metagenome assembly JACKQG01 (sample SAMN15677084, study PRJNA649215) | marine metagenome | biome: marine; feature: Black Sea; material: saline water; isolation source: suspended particulate matter (SPM) from the Black Sea western gyre | collected 2013-06-09/2013-06-10 | depth...
CCGCTTACGACGCTGGTCGTTGCGACGTCTACACCACTGACCAATCCGGTCTGGCCGCGCAGCGTATCAAGCTGAGCACCCCGGATGACCATGTTGTTCTGCCGGAAGTTATTTCCAAGGAACCCCTCGGTCCTGTTGTTCGTCATGGCGACGACCAATGGCTCGATATCGTTAAATGGACCCTGTATGCAACACTGGAAGCCGAAGAAATGGGCATCAATTCCGGTAATGCCGACGCTATGAAGTCCAGCGATAACCCGGGCATCAAACGCCTGATGGGTACCGAAGGCGATGTTGGCAAGAACCTCGGCTTAAGTTCCGATTGGGCTTACAATGTCATCAAGCAGGTTGGTAACTACGGCCAAAGCTTTGAAGCGCACGTTGGACCGAACACCACATTGCAACTGCCCCGTGGTGTCAACAGGCTGTGGAACAAAGGCGGGTTGATGTACCCGATGCCGGCTCGCTAATCCGGTAGATTTGAAAAGGTATGTGCCCGGCCAAAAAGGTCGGGCACATGTCCTTTTACCCCAAAATAATTCCATCCACTAAGGCGGGGGAGGCTTTTCGTGGCTGAAGAAATTTTAGAAACCCAAAAACCGGCAAAACCGCCGATTTGGAATGATCCGGTATATAGGGCCTTGTTCTTCCAGGCTCTGGTATTGGGTGGTGTTATATTTCTAGGTTATACCCTGGTTTCCAACACCCTTCACAATCTTGAACGTCAGGGCATCGCCTCCGGCTTCGGCTTCATGAAGACAACTGCCGGGTTCTCTATTTTGATGAACCTGATTGATTATACTGAATCTGACAGTTACTTCCGCGCCTTTGTGGTTGCGTTGCTCAACACGTTGCTGGTTGCCGCTATCGGCATCTTCTTCGCCACCATCTTCGGCTTCCTGGTCGGCGTCGCCAGATTGTCGAACAACTGGTTATTGTCTAAAATGGCCGCCGTTTACATTGAGACCCTGCGCAACATCCCGTTGTTGCTGCAAATATTCTTCTGGTATTTCGGTGTGCTGCGCCAGTTGCCGCAGCCAAAACAAAGCGTCATGCTATGGGATTCTTTTTTCCTCAACAATCGCGGCCTATATTCCCCGGCGCCGGTTCCCGAGGAAGGTTTCGCTTTTATCATTTGGTCAATCGTTGCGGCCATAATCATCATATATTTTATGGCGCGCTGGGCCCATAAGCGCCAGGCCGATACCGGCCAGCAGTTCCATACAGTTTATGTCTCAATCGGCATTATTATCGGTTTGCCATTCATTGCCGCCGTCCTTACCGGGTTCCCCATGACCTGGGAATATCCGACCCTGCAGGGTTTCAACTATAAAGACGGCTTGAGCCTGATCCCTGAACTGGTGTCGCTGTCGCTGGCCTTGTCGCTGTATACGGCGACGTTCATTGCCGAAATCGTCCGCGCCGGCATTACAGCCGTTAGCCACGGACAGACCGAAGCGGCTTACGCCGTCGGCCTCAGACCCGGCCCGACCCTGCGTCTGGTCGTTATTCCGCAGGCCCTGCGGGTTATCATTCCGCCACTGACATCGCAGTATCTCAATCTGACCAAGAACTCATCCCTTGCCGCCGCCATTGCCTATCCTGATCTGGTGCTGGTGTTCGCGGGTACGGTGCTGATGCAAACCGGTCAGGCCGTAGAGGTCATTGCGATCACCATGGGCGTCTATCTGACCATCTCTCTGCTGATTTCGGCCTTCATGAATTGGTACAATAACAAGATGGCATTGGTGGAGCGTTGATTATGACTGAACGAAAATCCGACTCCCACGAACTTGGCAGCCATCCTGATTGGAGCCCCCCGGCCAGTACAGTCGGCGTTCTCGGTTGGATGCGGGCCAATCTTTTTTCCTCTCCGCTAAATTTCGGTTTGACGGCACTTGGCTTGTGGCTGATTTACCAGATCGTACCGCCAATCATCAATTGGGCCTTTATCGACGCCATTTGGAGCGGCGATTCACCCGATGCTTGCCGCAACGAAGGCGGCGGCCCCAAGGCCGCAGCGTGTTGGATCTATATCGATCATTGGTTCAATTACCTGATGTACGGGCTTTATCCGAAGACCGAACAGTGGCGCATCAATTCGGCTTATATATTGCTGCTCGGCGGCATGATTCCGCTGTTCATCCCGAGCTTTAAGTACAAGGGCTGGATCTCGGTTTTCCTGCTGTTCGTCTTTCCGGTCATCGCCTATTTCCTGTTCGCCGGCGGCTCCTTTGATTTGGCGATCGTCGAGACGCCGCTTTGGGGCGGTCTGTTTCTGACCTTAGTCATCGCCATTACCGGTATTGTCGTATCGCTGCCCATCGGTATCGTTCTGGCACTTGGCAGGCGTTCGGACATGCCCATCGTCAGGGCACTTTGCGTCGGATTTATCGAACTGTGGCGCGGCGTTCCATTAATTACCGTTCTGTTTATGTCGTCGGTAATGTTTCCGCTGTTCCTGCCTGAAGGTATGAACTTCGACAAGTTGATCCGGGCTTTGGTCGGCGTCGCACTTTTCTCGGCGGCCTACATGGCCGAGGTTGTTCGCGGTGGTTTGCAGGCGATCCCCAAGGGGCAGACAGAAGCTGCCGGAGCACTTGGCTTAAGTTACTGGAAAACCATGGGGCTGATTATCCTGCCGCAAGCCTTGAAAATGGTCATTCCCGGAATCGTCAACACCTTCATCGGACTGTTCAAGGATACCACGCTGGTGTTGATTATTGGTCTGTTCGACTTCCTGGGCGTGATCCAGGCGACATTCACCAACCCCGAATGGGGCGGCTTCCACACCACGGGGTACGTCTTTGCAGCATTTATTTACTGGTGTTTCTGTTTCAGCATGTCGCGCTACAGCATGCATCTGGAAAAGAAACTTCATACCGGTCATTAGATCAACTTATTCGAGTCGATCAAATTGTCTGTTTGATCTAGGAAACGGAGAGAATTATGTCAGAAATAGAGATACAAAAACCGACCAAGGAAATGACCGTTTCCGATGATGTCATGATCCATATGAACGCGGTTCATAAATGGTACGGTGAATTTCATGTCCTCAAGGACATCAATCTGACGGTCAACAAGGGCGAGAGGATCGTTATTTGCGGGCCCTCCGGATCCGGAAAATCGACGTTGATCCGCTGCCTCAACCGTCTCGAAGAACATCAGCAGGGACAGATTGTCGTTGAGGGAACGGAACTGACGGGCGATCTCAAGCATATTGAGCAAATCCGTCGCGAAGTCGGCATGGTCTTCCAGCACTTCAACCTGTTCCCGCATCTCTCCATTCTCGACAATTTGACCCTGGCGCCAATCTGGGTGCGCAAGATGCCCAAGGCTGATGCCGAAGACGTCGCCATGAAGTATCTGGAGCGGGTCAAAATTCCCGAACAGGCCGCCAAGTACCCGGGTCAGCTTTCCGGTGGTCAGCAGCAACGTGTCGCCATTGCCCGTTCGTTGTGCATGAACCCGAAAATTATGCTGTTTGATGAACCGACATCCGCCCTTGATCCTGAAATGATCAAGGAAGTGCTCGACGTGATGGTCGAACTGGCCCAGGAAGGCATGACAATGATTTGCGTAACCCACGAAATGGGGTTCGCCAAGACCGTCGCCAACCGGGTTATCTTCATGGATGAAGGTCAAATCATCGAAGAGAACGAACCTAACCAGTTCTTCGATAATCCGCAGAATGATCGTACCAAACTGTTCTTAAGCCAGATATTACACTAGGAATTGATGATGACTAAAAGTCTCAGGGAGCGGGCCGAATCGGCAACCCAAAAAGTCCATTCAATCCTTGGTGTGTCGCCTGACGATCACTCCAAGGAGGTTGCCGACGCCATTGAGCAGACGATTATCAATGCACTGCTTGAAGAGCGTCATCGCTGCGCCGATGTTGCTTTTAAATGCTGCGGGGGAGATAAGGACAAGGCACACCAGATATCTGAAGAAATCCGCCGTGTTAATACGGCGCTGATGGCCAACCTGTCGGCCTTGCGCTAATTCTTCAGGTTAATGGCATAAATTGGGCCGCGCCTGGCGCACACGCGTTCTGCTTTTAGCGTTAGCACACCTTTTATTCGCAATAACCGCCGCGCCAGCTTCTCGCTGGCGATAAGGCCGGGATCGCTTAAGTCCAAATCAATATTGATGGTTTCAGCGACGTTACCCAGAAATGTATAGGGTTGGGTAATGAAGCGGTTCAGCACGGCGCTGATCTCGTGCGTCAGGTGCGCAGAGTGTAAGGCGCGCAGGCTGACGACCAGCGATACCTGATGATTAACGCACGGTATTTTTTTGGAATTGCTAGCTAATTGGTTGGTGGACATGATGCGGACCTTTTTTGCAAACGAATAAAATCAACGAAACGGCGCTTGCCATTGTCATGGCGGCGCTCATCATTCGTTTGCTGATCATTCGTTTGCTTAAAGTACGCATGGTCATGTGATTAACACGCAAGGTTGTCAGGCGTCAATTAGCCAGAAATTCGGCAAGCGGTGTAAACGGGCGTTTTTGAACACGTCCGGTTTCCTCAAGAATCAGTTCCCCATCAACGCAGGTCAGTCCCTTGGCCAGCCAGCTTTCGCGCCGACAAGCCTCGATTGCGCCAACTTCACCAATCAGTTTGACGAATGGCAGCAGGGCTTCGCCGTAACCGGCTGATGCAGTTACCGCGACGGCGCCGGGGATATTATCTACGCAGAAGTGACGAATGCCGTCTTCCACATAAACCGGGTCGTCCCAACTCGTCGCCCGGGTGGTCTCGACAGCGCCACCTGCGTCGCAGGAAATATCGACAATCACCGCCGTTGATTTCATCTGGCCAAGCATGGAGCGGTCAATCAAATGGTCGTCACGGTGTTTGGGCCAGAGCACACAATTGATGAACAGGTCAGTGTCGGCAAGCAAGCCGGGCAGGGCGTCGGTGTTGGCTGTGGTAAAGTCGGTACCGGCCCAATTGACTTCGGCGCTCATGCGTGAGGCCTGATTGATATCGAGCCCGGTGACCGAACACCCCAGTCGCAACAAGGTCCTGAGAGCACCGCAACCGACAGCTCCCAAGCCCAGGACCACGGCTTTTAGCGCCGGTGCGCCAAAATGGGGCATGAAATGACGGCCGCTACCGCCATGCGGACTGAGGCACAGGCGAACGCCTTCAAACGCACCGACCTCGCCCGCCAACGGGCAATTGGGGGAGCCGTGCTGGTGGGTGTCTTCGGCGGCGATGGCGGTCAGGCCGACATTCAACATATGGTCGGTCAGTGGCCGGTCGGCGGCGGAATGGACGTTGGTGAAAAGAATGTGGTCGGCCTTCAAGAGGCCGTATTCAGGATCCAGCGGTTCCTTGACCTTGACGATCAGTTGCGAACTTTCAAAAACCTGTGCTGCGTTGTCTGTGATGGTGGCCCCGGCGGCGGCGTAATCCTTGTCCAGCGCACCTGACTTAAGCCCTGCATCTTTTTCGACGCAAATCTGATGGCCTGCCTGGACCAGTTCTTTTATATGGACAGGCAACAGGGCAACCCGGCCTTCCTGTGGTTTAATTTCTTTAGGGATACCGATTTTCATAAGCTTCAGGTCCAATCCAGATCAGGGCGAAGAATACGGGGGTCGTCAACAGTGGTGGTTTGTTGATCATAAGGTTCAAATCCGGCGCGTTGATAGACGGCTAATGCGTCGGGATGATCAAAGTTGCAGGTATGTACCCACAGGCGTTCAGGATTATGGCTCCAGGCCTGATCAATGGCCTGACGCAATAAAAATGAACCCAACCCCTGACCGATGAATTCAGGCAGCAATCCAAAGTAGGCCAGTTCAATTTCAGGCATCTCGCGCAGACTCAGTTCAAAATAACCGGCCGGGGTGCCACCGACATAAAGGACAAATATTTCCACCTGTGGGTCGATAACCAGGGCGGCCAGGGCATCATCATCGATGACCCGGCGCTCATACCAAAGCCATCCTGCGCCAACACTTTCATACAGATATCGGTAAAAACCGACGTTTGGTTTTTCAGAGCGAAGCATGGCAATATTCCTGGCCGGTGCCAGTGGGGCCGGGCGGGTTGGCGGTTCATGCATCTGCAGGTAGGTGATGATGCATTCAAGCTGTTGGTCTTTGCTTGCTCTTTCAAGCCGCCGCGACATGTTTATGCGTGCTTCTTCCTCGTAGCCGATGGCGTTATAAAAACCGCGGGCTTTCTCGTTATCGTCCCGGATCATCAAATTCACTTTCCATACACCGCGACCATTCAGCCAGTCCTCGGCGTGGCGGATCATCTGTTTTGCATATCCCTTGCCCTGGTGTTGGGGAGCGCTTGCGACATAATAGACGACACCCCGGTGGCCATCGTTACCGGCCATCACCGAGGAGACGATTTGATCATCCCGTAAGCCCACAAACAGTTCACTTGTCGGGTTGGAACGGCACGACGCAATATCCTGCTTTGGATCATTCCACGTACGGATCAGTCCGCAGGACTTCCACAAAGCAGCAACAGCTTCAAAGTCACCTTCAATGAAGGGACGAATTATAAGAACGTCGTTCATGATTTGCTTAAGGGCCGACGGGAGTATCTGGGTGATCGCCCCATTCCGCCCATGATCCGTCATAAACAGCGACTTCGTCATGTCCGACAAGATACAGGGCCAAAGCCGTTACGGAAGCTGTGACGCCGGATCCGCAACTGGCTGTGATCGGTTTGTTCAAATCAATCCCCGCACTATCCAGGGCACCGAGAATTTCATCGGCAGATTTGAAGGTGAAATTGTCGTTAGGGTTTAACAAGGCGTTGAAGGGCAGGTTGCGGCTACCCGGAATATGGCCGCGTTTTTCTGTCGGCCGGGGTTCGTGATCGATGCCGTCAAAGCGACCGGGGCTGCGGGCGTCAACAACCTGATACTTGTGGTTTTCAATGTTGGCCATCATTTGCGCGAGGTTTTTAACCAAAGTGTGGTTCAAAGAGGCGCTAAAATGGCGAGGTTGCGGGATTACTTCGTCATCATTGACCGGTCGTTTTTCCGCCATCCATTTAGGCAAGCCACCATCTAGCACGGCGATATCCGCGTGACCAAAAATTCTGAACATCCACCACACACGACATGCCGCCATGAAGCCGCCCGAATTATCATAAACGACAATTCTGTTGCCATCGCCAAGTCCCAGCTTGCGAACCATTGATGAAAATTTTTCTGGACTGGGCAGCATGTGCGGCAGGTCTGTATCATTGTCGCATATTTCGTCGATGTTAAAATAGACGGCGCCAGGAATATGACGAGTTGAATACTCTTCGGCAGCATTGCGTTCATCATGGGGCAGGTAGAACGTGGCGTCGACGATACGCACGTCGGGAGCCATCAAATGTTGTTCCAGCCAATCGGTGCTGACCAGTGCATCGGGGTTTAGGTATTCCATCGCGAAAATACTCCGGTAGAAAAGCAGAATTTCATCATATTGTCTTATTTGAGTTCTATAGTCTTGTAATTGACGCTTCAACCTTAAGCTGGAATCTGATGCTGAAAACATCTCTAAAATCATCAACATCCGAGATCTTTTATTCAGGAGAGACTTGTGCGGAATGAAAAAAGTGTCGTCTGGATCAAGCGATACAAAATGACATTGTCCATGGGGATTTTTAGCATTCTTTACATGTTGCTATATTCCTTCATCAACATTGACCTCTTCGAGTATCTGGTTGCGGCTTTGGTTAAAATTGAAGCCTTAAAAGCCGAAGAATTATTCCTTGGTATGGTGTTTATCCTTACCGGTTTTCTGATCGATATGGTTCTCTTTTGGCGGCGAAATATTTTTAAGAGGAAAATGAACGAGGAAAAACTTTCCACCCTGCGATCAACCATGACGACGGTTCAGGACGTGGTGAATAATTTCCTCAATAACCTGTTGTACTTTCGCTTCGAGGCCGAAAAAAGCGCGGCCCTAAACGAAGAAACACTGAAGGTCTTTGATGACCTGGTTTCTGATACGGCGATCAAACTTCAGGAAATTGACGCTCTTGAAAAAATACTAAAAAAAGATTTTGGTGCGGGAATTACGGGTATCGTTACTTCGCCCAATGCAGATTGACCGGATGGTTAATCCAGCCAGTCGGGTACCGGTAAATTCTTACTTTTAAGGAAGGCCGGGTTGAACATTTTGCTCATGTAGCGGGTGCCGCTATCGCACAACATGGTAACGATGGTGTGCCCGGGGCCCATATCCTTGGCCATGCGGATTGCTCCGGCGACGTTAATGCCACTTGATCCACCCAGGCACAGGCCCTCATTTTTCAATAAATCGAACGAGGCCAGGAGCAGCTCCTCATCGTCGATTTGGTAGGGCATGTCGACTTTCAGGTCTTCAATGTTCCTGGTAATGCGACCTTGGCCAATGCCTTCGGTAATTGATGACCCTTCGGCCTTTAATTCGCCGTTAGCATAGTAGTTGTAAAGCGCCGCTCCCATGGGATCAGCTAGCCCGATTTTGATATTTTTGTTAAGGCCGCGCAGGGTAGCGGCAGTCCCAGCCAAGGTGCCGCCTGTGCCGATTGCGCAAATAAAGCCATCGATTTTGCCCGCCGTTTGTTGCCAGATTTCCGGACCGGTCGTCTCAACATGGGCCTGACGGTTGGCGACGTTGTCGAACTGATTGGCCCAGATAGCGCCGTTGGCCTCAGATTCGTTAAGTTCCAGGGCAAGGCGCTCCGAAACATGAACGTAGTTACCGGGCTCGCTGTAAGGGGCCGCCGGGACCTCCCGTAAATCGGCGCCACACAGACGCAACATGTCCTTCTTCTCCTGACTTTGGGTGTCGGGGATAACAATGACAGTCCTGTACCCCAGTGCATTGGCGACCATGGCCAGGCCAATACCGGTGTTGCCGGCTGTGCCTTCAACAATGACCCCGCCTGGCTTCAGAAGGCCGCGCTGTTCAGCGTCACGGACAATATACAGGGCGGCCCGATCTTTAACCGATCCTCCGGGATTGGCATATTCGGCCTTGCCCAAAATCTCGCAACCCGTCGCCTCTGACGGGCCCTTAAGGCGGATCAGGGGGGTGTTGCCAATGGCGCCGATAAAACCTTCACGAATACCCATAAAATTAACTCTCGTCATGACGTGTGACTAAGACATAGAGACTTTGAGACTAAGGTCCAATCACCTTTATGTTAAGCCCATAATTGACGAAGTTTATCACCGTTCAATTGAAACCACTGGACCGCCAGCATGGTCATTGAATTGGCGATCCGCCCCTGTTCCAGCATGGCGAATGTTTCCTCTGGGCTGGCTGTGAAAACGCGGATGTTTTCGTGCTCGTGTTTAAGGCCAAAAACACCACCGGCATTGCTCGCATCGACCCTGCCGCAAAAAAGAAAGACTGATTCTGTCAGGCATCCCGGTGATGAAAAATAATGGTAGATGGGGTGCAGGGCGGTAATGGGGCAATCGGCTTCCTCGACACTTTCACGCCGACATACATTTTCGGGTGTTTCATCCGGGTCAATAATGCCTGCTACGCATTCCACCAACCACGGCGAAAAATCATCATCCCACCAGGGTGAAGACTTTGCCGCATGTGCCCCGACCCGGAATTGTTCGGTCAGGACAAACATGTCCAGATCTGGATCGTAGAGCAGGACCGCACAGGCATGGCCACGTTCGATGATCTCTCGTGACATCACATCGCTCCAGCCACCTTCAAACAAGGCGTGTTTAAGCAAGTAGCGATCGACCTGCAGATAACCTTTGAAGGAGGTGGTTTTTTCAACAATTTCGACGTTGCTGGGTGTCATGTCATATTCCAGTCACAAGGGGAAAATTACGGGGAAAGCTTCATGGCAAGTCGTACTTGTGGGCCCTGGCCGGTAAAGTGGTTATTTACCGAAACGGTTTATGCCCAATCCATCAAGGCTTATTTCCGGTTCGTTCCCTGAAACGAGATCAGCCAGAACTTTTGCAGACCCGCAGGCCATGGTCCAGCCAAGAGTGCCGTGACCGGTGTTCAGGTGCAGATTTTCGATCGTTGTTTTTCCGATGATGGGAACGCTGTCGGGGGTTTTTGGCCTTAACCCGGCCCAGAATTCGCCACTTTCGGTGCGCGGGCTGTCGGGGAACAGGGTCAGCGCCGCTTTAAGGATTTGGCGCGCCCGCTGGTCGTCGACCTGGGTATCGTAACCAGCGATCTCCGCCGTGCCGGCAATGCGCAAACGTCCACCCAGTCGTGAATAGACGAGTTTTAATTCATCCTGAATAAGGCTGACGAAGGGGGCGTCGGGACTGTCGCCGACATCAAGGGTGACCGAATATCCTTTTGCCGGGTAGACCGGCAGAGAGATGCCCAGCGGCTTCAAAAGCAGCGGTGAATAGCTGCCAAGTGCAACAACACACGATGTTGCGTCAAAATCACCTTGATTGGTTTGGGCTGCCTTAACGCGCCCGTCTTTTACGACAAGGTCATTGATCCGGCAATTGTAGCGGAACTGGACGCCCATTTTTTCGGCCATGCCCGCCAGCGCCGTTGTGAAAGTGTGGGCGTCGCCGCTTTCATCACCGGGGGTGAAGATACCACCGCTGATCAGGCCGTTCTGTGCCGCCGTTTTCAGGGCTGGTTCCAGGGCCTGGCACGACTCCACATCTAGGAGGGTTCGATCCAGTCCCAGATCATTCATGAGTATCATCCGCTCTCTTGCGGCGGCCAACGCCTTTTTATCACGGTAGATGTGCAGGATCCCAGTGCTCAGTTGATCATACTCAATACCGGTGTCGTGGCGCAGGTCTGCCAGCAAATCGCGGCTGTACAGGGCAAGGCGTAACATCCGTTCGGTATTGATATCAGCGCGACCCTTCGTGCAATTGGCAATAAACCGTATGCACCATGACCAGAGGGCGGGATCGGCCTTCAGGCGGAATTTCAGGGGAGCGTCGTCGCGGCCAAGCCATTTGATGATATTGGGCACGTTTGACGGGCTGGCCCAGGGCTCCGTATGGCTGGCAGAAATTTGGCCACCATTGGCAAAACTGGTCTCAAGCGCCGGACCAGGTTGGCGGTCAATGACGACGACCTTGTGCCCGGCCCGGGCCAGATAGTATGCACTCGTGACTCCGATCACTCCGGCACCGAGAACCAGCGTTGTCATACTTTTTTTTCCTTAGGCGTAGACTCGATGAAACGTAAGCTAGATCATGTCAGGGGTGATTGAAACACTGTATGATGAGCCAATGTTGAATAATGCCTTACTGAGTGTTTCTCAAATGTCGATGGCCGACAGCGCCGCCATTGATGCCGGTATTCCCGGCGTGAAATTGATGGAGTCGGCGGGGAAGGGGGCCTATGACGCCATTACCCAGCGCTGGCAACCGCGTCCCGTTATTATTCTGTGTGGGCCGGGTAACAATGGCGGTGACGGTTTCGTCGTCGGCCGCTTGCTGGCGGCCGGTGGATGGCCGGTGCGTCTGGCTTCACTCGATGATGTAAAAAACCTGAAAGGGGACGCGGCGATCCACGCAGAAGCCTGGACGGGGTCTGTTTTGCCCCTTGATTCCGAACTTCTGGGTGATGACGATCTGGTTGTCGATGCCCTGTTCGGTGCTGGCTTGTCGCGTCCTCTTGAGGGACAGGCAAAAGAAGTCGTCGATACCATCAACAAGAAGGGACTGGATTGCGTTGGCATTGATGTTCCAAGCGGTGTTGATGGTGATAGTGGGGAAATCCTCGGGAGCGCCCCCAAGTGTGCGCTGTGTGTGACCTTCTTCAGGCGCAAACCGGGGCATCTTCTGCTTCCTGGTCGTGACTTGATGGGCGAAGTTGTTGTGGTTGACATTGGTATTCCTGAGACTGTTCTGGAGCAGATCAGGCCTGACACCTTTGCCAATGGGCCGGGTTTCTGGTTATCCCGTTACCCGCAGCCACAAGCAGGTGACAACAAGTATGACCGGGGGCATGCCGTGATTGTCGGTGGGGCAGAGATGACAGGGGCGGCACGACTGGCGGCAACGGCGGCGCGGCGAATAGGCGCGGGGCTTGCGACCATTGCCGCTCCTGTCTCTGCCTTGGACGCCTACGCCGCTGGTGATCCCGGTAATATTATCAATAGTGCTGATGATGTTGAGGCATTTGAAGAGCTTCTGTCCGACCGCCGCAAAAATGCCGTTCTGGTAGGTCCCGGATGTGGGCTCGGCGGGCGCACCCGCGATCTGGTTCTGGCGGCCCTTGGCTCAGGAAAAGCGACGGTTCTGGATGCCGATGCCTTAAGCGTTTTTAGCGACGATCCGAAAAATTTGTTTGCTGCCATTGCCGTTGCCGGCCCTGTTATAATAACGCCTCATGAGGGCGAATTTATACGTATTTTCAATATCAAAGATAATAAACTTAAACAAGTGCGCGAAGCAGCATTGCGGAGTGGCGCAATCGTTTTATTAAAAGGATCTGACACCGTCATCGCCGCTCCCGATGGCCGCGCCGTCATTAATGAAGGGGCACCGCCAACATTGGCGACGGCGGGTTCCGGGGATGTTCTGGCCGGTTTTACCACCGGCTTGCTGGCGCAGGGAATGGACGCATTCGATGCAGCCGCTGCCGCTTGCTGGCTGCATGGCCAGGCCGCGATGGCCTTTGGTCCGGCCCTGATAGCCGAAGACCTGGCCGGGGCTCTGTCTGGCGTCTTGCGCGGCCTTACAATTGATGGCAACAATCAGTCATGAGTGAAGATAGTAAATCCGGGTTTTTAGAGCGCACATTGAAGAATTTGCGCCATGCCTGGCAGGGTATTGCCGGATCTGAATATAACGAATCTGCGGCCAGTTTGCAGCCGGACCTTCCTGAAACCGACGCCGCGCGCTTGCACAAGCAAATGCACGCCTGTCTTGAAACCCGCGGTGGTGAAGTTTCGGCGCGGGCCCGTGCGGCGGCACTGGGACGCGCCTATCTGGCCCTCAATGAGACAGGAAAGGTCAGGTTTCTAACGGTTTTGGCCGAAAATTTTGATGTCGACCACGACGCCGTCGATGCCGCCGTGGAGACCCTGCAACAGGCATCCGATCAGGCGGCGCGCCTTCATGCAGAAACGGCTTTGCGGAAAGTCCTGGAGCCGCCCCGCTTGAAACTGTTGACCCAGTTCAACGCCTTGCCAGAAGGGGTCAAGTTTCTCGTCGATATGCGGGCAGACCTTTTGGCTGCAAACGGGGATAATGCGTTGCTCAAAGGCCTGGAGCAGGACCTGAAAGGGCTGTTGATAACCTGGTTTGATGTGGATTTTCTTGAACTGCGTCGTATTTCCTGGGACAGCTCATCGGCCAGCTTGCTTGAAAAACTGATCGCCTATGAAGCTGTCCACGCCATCGAAAGCTGGGATGACTTGAAAAACCGTCTCGATTCCGATCGCCGTTGTTTCGCCTATTTCCATCCCCGTATGCCCGATGAACCCCTGATTTTTGTTGAAGTTGCCCTGGTTGACGGGATGTCTGACAGCATTCAGGCATTACTGGATGGAACAGCCCCGGTGATTGACCCGGCCAGCGCTGATACGGCGATTTTTTACTCCATTTCCAACGCCCAGAAAGGGCTTGCCGGTATCAGTTTCGGTAATTTCCTGATCAAGGGCGTCGTTAACTCCCTGTCGGCTGAATTCCCGGGCCTGAAAACCTTCGCCACCCTGTCGCCGATGACCGGATTCAGGGCCTGGCTGGACAAGCGTCTGGGCGAAGGCGACAAGAATTTACTGACGTCCAGCGACCGCAAGGCCCTGAACGCGATCGGCGACAGGTCAGCCGGCGCCAAGGGCAAGCTAAAGGCGTTGCTAGAGGATTCCGGCTGGCCGGACGACAAGCAGGCATCGGAAGCCCTGCGGGAGCCCCTGATGCGGCTGGCGGCGCAGTATCTAAGCGTGGAAAAAATGCGTCAGGGTGGCTTTCGTGTGCTTGACCCGGTGGCCCATTTCCATCTCAGTAACGGTGCCCGCATTGAACGCCTGAACTGGCTTGGCGATGTATCGGACAAGGGACTCAGCCAGTCGGCAGGGTTGATGGTCAATTACCTTTATAAACTCAGCCACGTCGAAGCCAACCACGAGGCCTATACCTCCAGCGGCAAAGTCGCTGCTTCATCGAGTATCCGTTCCCTGTTATAAGCTGAATTTCCCCCACGATGGCGATTGACAGGGGGTTTGTTTTGTATAGAGTTGCGCGCCCGCGTAGAGCATCATGGTTTTTCCCTCTGAAAAGCAGCCTATATATTGGTTTTCAGAGGGAAAAACATTTTGGCGGGCGGGCGTGGTGGAATTGGTAGACACGCAGGTTTTAGGTACCTGTGACGCAAGTCGTGGAGGTTCAAGTCCTCTCGCCCGCACCAAATGCTCGTTTTGAACTGGTCTTTAAAAACGCTTTCCGATTGGGATACCGATGCAGGTCACAGAAACAAAAACCGAAGGTCTATTGCACGAATTCACCATCACCGTACCAGCGGTCGAGATTGAAACATTCGTCAACAATCGCCTGAACGAACTTAAGAAAACCGCCAATTTACCGGGCTTCCGTCCTGGAAAAGTACCGGTTCCGCTTTTGCGCAAACAATACGGCCCGTCAATCATGGGCGAGGTTTTGGAGCGCACCGTCGGCGAGACATCCCAAAAAGCGATGGAAGAACGCAGTTTGCGTCCTGTTATCCAGCCGAAAATCGAAGTCACCAAGTTTGAAGACGGTTCTGACCTCGAATACACCATGGCCCTTGAAGTGATGCCCGAAATCAAACCCATGGATTTTTCCAAAATCAAGCTCGAACGGATGGTCGTGAAGGCTGATGAGGAAGAAATCAACAAGGCCCTTGAACGTCTGGCGAGCGCCCACAAGACTTCCGAACCAGTCTCGGGCTCGCGTAAATCGAAAAGCGGTGACATCACCGTTATCGATTTTGTCGGCAGGGTCGACGGCGAGGAATTCCCCGGCGGCAAAGCTGAAGATTATTCGCTGGAATTGGGAACCGGCAGTTTTATTCCCGGTTTTGAGGACCAACTGATCGGTGCCAAAGCCGGCGACCATGTTGAAGTCAAGGTTTCGTTCCCTAAAGAGTACGGGGCCGAAGAACTGGCTGGCAAGGATGCCGTCTTCGATGTCGACATCAAGGAATTGCGGGAAACCACCCCGGGCGTGATTGACGATGAACTGGCCAAAAAGGTTGGTCTCGAAGATCTGGAAACCCTGAAGAGCAACATTCGGGATGAGCACGAAAACGAATTCAAGAATATGGCGCGTCAGCGTATGAAACGTCTGTTGCTTGACGAACTTGAGGAAAATCATGAATTTGAAATCCCCCCAACCCTGGTTGTAAACGAATTCGAGGGCATTTGGGCGCAGTTCGAGGAGCACCGCAAGCAAGCCCAGGAACAGGGCAGTGATGAAGACCTGAGCGAAGGCAAGACAGACGATGAGTTGAAAGACGATTATCGCGGGATCGCCGAACGCCGGGTTCGTTTGGGCCTTTTGCTGGCTGAAATCGGTCGCCTCAATAACATTGATACTTCCCAGGAAGACCTGAACCGCGCCATGATGGCCGAAGCCCAGCGTTATCAGGGCCAGGAACAGCAGGTTATGGAATATTTCCGCAATAATCCGGAAGCCCAGCAGCAACTCAGGGCGCCACTGCTGGAAGACAAAGTCGTTGATTTCATCTTCGAATTGGCCAAAGTGACTGAAAAGACCGTTACCATTGATGATCTGATCAAAGAGCCTGAAGAAAAAGCCCCGGCAAAAAAGAAAGCAGCGGCCAAGAAGGCTCCGGCAAAGAAGAAGGCACCGGCCAAGAAAAAAGTCGCTGCCAAAGAAGATAAATAAGAGAGAATAAAGGCCTTACCCGATGAACGATCCGGTTGAAACGTATATGAACTCTCTGGTTCCCATGGTCGTTGAGACGACCAACCGGGGTGAGCGTGCCTACGACATCTTCTCCAGGCTTCTGAAAGAGCGGATTATCTTTCTGACAGGCGGTGTTGATGACGGTGTCGCAAGTCTTGTCTGCGCCCAGTTGTTGTTCCTCGAATCGGAAAACCCGACCAAGGATATCTCCTTTTATATCAACTCCCCTGGCGGCGTTGTTACCTCAGGTTTGGCGATTTACGATACCATGCGTTACATCCGTCCGGATGTCTCGACTGTTTGTATCGGCCAGGCGGCCTCCATGGGATCGTTCCTGTTGTGCGCCGGGGCCAAGGGTAAACGTTACTCGTTACCCAATGCCCGGGTGATGGTCCATCAGCCTTCGGGTGGTGCCCAGGGGCAGGCGTCCGATATTGAAATCCAGGCCAAGGAAATTCTGTCGCTGCGTTCGCGCCTCAATAATATTTACGTCGAACACACAGGCCAACCTCTGGATGTTATCGAAGAGGCGGTGGAACGTGACCGTTTCATGTCGCCTGACGAGGCCAAGGAATTCGGCTTGATTGATGAAGTGGTGTCCAGTCGTCCTATTTCAGAAGATGAAGATGAGAGTGACAAGAAAGATTAATTGGGATTTTTCATCCTTTTAAGCCTGTATTAACGAACACCCTATCACTATGTCATCAGATCAAGGATGCTTCACATTACTGTCATTTGGTGATGGTCGATGTGGAAGCGATCTTTTGACTGTAGTATGAACAAGGATGGAAAGCGTCGAAAAGAAGTTCACAAGTGTTGTCTGACCCCGCATTCAGTGGGTATGATGTCCAGGCGATGCTGTCTTTGATGCGGCGCTATTTTTAACGGAGCTTCCATGAACAAGTCCACCGGCGGAGACTCGAAAAACACGCTTTACTGCTCTTTCTGCGGTAAGAGTCAGCACGAGGTTCGTAAGCTTATTGCCGGCCCCACCGTGTTCATCTGTGATGAATGCGTCGAGCTGTGCATGGACATCATCCGCGAGGAACATAAAACATCGCTGGTTAAATCCGGTGACGGGGTTCCCACGCCCAGTGAAATCAGTTCTGTTCTTGATGATTACGTCATTGGCCAAAGCCATGCCAAGCGCGTTTTGGCGGTGGCGGTTCATAACCACTATAAACGCTTGAGCCACGGCAGCGGCGCTAACGACGTCGAGCTTGCGAAATCCAATATTCTTCTGGTTGGCCCGACCGGTTGCGGCAAGACCTTGCTTGCCCAGACCCTGGCACGCATCCTCGATGTACCCTTCACCATGGCCGACGCGACGACCCTGACAGAAGCGGGTTATGTCGGAGAAGATGTGGAAAACATTATTCTCAAGCTGTTGCAGTCTGCCGACTATAATGTCGAGCGCGCACAGCGGGGCATCGTCTATATCGATGAAGTCGACAAAATATCCAGAAAATCCGATAACCCGTCTATCACCCGTGATGTGTCAGGCGAGGGTGTCCAGCAAGCCTTGCTGAAGATTATGGAGGGCACTGTTGCCAGTGTTCCGCCGCAAGGTGGACGTAAACATCCGCAACAGGAATTCCTGCAGGTTGATACCACCAACATCCTTTTTGTTTGTGGCGGCGCCTTTTCGGGCCTGGACAAGATCATTTCCAATCGCGGCAAGGGGATGAGCATCGGCTTCGGTGCTGATGTTCGCTCGCCTGAAGAACGCAACACAGGTGAAATTCTGCGTGATGTGGAGCCAGAGGATCTTTTGAAGTTTGGCCTGATTCCGGAATTTGTCGGTCGTCTGCCGGTGCTTGCGACCCTTGATAATCTGGACGCTGACGCGCTGGTCGAAATTCTCACCCAGCCGAAGAACGCCCTGGTCAAACAGTATCAGCGCCTGTTTGAAATGGAAGATGTCCGTCTGACCTTCACCGATGGTGCCTATACCAGCATTGCCAAGATGGCCGTTGAGCGTAAAACAGGTGCCCGGGGTCTGCGTTCGATCATGGAAAACATCCTTCTTGATACGATGTACGAGCTTCCTGGCCTTGAAGGCGTGGAAGAGGTTGTTATCAACCAGGAAGTTGCCGATGAAAGTGCGACTCCTTTGTATATTTACTCTGATCGTAAGGAAGATGTGGGTACAAGCGCCTGATTTAGGTGTTTAAGCGTCAATCCCTAACGCCTCTAAAAATTAGCCACTAAAAAACGCCGTTGACCCGG
>JACKQG010003819.1_pt1 | contig 18069 bp, 6 predicted proteins | sample 8237621 | NCBI WGS metagenome assembly JACKQG01 (sample SAMN15677084, study PRJNA649215) | marine metagenome | biome: marine; feature: Black Sea; material: saline water; isolation source: suspended particulate matter (SPM) from the Black Sea western gyre | collected 2013-06-09/2013-06-10 | depth...
GAAACTTTAAAAACTAAACATAATTTATAAACACTTTTAATATACGAGAAAATTTCGCATATTTTTTTGCCCTGTGATCGGTTACCTTTTTTATTACCCAATTTCCATATTACCAAATTACCTTCAAAAAGCTGTTCAAAGGATATTAAATGAATCAAGCAGAACGACATCTACTGCAAAACAAGTATGAAATTATTTCAAAGATAAAGCAAGGAGGATTTGGAATTGTTTATTATGGTTTCGACCGGGTGTTTGATAAGCCGGTCGCCATAAAAGCTGTGGAACCGGCGTTGTTGCAAAATGCGGATTACACCAATCTTTTCTTAAACGAAGCCAAAAATGCAGCCAAGCTCAGCCATAATAATATTGTTCATATTTTCGATTTAGTGCAGGAACAGGATGGACAATATTTTATCATCATGGAATTTGTGGAAGGATTTGACCTTGGAAGAATTTTGCGCCAGTGTAAAAAGAAAAAAAAGATCCTGCCGATTGATCTTAGCGTTTATATTTTAAAAGAAGTTTGTAAAGCGCTGGAATATGCGCATAATAAAAGAAGTCCCATCACAAACCAGCCTCTTAAATTAGTTCACCATGATATCACTCCCTCAAATCTGATGATTTCCCTGGAAGGTCAGGTAAAACTTATTGATTTTGGACTGGCAAAACTTCGCATAAACAAGACTAAACCGGGCGAAATTGTTATATCAGGTAAAATTCCTTATCTTGCACCCGAGCAGGTAACCGGCGGACAAATTGACCGGCGCACCGATATTTTTTCCCTGGGAGTTGTGTTTTATGAAATGCTTGCCGCATCCAGGCTCATCGATTCAAAAGAGGCAAAAGAAGCAGTTCAACAAATAACCAAAGGGGAACTCGATACTGCTAAATTGGAACAACAAAATGTGCCGCTGCCAATTCAAAAAATATTACAAAAAATGCTGCAAAAAGATCCTGATCAGCGGTATTTCGGCGCCAGTGGTGTTTATCTCGATCTGGTTGAATTTTTGATGGCAAATACTTTTTCCGTTGAATTGTCGAAAGAATTGGGCGACTATATTCAGGGATTGTATGATAACAAAGTGAAACCGGGACAGCCTGCGCCGGTTTTAGCTGAACCGGTGATTCGCGATTCAAAAGAACCTGACAGTGAACCGGTTCTCCAGGAGATAATTATCAAACAACCTTCTTCAGATGTGCCTCCTGAATTAGATAATCAAGCAGATGAAAAAAAACCACAATTGGTTGAAAAGCAACAAGAACAGGAAAAAGAAAAAGAAGGTCAAGAGCTTCCTATTTCATCCACCAATTCAGTTGAAAATGTGGCGGAAATAAATCAAAACGCAGAAATAGAAAAAATCCTTCTTGAAATTGAAAATGATTTCAAACAAGAAATTAATAAAAAGAATGGCGCTTCAACCGGTGAAACGTCAGGAGCGCTGGAAAAAAATGAAAAAATGGAGGAGCCGGTTTCTTCGGAAAAAGTGCGCCGGGATCAGCCTGCAACGATCAGCCAAACATTCCTGGATGATGATGAAGTTCAGGACGATTTAAAAACTATTTTTGATGTCATCAGGCTGTCAACAAAATCGCATTTAAAAGGAATTAAGATTGCTTCGGTTGTTTTGCTGTCGCTATTGTTACTATTTTTAGTTTTTGATTTTTTTCAACAATTCACACCAATTGGCACAGCCCTTTATGAGAGAATTTATCCCCCGGCAATTAAAATAGTTACCGTCCCGCCTGGAGCAGCAGTTTATTTAGATGAAAAACGAATTCCCGGGGAAACCCCAATCTCCATTCCTGAAATAGCTTCGGGTGTTTACCAGTTGTTTTTAACGCATGAAGGTTTCAAACCGCTAAAAAAATCGATTCATGTGCCAATAACAGGTAAAATTAAAATTTCCGGTGAAACAAAACCATCGGATTCTTTGACTTTCCTGTTCAGGTTTAAAGCCGGAATTAACCTGAATTCAAATCCATCTGGCGCCACAATTTATCTGAATGATGTACAATATCCGCAACAAACACCGGTAAGTTTTGAGTGGGAAGCGGGAGCGCCGCTTTCAATAGAAATGACCCATGCCGGGTTAAATAGAATTTCAGGATTAACTCTGAACTCAGGAGGGGATGAAATTAATATCGAGGATGATCGGATATGGTCATATCAAGCATTTGATAGCCCTGTTAAAAAAATTCAAATTGAAGCCATTTTTACAAAAACTTTCACATTGAACATAATCCCAAACGATGTGGTTTGGTTCGTTGACGGTTCTTCGGTTCCAGCCGGAACCACAAGTGTGTCCAATACATTTTCCCTGCCCCTGGGCGAACATGAAATTTTATTTAAAAAGCAGGGCTTCAATGATAAATTAATCACATTAAGAGCGGACGAAAATACGCCGGAAATAGTTTCCCTGGTTTTGGATCGAACGGTTCGTTTTATCGCCAAACAAAATGCAAGTGCGGATTCCAATGAAATTGATGCGAAAATCACCAGGTATGTTTTAAGAAACAAATCCTACGCCCTGAACAAAGTTACGCCTTGTGATGTAACACTTCCGGCAGTTAATGTCCGCGTATATATTGAAAAAGATGGATATAAGAAAGCTAATCTTGTTGTACCTGCTGAAAAAAGACAGGTTGCTTTTACGCTGGAAATTTCGGCAGTGAGCGTGGAAATATCTGTGTTTGATGCGCTGACAGATATTCCGCTTGAAAATACAAGTATCACCTACGAGATAACAACCGGCGATTTGACCGAAGATGTTTTATTTGGTATCACAGATTATGATGGGAAATGTGTGAATTCATTAAAATCCGGGGAGTATAATTTTAAAGTTAAAAAAGACGGATATTATGAAAAACAAATGGTTTTTAATACACTTAACACAGATGAGCAAAAAATGGAATTTAAATTGATAATTCAGTAGTGTAGCAAGCTGCAGAAAATTTAACCACAAAGAACACAAAGGAGGCACAAAGGTCACAAAGTTACCCTTTAATTACTTTGTGTACTTCGTGTCTTTGCGGTGAATAAACTTTTGCAATAAAAACAAAGATTGAACTGACAACAAAATAGCGCGGCTAAGCCGCAAAAAAATTAACCACAAAGGACACAAAGAATTCATCCGCCGCGGCGGATTCACAAAGGAAAAAATAAATATTTATTAATTGAAATTGTATTGTCATTATTTATTCCGTATCATATATTTTTGTTTTTCTTTGAGTTCTTTGTGCCTCCTTTGTGGGCTTTGTGGTAAAAATTCTTTTGCACAAAAAATGAAAATTTAACTTGTAATATTCAAGCGCGGAGAACAGGAATGCCAAAAATCGTTGTCAAAAGGAAAGAAGAAACATATAAAGAATTTCTCATTCAACCCATACAAGAGAAAATCAGAATTGGCGCAGAGGGTGACAACGATCTGATCATTGCGGATAAGAGAGTTTCACAACATCATTTGGTTGTTTTAAAAGAAGGGAATCAATATTATATTGAAGATTTGAATAGTGAATCCGGAACAATATTGAATAATAAAAAGGTTGTGCAAAAGGTAAATCTAAACAGCGGTGATACAATTTCCATTGGCGACCATTCTTTAATTTTTGAGAATATACTTTATGAAAACAATGGTAACACTAAAAATCAACCTGAAGCTGAAAAAATAACATTAGAAGAGGCGGAGCCTGTTGATCCCGATGAAAAAAATGAAAATGTGTCACAACAGTTTACTAAAACTCCAACAGACGAAACAATCGAAAAAGAACAGGTGGAAACTTCCCAGGTACCGGATCAAAAAAGTGAAAATTTTATTCCACATTATCTTCTTTCTATTCATGGGCCATATCTTGGAAAAAAGTATCCTCTTAATTCCGGAATAACTAAGATCGGGCGTGACAAGACACTAAACGATATTATCATTCGGGAAACAAAAAAAGGCGAAATTGATACCAGTATTTCCCGGCGGCATGCGACCGTTTTTTTTGAAGATGACAATTTTTATATCAGTGATAAGCGAAGCAAAACGCGCACCTGGGTGAACCGGAAACAACTTGATGAAGAAGACCTGGTTCAGCTTATCCCGAAAGATGAAATCCGAATTGCCAGTGACCAGGTGAGCACTATTTTCAGGTTTACAGAAACCGGGAAAGACGATTTTTCCAGGCCGCGTAAAGCAGGATTTTGGTGGGACAGGAACGCTTTTTGGATGGGGAAGATTTTTTCATTTTTATTAACAGCCGCGTTAATTTTGTTGATAGTGATTTCTGTTAATAACATAAAAATTATTACACAAAAACCAGGCGTCTTAACTTTGGAAGAAAGAATTCTATTTAGCTCTGAAAATGACCAAGTTATAGTTCTTAACCAGGATGAAGTGTTAAAAAATGCAGCAGCGCTCGCTCCTGCTGTGGCTGATCTGAATGGTGATAATTTTTTGGATATTATTTTCCTCGATAAAATTGGTAATCTACAGGTGATAAACGGAAAAACTTATCTTCCCTTATGGAAAGAAAATTTCCCCCATCGAGCGCAATTGCCCATTGGAATAACACTTGCCGACTTAAACGATAATAACAGGGCTGACATTATTTTAGCCGCTTTTAACTCGATTATCTATGCCATCGATGGAAGAAGCGGAAATGAAATTTGGGCGAGTCCCATATTGGGAGGACCATTTTCCGGCAACCCGGTGGTTGCTGATCTGAACGGAGACAAATTGTTAGATGTGTTCATCAGTGATTTATCGGGAAAACTGCACATTGGCTTTGGTGGTTTCAGCAATCTGGAATGGGCTTCTGTTCAATTGGAAACAAAAAATCTTGGCGCGCCATCCGGAGTGGATGTCAATAATGATAATTTGCCGGAAGTTGTTTTTGGAAGTGAGAGTGGGCAGGTATTTGTTTATAATGGAACTGAGCGCCGAATTACACAAACGATAGATGTTTATTCGCAACTAGGAAAAGTCGCTGCGGTTTCATCGGAAAATCATTCCACCAGGGGAAGAATAGCCGGGGGGGTGCTAAATAATGATCCATTTGAAGACATTGTTATATTGACTGAAGGGAATCATCTACTCGCGTTTGATGTTTTTAATAATCATCCAATTTGGTATGACATTTCAAAGACCGAAGCGGATTCGGGAATTGCGCTTCCGCCAACAGTGGGAGATTTAAACGGGGATAAAGGGTTGGATGTGGCGGTCAGCACAAAAAGTAATGAAATTATTACGTATAATGGGTTTGGTAACGGCGCTCGTTTGAAAAAGACCAATTGGCGATATCATCCAAAAAATAAAGAACAATTTGTATCTATTCCGGTTATTGCCGATATTAACAAAGATTTTAAAAATGATTTAGTAGTGGCAAATTATTTTGGCGGAATAAATATTTTCAACGGGAAAGACGGCACATTATTGACTGACCTTAAGACAGACACCAGTGACAGTTTTGCGGTAATCGGAACACCCGTTGTGGCTGATTTGAATAATAATGGCTGGTTAGATATTCTGCTGAGAAAGAATGATGGTAGTTTTTCCATTTTAGAATCAAACAGCCGGGTAAAACAAGGATCAATAATTTGGGGACAGTTTAATCTTAATGCGCAACAAAACGGATGTTTATTACCCATAAAAAATCATAAAATTTTATATTTTTCAATTTTGGCTTTTTCTGTTTTTGTTTTGATTTTGTTATTTATTTTAAATTTATTGGTATCAACAAAGCGCAGGAGATTGATAAAGCTTAGTGAATAGTGAAAATATAAACAAGCAGAGCAAGTTTTTTTCCAACGGATAGAAACAACCCAACAGATGTTTTTTCAATTTTAAAACATAAAAAAAATTAAGTTATGTTCTTCAACTATAAAAAAAAATATAAAATTTGTACCATTCATTTTTTTTATCCGTTGGGTTGTTTCTATCAGTTGGATTCTTATATCAGTTGGAGATCAGTATTGATTGAATAAAGTGAAATTAAAAATCGATGCCCGCAGTGACACAGGCGTAACCAGAACGAATAATGAAGATAGTTTTGGTGTTTTTGAAAAAGATAATCTATTCCTCGTTTGTGATGGAATGGGCGGGCATCGGGCTGGTGATTATGCAAGCAGACTTGCTGTTAAAACCACCTTGGAAATGTTTGATAAACTTGAAGAAAAAAATTATCGTAAAATTAGCAAAGATTTAAAACACGAGTGGGAAATCGCTTCGCGGTTAATCGCTATAATTCGATTAGCGAATCGAATGATTTTTAACCGGTCGCTTGCTAATCCCAAACGCCAGGGTATGGGCACAACTTTTTCAGGGTTAGCGATTGAAGATGGTTGTGCTATTTCAGGTCATGTTGGTGACAGCCGGATTTATCGTTTCCGTGATGGAAAAATGGAATTGTTAACTGAAGATCATACCTGGGTGAATGAGTTGATTTTGGATAAAGAAATCGATGCCGGTCAGGCGAGGAAACTGGGAAATAAAAATGTTATTACCAGGGCGTTGGGCTTGGAGCAAACTGTTAAAATTGATGTTAGAATCGATCCGCTGCAAGAAGGTGATATTTTTCTGCTTTGCACCGATGGACTTACAAAGGCTTTACCGGATGATGAAATTAAAAGAATTGTATTGTACAATAAAAAAAGGTTAAGCCACACTGCAAAGCATTTGATTGACAATGCGAACATGAAGGATGGTTCTGATAATAGCACTGTGGTGATTGTAGCTGTGGAAAATATTTTTTCGATTCCAGGGAAAAAAAATGCCACAAAAATGACGCTCAAAGCACAGGACAGACGAACATCCCGGATTGAGATGAGTTTGTTAAAAAAGTATTATCCGAATTCATCAATCTCAGACAGGCTAAAAAAATTTATTAAAACGGTAATCGTTCACAAAGAATAGATTAGATCACGCAGTAGAAAGTAAAAAATTAATCCAACGGATAGAAACAACCCAACGGATAACTGATATAAAAAATAGATAGTTAACTTATTTAACACTACCTTTTTCGGATGCAAATTATTTTTAAGGTAAATCTGTCAAGTTTTAATAGTTTCAATATGTCATATGTTTTTAAATTTTAAATAACATCCGTTGGGTTGTTTCTATCCGTTGGCTTTTTCAGTACTATCTTTATTGAGATCCGAAAAAATTTTTCCAAAAAAAATCACTAATTAACCATGACCAAAAAGCAAAAAGAAAAACAACACCCAAAAGTAACCGACTTGTTGCTCGAACTTGGGAATATTTATTTAGAACATGGTAAATATGATAACGCCATTTCCAAACTGACCCAATTAATCCAATTGGAGGAAACGAATTCCAATGCTTATATTAGTCTCAGCAAGGCTTATATTTTAAAGAAACAATTTGATGAAGAGGCGCAAGACATCCTGGAAAAAACCATGGAATACGCGCCCGAAAATATTTTGATTTACAAAGTGCTCAGTCAAATGTATTTGCAAAAGGAACGGCTGGATGAGAGTGCTTTGAAAATTTATTTTTATGTTATTCAACAAGATAAACAAAATTCTGAAAGCCTGTTTCAGAAATTACTGCAATTGAGTCTTTCAAAGAATAAATTTGAAACGGCTCAAAGTTTGATACAACAATTGGAGAGAGGGTCGTTTCGGTTCATGCAGGCTTTGCAGTTATTTTTAAGTGAATTGTGGAAAAATAAAAAGATTGATGAAGCTGATTTTTATCTCAAAACTACCCTGGAATCTGAAGAAGATATTTTCTTCCAGCGATTGTTCCTTTTTAATCTTCTCAAGGCGATAGAACCTGCAACTTCGGATTTTAAACTCGTTGAAAAAAACCTGGATTTTTTAATAAACTTTGTTCACTCAAAGAATTCTATCGAAAAATTGGTCGATATCTATTTGTTTCTTGTTTTAAACAGGCTGCTGAAAAAAATTCCTGTTAAATCGAAACCCAAATCGAAAAAACAAATTGAAGAGTTTGAACTGTTCCTGTCAGGGGAGTCTTTTTCCAATATCTGGGATCGCGCGTTGGACAAGAATGTTTCTACTGTTGGCGATGCCGGTGTGGATTTCAATTTACTCTGGGAAAAATTGACTGTCTGGCATGGTGAAAAAAAGATAGGTGATCAGGCTAAAACTGAGGTTTCCAAACAAGAAATATTAAGATATGTTTTTAACCACGCCAATTGTTTGATAATTATTAAAGTGAAAGAAGAAGAATTTCAAGAAGCTGAAAGACTTTTTTCAGAATCGATTCAAACAATTTATAAAAAAGGTGATAATCCTGTCCAGGGATTTTTTACAAAAGATGGATTGATATTATTCGGGGAACATGTTGAAAGACTAATTAAAGTGGCAATTGATTTTATCAAAAAACAGTCTCCACAAGAAAATGGGGAGAGCAATAATAGTTTTCAGGCTGACATTGTAATTCATACAATTTCCTTAGCGAATAATAGAGATTTCAACTACCTGTTTGATGACCTGGAAATGGCGCTGAAAATATTTGATCCGGGAAAGCAACTTTTTTCGGATAAAATAAAATCAAACGATACAATAATTCAAAGCCAGGTTTTTTTTACTTCTGCAGTTAATAATCTAATCGGAAAAGAAAGCACAATCCCATTTACACCATCCGATATCCTGGCTGAACACCCGGTTTCTCGCGATCAATTTATGGTTTATAAATTGTGTAAAGAAAATACGTTGATAAAAATCAAAAACGGGGATATCAAAAATATTGGCAGGTATAATTTAATTAAAGAGCTTCGGGGAAACGAAGTTTTTGTCAGCTATAAAGCGATTGATACCTATTTGGAACGTCCTGTCGTCGTTAAAGTTTTAAGACCGGAATTTAAACAAGCAAATGCCGGATTTATTACAGATGAAATATTTCTCAACAATGCCAAGTTGTTGGGGAAGTTAACTCATCCTGATATCGCCTTAATTTATGATGTTGGCAAAGAAGAGAACCTTTGCTATTTTGCCAGGGAATACATCGAAGGTGAACCACTAACAATTCCTAAAAAAATAAACAAAAAAATTGATTGGGGTAGAGCTGTTCAGTTGGGCATAAATATAGCGGAGGTTCTTGCCCATCCGCATAAAAGTGAAATTGTTCATGGCAGGTTACAACCGGATAATATTTTTGTAATAGATAAAAATTCCATTAAATTGACTGATTTTCAAATTGCCGATGTACGTTTACCGGTTCAACAATTAGATAATGGATCCCTTAATTATTTGACTTACCATGCACCGGAACTCATCAAAGATAATTTTAATGATCTGTTTTCGGACATTTATTCGTTGGGAGTAATTCTTTATGAATTATTAACTGGGCGCAACCCATTCTTATTTCAAGAGAAACAAAAAATTATTGATTTTGTGCTCAATAAAACTCCGGCTCCTATTACAAAACACAATTCTGAATTGCCAGACGAATTGAACAGTATTGTCTTTAAAGCGATTGAAAAAGAGCCTAAAAAGCGATTCGGAAGTATGACAGAGTTTGGCGATGAGTTAAAAAATATAGCGCTTCACTAATGTTTAGCAAAGGAACATTGTTTCATAGTAACACATAAAAATTATTAGCCGATATAGAATTTAGCGTAACTAACATTATGATTTATGGTATGTTAAATGGTTAAGTTTATTGTTGCTGATATGGCATAATCTTTGCAGATTTTATGCTAATGTACTAAAAACATTAAATATAAAAAATAAGGAGTGAGGAAAATGAAACATAAAAAATTATTTTTAATTCCGGATAAATTACCACCACCCAAATTGGTAATTTGATATTACGCCCAATGGCATTAACTTAATAGAAAAAGACTTGATATTATTGACAATTCACAACGGACCGTCCGACATCTTTTCGGCGGATTCACAATTAATATTACAAGTTATAAAAAATAATTGAGAATGCCTAATTGAGAATTGTGAATGAAGGCTATACCCGTTTATGATAAAGTTAACGGCATTGATATTACCCCAGTAAGGGATGGGTGAATTTTTTATAAATATTGGCAAAAAAATTAATAACATAGAATTAACAATTATTCCAGGAGGATTAGAAAATGAGGCGTGGATTAAAAGGAACGATCTGGGGGATCATAATTTTATTATTAGTATTTGGAATGAACCCGTTAAATGCGCAATACCGGGTTATGTTGATCGGAGACGAGATCACCTCAGGCACAGAAGGCAGCGACCCTGTTGGTGGCTACAGAGACGATTTAGCAGGTTTATACGATGCCGAAGCCATGGATGTCAACTTTGTCGGTAGTTTATCCACCGGAACAGGGTTTGATAATGACCATGAGGGTCACGATTATTTTACTGCAGATCTAATTGATGCAAACCTAAATACCTGGATCAGCCAATTAGGCAGCCAATTCCCGCGATTTTTTATGCTGCATATCGGAACAGCTGATATCTCTCAAAATCAAACCAATGAAACAACAATACAGGAAATAGAAAATATTGTTGATAAAATGTATGCCCATGACATTGCCAACTATATTTTCGTTTCCAGTTTAATTCCAAGAAAAGACCAAAAGGATGGTACGACCACACAATTAAATACGCTTATTCAAATACTGGTCGCTGAAAAAAAAGCTGCCGGTTATGATATTTATTATGTGGGACATAATGAAGCGTTTAAGGCAAATCCATATTGGGCAACCGAATATATGTCAGATGATATTCATCCCAACAACGCCGGTTATCAAGTGATGGCGCAGGTCTATTTTAGTGTTTTTATTGCAGCTATTTTAGATTTAGACTTTGGTGATTTACCAGATGTTTATAATCTTACTACTTTGTCCGATGATGGCGCAAGACACGAAGTGGGAAGTGTTTACCTTGGCACCTCAATCGACAGCGAAACAGATGGACAGGAAAGCGCTGATGCCGGTCGTTCTGCTGCTGATGGTGATGATGGGCTTCCAGTCGGCGCTACTGATGATGAAGACGGCATTACTGTAAGTGGCAGTTGGAATCAAGGCGCTAATGGTGGCGCTATTGATGTTACAGTTACCGGTGGCGCAGGTTATTTGAGCGGGTGGATTAACTGGGACGATGATAATGCAATAGAAGAAGGGGAACAAATCCTTGACATGAGACTGGTGGTTTCGGGCACACAAACAGTTCAGTTTAATATCCCAGCCGGGGCTATTCCAGGCTACAATACTTACGACCGGTTTGCCCGTTTTCGTCTGACCACGAGTAACACAACGCCATTAACCTTAACCGGTCTTGCAGGTATTGGTGAAGTGGAAGACTATTACCTGCGTTTTAATAGCGGTGAAGCTGAAATGGACATAAAGGGTAACGGACAATCCATTGTTGACGGGGATGAGACACCTTCTACTTTCGATGACACTGATTTTGGCCCGGTCAACATTACCACCGGCAGCGTAGAACACGTTTTTGAAATTAGAAATAGTGGTGTTGTAAACTTGGATCTCATTGGTTCACCAAAAGTGCTGATTAGCGGCACTAATGCCGGTGATTTTGTTGTGATTGAGGAACCGGCTTCTTCGGTTCCGGTGAATGGCGCGACAACGTTTAAAATAAGGTTTAATCCCAGCGCAATCGCTTTGCGCACAGCCATGGTGTCCATTGAAAACAATGATTTTAATGAAAATCCCTACAATTTTTTTATTCAAGGGACAGGGAGCAATAACCAATACTTTCCTGTGGCTCAAACAGGAGATGCACATCCCATAGTTATTAGCAATGCAACAATTGATGGCGTTCAAATACAAACAGGGGTTGAGATCGGCGTATTTGATGGCACATTATGTGTCGGCGCTTTCCAATATTCTGCTGGTGATTTTTCACTAATGATATCTGCCTGGAAAGAAGTTGAACTGCCAAATGGAACAGTGCTTCCCGGCGCGAAATGCGGCAATTCAATGATATTCAAATTATGGGACAGTGTCGAGAGTACGGAATATAACGCCACGCCAACTTTTTCAACAGGGGAAGGAAGCTATTGTGAATCCTTAACAGCTTGTACATTAGCCGGAAATAAATTAGAACATTTTACAAATGTTGTTGGTGCGACCGGCAGTTCTCATGCAGTAATAGTTAATAATGCTACAATAAATGATAATGAGCAATTAACCGCTGGTGATGAAATAGCAGTTTATGATGGTTCCCTTTGCGTGGGGGTCAGTAAATATTCAGGGAGTTATCCATTAACGATAACCTGTTGGATGCAAGTAACACTTCCTGATCAAACAGTGCTTCCGGGAGCAACTGCAAATAATTCCATGTCCTTTAAAGTATGGGATAAGAGTATGAATGACGAGCTCATTGCAATACCTACTTACGGCACAAGCAGTAACGGTTTATTTGGTGAACAGCCATTTACTGAAGTTCTTTTACTAGAAGCCACAGTAGTACATACGATTCCCATATCGCATTCAATGCTGAATACGATTTCATTTAATGTCAAGCCACAGAATTTTGGCATTGATTTGATGTTAAACGATATTGAGACGCTTCTCATCGCAAAAGATGATAACGGTAATTTTTATATTCCTTCCTATAATGTGAATGATATTGGAGATGTTGATTTTGCAAAAGGGTATAAAATTTATATGACTGCAACAAGTGATGACAATGTTGTGAATGAGGGACTTCCCTTGGAGCCACAAAACTACTCCCATTCTTTCTCGAATACAAAATTATACACGATTGGCTACCCCTATCAAACAGCACATCTTGTCGAGGGTGTTTTTGCATCAATTTCTACTAAAGTGGTACTAGTGAAAGATCATGATGGTAAATTTTGGATTCCACAATATAACGTAAATACCATCGGTTATATGCAGCCTGGCAAGGGGTATGATATTTTCGTCAATCAAGTAACCGATTATACATATCCAAACTTAACAGTTAATTTAGCCAAAACAAATTATCCCATTGAAGAAATTCCTGCTACCACTCATTTTCAATTTGAGAAAACAGGTCTTCCTTATGGAGTTGTAATAACAAATTCTGAAGAAAAACTTTCCGTTTTCGATGAAATCGGTGTTTTTGCAGAAAACCTTTGTGTTGGTGCTGCTGTGTTCACAGGTGAGTTTCCACTGCTAATACCAGCCTGGGAAGGTGATTTGGAACATAGCTTAAAAGGATTTGAAAATGGTCAGGAAATATCTTTCAGAGTATGGAAAGCAAAGACAGGCAAAAAACTGGATATTGGCGCTACGTTTACAAATAGTAAAGAATCAGTTTTTGGCGGAAGTCCTTTATCAGTGGCAAAATTAAATACTGCGGGTGATCAATTAAGCATTACGCCAAATAGTTTTGTGTTAGAGCAAAATTATCCCAATCCGTTTAACCCGGAAACCACAATTAGTTTTCAACTGGCAAAAAATAGCAAAATTAATCTGACAATATACAATATGGAAGGTAAATTAATTAAGCGATTAGAGTCAGGACTTCGAGATGCCGGTAGTTACGAAATAAAATGGAATGGTTTGGATGAAAGAGGGCAGCAGGTGACCAGTGGTGTTTATTTCTATCGCTTAGATACTGGTGAATTTTCTGATATGAAGAAGATGATTTTGATCAAATGAGGCCATATGGCCTCATCGTAAATAAGGAAATGTTTGTTGGCGTAATGAGTTGTAAATTGCAGTAGTACAGTTGGTATTTCCATTATCTCATTTTTTGATTTAAACTTTTTTACATCCCCCCTTTGTCCCCCCTTCAAAGGGGGAATCTTTAAAAGTCCCCCTTTGAAGGGGGATTTAGGGGGATGTTTTGTTGATTTCAATATCTTCAAGTTTACTCATCCGCTAACTTGGATTTAAAAAATAAATAAAAATTTAGGAGTAACATACTATGACCAAAATAAGGAAGAATTATTTTTTATATGTTTTAAGTTTAACTATGTTATTCTGTAACATTGCTTACGCACAATTAAATCATTTTACCCCGGTTGCCCAGACAGGTACTTCCGATGCCGTTGTTATTCAGAGCGCAACAATCAATGACACGCCTATTGTGGCAGGAGATGAGATTGCTGTTTTTGATGACATATTATGTGTTGGCGCCGCTGCATTTGCAGGAACATATCCGTTAACAATACCTTCCTGGATAGAATATACCCCACCTGGACAGGATAAACTTCCGGGGGCAAAATGCGGAAATTCGATGATTTTTAAGATTTGGCAACAAAGCAGTGACATTGAAGTCGAAGGATCACCTACCTATCTTACTGGTAGTAAGTTTTGTGAACCTTTAACTGTTGTTTCGTTATTAGATGCTGAAATTTTACATGTAACTTTGTCAATCAGCGATGAAACCGGGGAAGAAAATATTGGCGTAATGGGCTTTACCGTTACATTGGCTTCCCCCAGTGTAGATGAGGTGAAAGTGGATTACCAGACATACGATGAAACTGCTGTGGCGCCCGGTGATTATACAGCCACATCCGGTGTGCTGATTTTTCCGGCGGGGGTTACAACCGGTACGATTTTCGTCCCAATTATTGATGATACTCAAGAAGAAGGTGATGAGACTTTTAAAGTTGTTCTTAACAACCCGGTGAATGCTACCATTACGGACAATGAGGGTATTGGAACAATTACTGATGATGAAACCTCAGCTGTAAAACTCCACGAAAAGACAAACATTTTAAATTATGAATTATCTCAAAATTACCCAAATCCATTCAACCCGGAAACAACGATTCATTTTCAATTGGGTGAGGATAGTGAAATAAATCTAACCATTTATAATATGGAAGGAAAGATAATTCGACGTTTGTTTTCAGGACATCACAGGGCAGGAAATTATAATATTTCATGGGATGGGCGAGATGAAAAAAGCCATCCTGTAACAAGCGGCGTTTATCTCTATCGCTTGAATGCAGGTAAATTCTCTGCTATGAAAAAAATGCTTTATATAAAATAATATTTGTGTAATTGTTCAGCGTGATTACAAATGTCATTCTGAGGGAGCTTGCGACCGAAGCATAGTCTGTATTTCCTTATTATTATAATGTGACTATACAGGAATCTCTCCAATATCCACACTTTTTTAAAATAATACGAGATTCTTCACTTCCCAACATCACCATCCCCCTCCCTCGTTCAGAATGACTTTTATATAACGAATAGTATCTGAACAGTTACATCAATTTATAAAATAGGTAAAAGTTCACCTGTATCTGAAATGAGTCCAAATATTTGCTCTTGAATAACCTTATTTTTGTTTTTTAAAACCTTAGTAACAAGCAAAATCTACAAACACCTTAACCTTATTTGATGAGAATAATAAGGTAATAAGGTTAAAATTTGTAGGATATCATTATTTTACTAAGGTAAAAAGACAAAAATAAGGTTTCAAAAATATTTAGCAGCATAAAAAATTTTGACATTTGATACAGGTGAACGATTACAAAAATAGCAAAATAATTTTGAACAGTATTTTAATTTGAGTGAAAAAAGAAAAGTCAGATACCCTGCGGGCACTAGGCGTGAAACGGAAAAAATTAAATGAACATTTTTTCCGTTTCACGTTTCACTTTTGACGTTTCACTAAAAATTTTAACCATCAACCCGGGAGATATAATACATTGGGCGCTTTCAAGAAAATTAGTTTTTTATACAGCTTGTGTTTTATCCTGATATTTAGCACCATTAGTTATGCCCAATTAACTCATTTTGAACCGGTTACTTCAACAGGTAACTCCGATGCAGTTATTATTCAAGGTGCAACAATAAATGGAGACCCAATTGTTGCAGGAGATGAGATTGGTGTTTTTGATGGTGAACTTTGTGTTGGTGCTTCAGTATTTGCCGGTTCATATCCCCTCACCGTAACTGCCTGGAAAGAATATACACCGCCTGGACAACCCACCCTACCTGGTGCAAAATCCGGTAATCCAATGTTCTTCAAAGTATGGCAACAAAGCAGCGATATCGAAACTGATGGTACGCCAACTTATGTTGAAGGAGGTACTTTTGGCGATCCATTAACAGTTATTTCTTTATTGGCTGCCACCATCTCCCAATATACCATATCAATCAGTGATGAAACAGAGAATGAAGATGTTGGCACCATGAGTTTCACCGTATCATTATCCGAAGCAAGTGATGTGGCGATAACGGTGGATTTCCAGACAAATGACGGCACCGCAGTTGCCCCAGGTGACTACACAGCTACAAGCGGTACCCTCACTATCCCAGCAGGTAATACAACCGGTACAATTAATGTCCCGATTATCGATGATGCGAATGGCGAAGAAAGTGAAACATTTACTGTTGACCTGGGCAATCCTGTAAATGCAACGATAACCGATAACCAGGGATTGGGCTCCATTGTAGATAATGATGGTATTATTATCGGTGATTATACTGTGAACGAAAATATCGGTACGATGAGCTTCACTGTAACATTGCCAACTGCAAACGAATCGGAAGTCCGCGTTGATTACCAAACAACTAATGGAACTGCTTTTTCCCCGGGAGATTACACAATGACACTGGGTACCCTGATTTTCCCGCCCGGTATTACAACCCGAACAGTGGATGTCCCGATAATTGACGATACGATTGATGAAGATACGGAAAACTTTGCCGTGGATTTAAGCAACCCGGTTAATGCCACCATTGCAGATAACCAGGGTGTGGGCACCATCAATGACAATGATGACCCGCCAACAATTACTATCAGCGATGAAAATGAAAACGAAAATATTGGTTTGATGGGTTTCACTACAACACTTTCTGCTATTAGCGGAAAAGCAATAAGCGTTAATTACCAGACAAGCGACGGGACAGCAACTGCTCCTGGTGATTACACCTCCTCAAGCGGCACCCTTACCATTCCTGCGGGAAGCAGAACCGGTACGATAAACATTCTGATCATCGATGACGTGATCGATGAGAATAATGAAACCTTCACCCTAACGCTTAGCAACCCGGTGAATGTAACTATCTCTGATGCCCAGGGTAATGGCGCCATAAACGATAATGATGCGCCACCTTCCATCTCGATAAACGATGAAAGCGAAAATGAAAATGCTAACACAATGACTTTCACTGTTACGCTTTCTGTTATCAGTGGGAAAGCAGTGAGTGTTAATTACCAGACTAATAACGGAACCGCAGTTGCGCCCGGAGACTATACGACCACAACTGGTATTTTGAATATTCCTGCGGGCAGTTTAACCGGAACCATAAATGTTCCCATTATCGATGATGGTCTGGATGAAAACAACGAAGTTTTTACAGTTGATCTCAGCAACCCGGTAAATGCGACCATTACGGATAACCAGGGTGTTGGCACCATCAATGATAACGATGGCGCGCCTACAATTTCCATCAGCAATCAAACTGGAAATGAAGACATCGGTACAATGAGTTTTGCGGTTAATCTTTCCAATGCAAGTGGAAATGCTATTACCGTGGATTACCAAACAAGCAATGGAACGGCGATTGCCCCGGGGGATTATTCTTCCACAAGCGGAACGCTCAGCATACCTGCAGGCAGCACGACCGGTGCGATTTATGTTTCAATTATCGATGATGCTATCGATGAAAGCAATGAGATTTTTTATGTAGATTTGAGCAACCCGGTTAACGCAAATATCGCGGATGGTCAGGCAGTCGGCACGATCTATGACAATGATGAAGCGCCAACAATTTCTATCAGCGATGAGATCGAAAATGAAGATGTCGGGACAATGGTTTTTACGGTTACGTTGTCATCGGCAAGTGCTTCAGAAGTGCGCGTTAGCTATCAAACAAACAACAGTTCGGCAGTTGCGCCAGGAGATTATACCTCCACAAGCGGCGTTCTTGTTATACCTGCCGGCAGTACAACAGGAACGATTAATGTTCAAATCAATGACGATACGATATCGGAAGAAAACGAAACTTTCAAAGTTAATCTGAGTTTCCCTGTTAACGCCACAATTTCTGATAACCAGGGCATAGGGACAATTGTCGATAATGATGGCAGCCCGAATATTATTATCAGTGATGAAACCGAAAATGAATACATCGGTAATATGAGTTTTTCTGGTTCAACATCATCCAATACCGTCCGCATCTGCGTATCACACG
>JACKQG010001118.1_pt2 | contig 18063 bp, 13 predicted proteins | sample 8237621 | NCBI WGS metagenome assembly JACKQG01 (sample SAMN15677084, study PRJNA649215) | marine metagenome | biome: marine; feature: Black Sea; material: saline water; isolation source: suspended particulate matter (SPM) from the Black Sea western gyre | collected 2013-06-09/2013-06-10 | depth...
AGAGGGATGAAACCGGATGCTTTTTTTTATCTGGGTAAGATTCTGAAACGACACGGGAACAGAGGCCATCTGCTGGTCATTCTCGATGTTGACGAAATCGAAAATTATTCTAAACTGGAATCCGTTTATGTTGATATGGGACATGAGCGGATTCCTTTTTTTATTGAATCGATTGATCTCCTGGAGAAAAATAGAGTGATTCTGAAGCTGGCAGATGTAGAAGCAACAGATCATGCGGATGCTTTTGCCGGCCGGGAGATATACCTGCCACTCTCCATGCTACCCAAACTCGATGGAAACCGGTTTTACTATCATGAAGTAAAAGGATTCAACGTTGTTGATGAGAAACACGGAGAGATCGGAACGATTCAGGATGTCCTGGAATTGCCACATCAAGCCATGTTTCAGATCCTTTATGGTGATATTGAGATTCTGATCCCGATTGTGGATGAAGTAATTCAATCTATCGATCGGAAAAAGAAGAAGATCCACATCAAGGCCCCCGAAGGGTTGATTGACATCTATCATACAACAAGTTAAAGTGATTCGAAACGCATTCATTACCGTGTTAATACTGTTAGCGGGAACGCTGTTGTTCTCCTGTAAAAATATCAAAGCTGACTATTATCCTGACGGCAGTTTAAGATCTGAGATCACCATGAAGGGTGGAGAGTATCAAGGCAAGGCTATTTTCTATTATGCAAACGGGGAGAGACAAATGGAATGCTGGTATGAGTCAGGTATTCTTGATGGCCCCATGGCACGATATTACGATACAGGCAAGCCCAAAGAGACTATGTACTATAAAGAAAACAAGCCCGACAGCCTTTACAGATTTTGGAATCCCCATGGAATGCTGATGCTTGAGTGTAACTATAAAGATAGTCTGCTGGATGGGAAATACACAGATTATTATGACAATGGTGAGATTAAAATCCAGGGTCAATATGTACATGGGCTGTTTGACGGGCAATGGTTTTATTACGACCAGACCGGCCATATTATCGGGATTGGAAAATTCACAAACGGTTCAGGTGAGCAAAAAGCCTACTATGTGGATGGTACAGTAAAACAGATCATCCGATACCGGGATGGCAGGAAAAACGGAAAAGAATTGATCTACGATCCCTCAGGGAACCTCACTGAAGAAAATGAGTATTCCAACGGCGAATTGATTGCTGCAAAGAAGTATTAGAAAATTGAATATCGAAAAGTTGCCAACGCCATGTTAAATCAAGGAGTTATCTGATGTCATTTGTCTATCCATTTTTTCTATATGGCCTGTTTGCGTTGGTAATCCCAATCCTGATCCACCTGTTCAACTTCAGGCGGTACCGGAAAGTATGGTTTACCAATGTCAGGTACCTTGCCGAGATCAAACAGGAGACTCAAAAACGATCAAAGATCAAACAGTGGATCCTGCTGGCGATACGCTTGCTGGCAATCACATCACTGGTTATTGCGTTTGCCCAACCCTATATTCCTTCTCCAAAGCAACTACGCAAACAGGCCAATCATCAGGTGGTTAGCATCTACATCGATAATTCATTCAGTATGGATGCTTTTGGGAAAGAGGGTAAGTTAATCGATATAGCTAAGGCAAAAGCAGCAGAGATCGCTACCGCTTATGATCCTTCTGACAGGTTTCAGATACTAACGAATGATTTCGAAGACAGCCACCAGCATGTTGTCTCAAGAGAGGAGTTCCTGCAACTGATCGGGGATGTGAAGATATCGCCTGCTTTCCGTACAATCTCAGACGTATTTTCCAGACAGCAGGATCTGCTGGGAGAGATTCCGGGTGTGAACAGGAATATATACCTTATATCAGACTTTCAAGAATCCAACAGTGACTTTGAGAATATTCTTCCCGATACCACCCTCTCGCTGTTTATACTTCCCCTGGAGGCTAATGCCACAAGCAATTTGTATATCGACACGGCCTATTTTGAGGCTGCTGTTCAACAACCTGATCAGATCTCCCGTCTGCATGTGAGAATCCGGAATACAGGACCAGACAAACTGGAGAAAATCCCTGTCAAACTCGTCATCAACGACAGGCAGAAAGCCATCGCAAGTGCCGGGATCAACCCGGGGGCAGAAGCCGAATTGATTTTTCCGTTTACAAATAACCTCAATGGTATCCAGTCGGGGTACCTGGAGTTACAGGATTTTCCGATCATCTACGACGACAGATGCTACCTCTCCTATTCACTGGTATCTTCAATTTCCATTCTCTGTATCAACAACGACAAGGAGAACAGATACCTCAATGCCCTTTTTCAGAACGATTCAGCATTTCATTTTGAAAATACCAATGCTACGCGCCTGAATTATGCCTCTTTTAACAATTTCTCACTGATAATCCTGAATCAACTACCAACGATTTCATCCGGATTAATCCAGGAACTCAAACGATTCATCATCAGCGGCGGCAGCTTGCTGGTATTCCCTCCGGCAATATTGAAGCCTGCAGGATATGCCCGGCTGCTTCAGGATGCAGGACTCCCTAAGCTGGGTAATCCGGATACCAGCAGGTTAAGGGTCACTCAGATCCGGACCGGGAGTGAGGTATACAGAGATGTGTTTGAGCCTTCTGCTTCAGGCCAGATTGAACTCCCTGAAAACGCAGATATGCCCGTTACCACCCTCCATTTCCCGATTCAACCAGCCACAGGTTCGATGTTGGAATCCTTGCTTCTCCTCCAGAACGGAGATATATTACTTGCTTATAGTCCTGTTGAAAAGGGGAAGGTCTACTTTTTTTCATCACCTTTGGAGATGGAGTATACGAACTTTCCAGGACACCTTCTCTTTGTACCCACACTTTTCAAGATCGCTCTTCTCAGCCAGCCTCACTCCCCTCTTTACTATTTTACAGCCAATGATGAGCCGGTCGAAATCTCTTTCGACTCCCTGCATCAGGATATTATCTACCGGATACGGAATGCTGAATCCGGGTTTGAGATCATCCCTGAGATGAGGTTTGCCGGCGGGCGCATGCTCCTTTTTCCGCATGACCAGATCCGGGAAGCAGGGCTCTATACCCTTTTCCGTGATGTCACTCCTATAACCGATTTGGCTTACAATTACCCGCGGGAGGAATCAGAACTCAACTATACCGATCTTGAAGAGATCAAAGAGATCTTTGAGAGAAAACAAATTCGAACTGTGACATTTCTGAATGAAACTGAGCCTGCTCTTACAAGAGAGATCCACGATTTTGAGAAAGGGAAACCACTCTGGAAACTCTTCATCATCCTAACTCTGTTTTTTCTGTTGGCAGAGATTGCCGTCATCCAATTATTCCGGAGAAATTGACTAAGCATGCGGCGTTTTACCTGAACATTTTCCTTGAAATAGCGTATACAGTGTAAAAAAATCATACGATGGTGTCAAAATTTTTGACACTATAACGTAAGCGTAAATGAAATATTCTCAAGTAACATGCTACATATCAATCTATTACGATTTTGGCATAATATTTGCATATAGCTTCCCACACAAAGTAAAGAGAAAAATTAAATAACTTAAATATCACTGGTTATGAAAACTCTAAGTATTATCAACCTTCACAAAGCTGAGATCAAGAAAAATCAATTAGCCAAGATTAGAGGCGGAGGCGATGTAAGATGTTACTGCACAACCTCAAATCCTTATGTGACCATCAAAAAACAAGGTGGATCTACTCATGTTTGTATTTGCGACGGAACTACTGCTGAAGCCGGCATCTTCAATCGCAAGGGAGACTAAGCCATGAAAAATGTTACCTTTGCCAATACGCCAGCGCGTGTATTCGTAACATTATGTCCAATCACTGATGAAAAATGCGCTTTTTTTCACATCGGACAAAGGTAACAGCTATCTGTACAGCCCGTACAGAAATCAATTTCGACTATGTCATCCTTTCATTCCCTATTTCTTTCAGTTAGATAAGAAAGGTGTAAAGCTCGACCAATGGCTTACTTCCATCCGGAAAAAGGGTGAGGTTTGCCTGGATGGTGTTGGGAAGTTTTCATACACTGAGGCAAAATACCAGCTGGATAAATACAGGTTTCTGAAAAAACACGGATTCTTAAAACCTGAAAAAGCGATCAATCTTGAGGGCCGGTTGAAAGTTTCTGATGTAAAGAAAAATATAGAAAGTGTCAAGCAGCTTATATTTGAGGTCACGGAAGATTGCAACCTGAATTGCACCTACTGCACTTATAGTAAATATTATATCAATAAAGAGAGAACCAACAAATACCTCTCTTTTGAAGAGGCCAAACCTACACTGATGACTCTGATCGCAAAGCGCACTCCCTCCCCACTCGATCAACTCATTATCAGCTTTTATGGCGGAGAACCGCTGGTCAACTTTGCCTTTATCAAGTCTGTTGTAGATTTCACCAGTACCTATCCAAAAGACCAGATCACCTTTAAATATAGCATGTCAAGCAATGGGCTATTGCTGAAAAAATACATTCAATTCCTGGTAGATCATGCATTCGAAGTTTCTATCAGCCTTGATGGTGACGAAATTGCCAACTCTTTCCGCGTGATGAAAAACGGAAAGCCCTCATATAATACCGTGACAAAAAATCTTGATTTCGTCAAAGAACACTATCCCGATTATTTCGAGCAAAAAATCAACTTTCTGACGGTCCTGCATAAACGAAATTCATTTTCCGGAGTTTTTGAATATTATAAGAAAAAATATGATAAGACTCCGATGATGTCTGATGTAAATCCGCTGAACCTGACCCCGGAACATAAAAAGGAGTTTGATGAATGTATTCGATCCCTGCCCGTTTCCCAGGCTGACGAAAAACAATCCATGAAGTCGATAGAGAACGAACACCCAAAAGTTAAAGATATGGTAAAAATGGCTGAGAACTATTCCGGCTTTGTGTTCAAGAACTATCTCAAACTGATCTCTCCCGCTACTGGAAAATCTTCATCCAGAAAGTCAATCCCTACTGCAACCTGCACACCTTTCTCCATCCGGGCCTATTTCACAGCGCACGGGGCCATCATTCCCTGTGAGCATATCAGTACCAGCCATGAGATTGGACACTATTCTTACAAACAGCTACAACTTAATCCGAAGGAGATTGCCAATCTTTATAACAGATATTACGATAAGCCAGCACGGTTCTGTAATACATGCTATTTTGCTGATAACTGCCAGGACTGTATATTCAATACCGGGATCGAACTAGAGAAACCGACATGTGAATTCTATACCGGTGAATCGGGCTTCAGAAAATACCTGAAAGAACAATATTCAAGCATCGAAAACGATTACCCATTTTTTCTCAGGACCGCTCAAAAAATACTCCATGAAGAGTAAACACCAATGGTTATTTCTGGAACCATATGTTCACTTGTTACGCCAAAAAGGCACCCTGTTTCTCTATAATTCTGTTACCAAAGTGGCATTGGAGTTCACCCAATCATCTGCTGTTTACAAACTGGCAGGTCAGCTGGAAAAGCCTGTAAACGGATGTGTCATCCCCATCTCTGCTAATCAACTGAAGGACCATGAAATCCTGAACTTTATCAACAAGCTTCGCGACACATTTATGGGCGACTTGCTCGATCCGGCCTGGTCAAAAGGGAAACCTGTAAATATTTTTCCGGAAGTGATTGTCAAGCATTCACTGGAGAAGAAAAAAAATGTCAAGGCATACTTAACTCCTGACCTGGACCCAAGAAACTACATCCAGGAACTCACTCTCTTTGTCATTACGGATTCTGTGAAAAAACTGGCTCCTTTTTCCAATGCATTCCTTCAATTCTCCTTTCCCGCATGCTGTACCTCCACTCAGGAAGTAATGAAGATCAAGCTGGCCGATTCAATCATGCATGAGATAAATAACTATACGCCAACCCTGATCCACATCTCAGGATCAAATATTTTTTCATACCCTGACCTCGAAGAGTTGATAAATCTGATGGCTACCAGTCCGTTTCAGAAGAAATACCATCTGATAAGTAAGAACTGGGAAGCTGAAACCGTAAACCGGATACTCGCCCAAAAGAATACAAACCTGGCGCTCTATATCACATTCCCTACCCACCCTGACATCATTGCCAGTGATCTTCGCACTCTCCGTGAGTCCAAATTGTTGAAGAAGATCGAGTTTAACTTTGTGATTAGTGATGATGATGAGTTGCAAATGTCACAGGAGATCATCCAGATCCTTGATCTGGAGAATATCTATTTCAAACCTTATTTCACCGGAGAGAACCTTGAATTTTTCAGAGAAAACATCTTTGTATCACGCGAAGAGATCCTGGCTGCCCAACCCGACCAGCAGCAGGTCCTCTCCAGGTTGTCAATCAACGAAACGGATTATGGTAAATTCAGTATCACACCGGATGGAGCTGTCTATGCAAACCTCAACGACCCGGAACTGGGAAATGCCAGCAAATACTCCTTCATCCAGCTTATTGAAAGAGAGATTGATTCAGGTGTAAGCTGGGGGCGGGCCAGGAAGAAAGTAACACCTTGCAAGGATTGCATATACCATTTTCTATGCCCGCCAATCAGCTCATACGAGATCTTCATGAAACGGTTTAACTTTTGTGATGTCGTTCCAAATCCTCATCAGCCATGATGTGGAACTCTTTTGTGACGTCATACAGGTTTATCCTGAAAAGTAAAACCTTCACTGCCATCAATCTGATCGGGTTGACAGCCGGACTTACAGCATCGTTCTTCTTATTCATTTACATCATTAATGAGCTGAGTTACAACTCATTCTATCAGAATAACAACCGGATATTCCGGATCATTCGTGAAGTTTCAGGGGTAAAGATTCCGCTCTCTCCTGCCTTACTCACTTCCAATCTTCAATCTCATATATCGGGTATAGAGAAAACAGGAAAGATCATCTTCCTCCCTCTCCAGGTCGGTCCAATTCCGGTAAAACAGAATGATAATTTTGTGGAAGAGAACGGTTTTATCTGTGCTGATCCGGAAATTCTGGAGATTTTGTCCATCCAGGTGTTCTCCCGATACGATGCTAACGAACAGTTAGACTCCAACTCTGTCATTCTCTCGGAATCAGCTGCTTTACGTTGCTTCGGAACAAAGAATCCTGTTGGCAGGCAACTGGGTATCAATATCAGTGGAATTCCGTTCTCACCCACTGTAACCGGTGTATTCCGGGATCTTCCATGGAACTCCACCATACAGATCGATTACATAGCCAGCATGGACCTATTCAGATCACTGATGTTAGAGTTTGTTATTGATCTGGATAGTGAAGTAGATGCATTTGAAGATGCTTATGCAGAGTCCTATCTTCTGATCGACCGGTCAAGCCGGGCGGGAGAGATTCAGGCACAGATACCAGCCTTACTCGATTCGCTGGGCCATACTGATGCAGATGTGAACTACAGGTTTCAAAATATTGGCGATATCTATTTGGATTCACCGGATATCGTCAACGATTTCCATCTGAAAGGTGACCGGGATTCTCTTTTCTATTACGCCTCTCTCGCTATATTCATCTTATTGCTGGCTGGCATCAACTACTCCATCCTTAGTACTGCGCGATCAGCACTTCGGTTTAAAGAGGTAGGGGTTAGAAAAGTACTGGGAGCTACCAAGCGAGTACTTCGGATGCAAATCCTGATTGAATCGATGATGCTGACTTTCCTGGCTTTTCCATTATCGTTCCTGGTCCTCGGACTCGTTGAACCGTTCATGGATAATCTATATGGATATAAGATCCAGCTCTATACCTGGAACATGCTGATTTACATCCCCCTGTTTGCCGGCATTACCCTCCTCATCGGGTTTGTCTCAGGAGCTTACCTCGCCCTCTACCTTTCTGCCCTGAATCCGTTGAAAGCGATCAAAAATCAAATATTTACCAGGCAGCGTTTCAGTATGAGCAAGGTTTTCATCGTTTTTCAGCTCCTGATCACACTATCTTTATTGATCTGTGTGATTATCATCCTTGCACAACTAGATTACTGTTTGCATGAAAATACAGGCATCGATAAACGCAACCTGCTGACCGTTTCGTTTGATCCGGAGGAGTTTCACGACTATACTAAACTTCGGGATAAAACCAGAAAGGAGAAGAGTGTAATTGCTGTCTCCGGAAGTTCTATCATGCCTCCTTCAAATGCCAGGACTTCCATTCCGATCGCTTTAAGTGATACGTTGGAACAACCAATCAGTGCAGAAACTTACTATGTCGACGAGGGCTTTTTAGAGACGCTTGGTGTAGAGATCGTTGCCGGTAAAGGCATTCATGCTTCCGATGCAGATTCCATTAGCACTCCAACCGTTCTGAACCAAGACTTTGTGGTGCAAGTGAAGTTGACAGACCCTGTAAATACCTCACTTGGACAATTCAAAATAATGGGTATCGTAAGGGACTTCAACATCCATTCGTTCTATTCAAAGATCAATCCAGCTTTATTCATTTACGCCCCTGATAAATGCAGGTATATGGTTGTGCGATTTCAGCCAGGCACCCTGAATGAAACAGTGGATGGTATCCAACAGCACTGGGAAGAGCTGGCACCGGGCATGCCTTTTCAATACACAACCTTCAACGATGCGTTAAGCAATATGTATGATCAGGAGCAAAAGTTTGGTCAGGTTGTCTCCTTGTTCGCATTGCTCGCGTTCATCATTACTGGAATGGGGCTTTTTGGTCTCGCTTTGCTGATATCGGAACGCAGGATGAAAGAGACCGCTATCCGGAAGGTGTTTGGTGCTTCCAATGTCGATATCCTCTTCCGGATGCAGAAGGAGTTCCTGGTCTATATCGGGATCGCTTCATTAATAGCTGTTCCTGCAACCTGGATCCTGATGAACTACTGGCTGTCCACGTTCTACTATAAAACAGGAATGCATTGGTACCTTTTTGTGATATCTATTGTATCTGTTACTATTTTTGTATCTGCTATCATCCTGATGAGAACCTACCGGGTTCTTCATCAAAACCTTATTAACGCGTTGAGATATGAGTAGATTCCCGTTTTCACGGCAACTTGACTCAATGGATTGCGGGCCTGCCTGCCTCCAGATGATAGCCCGTTACTATGGAAAGAACTACTCGCTATCCACCCTGAGAGACCTCTGCCATATCACCCGCGACGGAGTGACAATGCTTGGGATCAGCGATGCAGCTGAAGCGATTGGATTCAACGCCATAGGTGTGAGGATCACCTATGATGAACTGCTAAATGAAGCCCTAAAACCCTGCATTATCCATTGGGAACAGAACCACTTTGTCGTTCTTTACCGTATAGAACGAAAAGGAGGAGTTGACCATCTCTCTGTAGCGGATCCGGCTTTAGGAAGGGTGAAATACCGTAAAAAAGATTTTCTTCGGAAATGGATGGCAACTAATGATCCGGAAGATGAAGAAAAGGGGATTTGCATGTTAATGGAGCCTACAAAGGAGTTCCATGCCAAAAAAGGAGAAGACGCGGGAATTTCGCGTCTCAGGTTCATCTTCGGCTACCTGAAACCTCATCGAAAGCTTTTCTTCCAGCTAATCCTGGGAATGCTCCTGGGCAGCTTGTTTATGCTGATCTTTCCCTTCCTGACGCAATCCATCATCGATATCGGGATCCAGAATCAGGATCTCAACTTCATCACGCTGATCCTTCTGGCCATGATGGCCCTCTTCCTGGGCCAGATCTCCGTGGAGTTTATCCGGGGCTGGATCCTGCTCCATATCAGCACCCGGATCAACATCTCCCTGATCTCCGACTTTCTGATCAAAATCATGAAACTTCCGATCGGATTTTTCGACACCAGACGTGCCGGCGATCTGATCCAACGGATTCTGGACCACGACCGGATCCAGTCTTTCTTAACGGTCAGTTCCCTGAGTATCCTCTTCTCGATAGTCAACTTCATCATTTTCGGGCTGGTACTTCTGGCATACAATTACATCATTTTCCTTGTCTTCCTGAGTGGAAGCATTCTTTACGGTATATGGGTCTATCTGTTCATGAAGCGGAGAAGGGAACTCGATCACGCCAGTTTCTCGTATATGGCTGAAAACCAGGGTAATTTGATTCAGCTCGTAACCGGTATGCAGGAGATCAAACTGAACAACTGCGAAAAGGAGAAGCGATGGGACTGGGAACGGATCCAGGCAAAATTGTTCCGGGTCAGTATAAAAAGCCTCTCATTGACCCAATACCAGAATGTAGGAGCTCTGTTCTTTATCCGCACAAAGGATATCATCATCATCTTCCTCTCAGCTTCCCTGGTGCTGAAGGGGGAACTGACACTCGGTATGATGTTAGCTATCCAGTATATCCTCGGGCAAGTGAATAATCCTGTGGAACTGATGGTCAGCTTTATGCGGGAAGCACAAGATGCCAGCATCAGCATGGCCAGGCTGGATGAAGTTGGATCCCTGAAAGAGGAAGCGACTCCCGAAGAGAACCTGATTGAAAGGCTTCCCCCACACCGGAATATCCTGATCAACAAAGTCTCCTTCCAGTATGAAGGACCTCACTCACCGTTTGTTCTGAAAAATCTGTCCCTAACCATTCCGGAGAAAAAGGTTACGGCTATCGTTGGGCAGAGCGGAAGTGGAAAGACAACCCTGGTAAAGCTGATGCTTGGCTTCTACCCCCCTGTAAAAGGGGAGATCTCTATTGGAGAAACGTCGCTGCGTTCCATCTCTCCGGGATACTGGAGAAGTCTTTGCGGAGCTGTGATGCAAGAGGGATATATCTTTTCAGATACCATCGCCAGTAACATCGCGATGAGCCAGGAGAAACTGGATGAAGATAAACTTAACCGGGCAATCCGGATTGCTAACCTTACTGAATTTATTGAATCTATTCCTACCGGATTACTGACGAAGATCGGCCAGGAAGGACATGGCATCAGCGAAGGCCAGAAACAACGAATCCTGATTGCCCGGGCAGTTTACAAAGACCCGGAGTTCATCTTCTTTGATGAAGCCACCAACTCCCTGGATGCGAATAATGAGCGTGTGATCATCGACAACCTGAATGAGTTCTTCTCCGGCAAAACTGTGGTGATCGTTGCCCACCGGCTCAGCACAGTAAAAAATGCGGATCAGATCGTTGTACTCGATCATGGCCATATTGTGGAAAAAGGTACACATAAAGAACTAACCAGTCAAAAAGGAGCCTATTACGAACTGGTCAAAAACCAACTTGAACTTGGATATTAACATGAAGGAAAAAAAACAGGAACAGAAAAAGTACAGCCCGGAGGTGGAGGAGATCCTGCACCGACGATCCGGATTTATTGTGCGCAACGGGATTCTATTCCTGGCTATCTTCTTTGCTTTGCTCTTGGTGGCAACCAATTTCATCAAATACCCGGAGCAACTGAAAGCACCCATCACGTTCACGCAGGAACAGCTAGTTGAAACTGATGAAATAAGAGGAGAGATAATCTTGACAGCCGATGCAGCCTCTCTGATCAAGGCAGGTCAACCCGTGTCAATCTCCTTGAAAACGGCAGATGACATTCTGCCCGACCAATTTACAGGAAGGATATATGAGATAAAACCTGTTAACGATGGTACCTATTACAAACTATCTGTGACCTCCTTGCCGGAAAACATTCCTTCAGGAGTTGAAGGCACAGCTATCATTTATTCGGGGGAAATCAGCTTATTTTCCAAGATATTAAATCCGGTTTTTGCGATATTCAGATATGATTGAGATAAAAGAAATTACAAAAGTTTTCCAGGCTGAAGATGTGCAGACTATGGCACTGAACAAGGTGAATTTAGAAGTATCGAAAGGGGAGTTCGTGGCAATTATGGGCCCTTCCGGATGCGGTAAATCTACGTTGTTAAACATCATCGGAATGCTTGAATCCCCCACCAGTGGCAACTATGAATTCCTGGACCACCAGATTTTCAGTTTGCCTGAGAAAAAACGTACGGAATTGCGTAAAAAACATATCGGTTTCGTCTTTCAGAACTTCAACCTGATCGATGAACTGAACATCTTCGAAAACGTCGAACTTCCACTATTGTACCTGGGTGTTCCGGCACCTGAGCGAAAGCTTAACGTAACCGAAGTGCTTGAAAAGCTGGAGATGGCACACCGCAAGAAGTATTTCCCGATGCAGCTATCAGGTGGTCAGCAACAACGGATTGCTGTGGCGCGCGCGTTGGTTGTCAATCCCTCCCTCCTGCTGGCTGACGAACCTACCGGTAACCTCGATTCCCATCATGGGGATGATGTCATGAACCTCTTCATCAACCTGAACGATGCCGGTACTACGATCGTCATGGTAACCCACTCAGCCCGTGATGCAGAGTACAGCACCCGGATCGTAAATCTTTTTGATGGACAGATTGTTTCGGAGAAATATTAAATCTTAATCGTAAACACTGTAGAGCCTGGCGTTGACTGGACCGTCATGCTGCCTCCATGAAGGCGGATGATCTGTCGTGAAAGGCTAAGTCCGATTCCTGAGCCTTTTTGCTTTGTCGTGAAAAACGGCACAAAAACATCTTCCATCAACTCAGCGGGGATTCCTTTGCCATTATCAGTGATTTTTACGATCATCCGGTCCTGATTAGAATTTGCAGCGAGTTCGATAACTGGATCTTCAACCCCATCCAACGCTTCTGCAGCGTTTTTTACCAGGTTGATCAACACCTGCTCAAGCAGTTTCCCATCAGCGTTCATAAAAAGGGAGGGATGAGAAGTGATCTTCAGTTCAATACCGGTTCCCTCAAGCTCCATTTCAAAAAGCTGAGTGACGCGTTGAAAGAGCTCTTTGACATTTACAACCTGGAACTCGGGTTTCGGCAAACGAGTGATACTGCGGTAGTTCTGAACAAAATGAATCAGCCCTTTCCCCCTTGAGTCAATTAGATCGAGCCCTTTGACTGTTTTTTGAACAATTTCAGATGTAACCTCTTTCGGTTTGATCAACTCCTTTTGATTCTTTCGTCTGAGTTTTTTCCCAATCGTACCGATCAGGGTCACAATCGGTGTCATGGAGTTCATGATCTCGTGAGTCAATACACGGATCAGCCGTTGCCATGATTCGATCTCTTTCTCGTCCAGCTCCGGTTTGATGTTCTGGAATGAGACCAGATGTAACTCCTCGTTCATCGTGCGGAATTTAACCTTCTTTGTCGCTAGTTGGATCAACTCGCCCTCATGAATGAGCGAGATCAGTTTCCGATCATTCGATTCCAGGTTGATCAGCATATCACTAAACCCATCTTTGATGTTGTTCAGCTTTTTCAGATTCCTTAATACTTGTATCCCAAAGATCTTTTTCGCGGCTTCGTTAAAAAGTTCAACCGATCCGTCGGTTTTGAAGGAGATCAATCCCACGGCTGTTTCATCAACAATGGTTTTGAAATAATTATTCTGAATCTCATTTCTCAACCTTGCCTGCTCCAGTTTATCATTGATCTGATCGAAATAGTGATAAAGAGAACTGAATTCATCTTTTTTGTCCCTGCGAACATTGGAGGAGGTAACCTCTCCGCTGAGGTAAAAAAGAAAAAAATTCTCCAGTTTCTTATTGATACTGTTAAGATACTTGATTAACGAGATGATCTGAATGATAAAGAGGCCGGAGAGTATAATGATTACCGAGTAATTTGGATAGAGTAAAAAAGAGAGGCACAAGAAGAAACAAGTCACTGAAACCACTGCCAAACGGATGATCACATTGAATAAGTATTTCCTAGAGACCATACCGTTTCATTTTGTTGTAGATCGTCTGTCTTGAGATTCCCAACTCACGAGCAGCACTGGTCATGTTTCCCATATGTCTGAGCAGGGCTTTACGGATGATCTCCTTCTCGAAATCACCATACGATCCATTCAATTCAGGTTGTGGCATAGCCTGACCAGGCATTTTTTTGAGGTAGAGATCTTCAGGCTTAACTTTGTTTCCCTCTGCCAGGATAACGGCTTTTTCGATAGAATGTTCGAGCTCACGGATATTCCCTGGCCAGGTGTATGATCTCATCGACATCATCGACTCTTTGGTGAAAGAAAGCTTCCCTCTGTCATATTTGGAAGCACTCATGCTCAGGAAATGGTTTGCCATCATCTCGATTTCCCCTCCCCGTTCACGTAGCGGTGGCAGGTCGATCTGGATGGTGTTGACACGAAAAAGCAGATCTTGCCGGAACAAACCCTCCATCACCAGTTTGTCCAGGTTCTTATTGGTGGCACAAATCAGGCGAATATCAATAGGTACTGCCTTGTTGGATCCCAGCGGGATGATTTGCCGTTCCTCCAATACGTTCAATACTTTGGCCTGTATGTTCATCGACAGGTTGCCTATCTCATCCAGGAACAGGGTCCCACCCGATGCCGTCTCAAAACGTCCGATCCGATCCTGCTTGGCATCAGTGAAGGTGCCTTTTTTGTGTCCAAACATCTCGCTCTCAAACAATGTCAATGGAATAGAAGACATATCCACAGTGATCATTGCTTCCTTGGAACGCGACGAACGTTTATGAATCTCCCTGGCTATCAGCCCCTTGCCTGTTCCGTTCTCACCAGTGATCAGGATATTAACGTCAGTCTTGCTCACTTTGTCAACGATCTCCATCACACGGCTCATCTGCGGACACTGTACAATGATCTCCGGATATTGCTTATCCAGCTCAGCGCCCAACTGATCCTGTCGGTTCCGGAGTTTCTCAATCTCTTTATTCGATTCCCTTAACTTAAGAGCCGTCCGAAGTGTTGCAAGCAATTTATCATTATCCCAGGGCTTGATGATAAAATCAACAGCTCCATTCTTCATTGCCTTTACAGCCAACTCTACATCCCCATAAGCAGTCATCATAATTACGCTGAGAGAAGGATCCACTTTCAGGATCTCCTTTAACCAATATAAACCTTCATTGCCTGTCACAACCCCGGCAGAGAAGTTCATATCCAGCAGTACCAGATCGAATGATTCATTTTGCAGGGAGTTGACGATTATATTGGGTGTCTTCAGTCCGGTTACCAGGTTAAATTCATCTTCGAGAAACAGTTCAAGAGCTTCCAGAATCTCTTTATTGTCTTCAACAATAAGCAGGTTTCCTTTTTTCGACATTTTGCGAATTTTTACACTATCTTACAATAAGTGTCCAAATTTAATACAATTATTGTCAAATATTTGGACACTTTACTATATTTTTTTTATCAATTTGTAACAAACTGCTGAAAATCAAGAAGATAATTTCTTGGTGCGATTCTTGTCTAATTACCAATCTATAATGAATACAAGGAAAGATCCGGGAAAAAACATGCTGGATGTGATTCCAGACATACTCTTATGGATCGACAACAAAGGGCATTTGATGGATTTTCATCCAAATAATCATGCGTTTTTGTTTGATCGCGAAGGAGGTGTGTTGGGTTGTCATTTGGAGGAGATTTTCAACCGGGAACTTAGCACTCAGGTGTTGGACCTGGCGAAGAAGAGCCGGGAGAATAATCAAATGCAATTGGGACAGGTAACCTATCAGGAAAATGGTTCTGCTTCCCATTTCGAATGCAGGATTTCACCAGTAAATGACAATCAGTTTATTGCAGGATGGCGGGAGATCAACCACATGGCCGAATCCCGGAAAGGCGAACTCATTAAAGGGAACAATCAGGCTACATTAGCACTTCTTACTGAAAACTCTCAGGATGAGGCTATTAATAAAGCCTTTAAATATCTCGGCGAGTCCTACCATGCCGACCGGATCACACTTTTCAAAAACCACACTGATCCTGATTCTTCGGAAGTCTTCATGTCGCTTCAAAATGAGTGGTCGCATCATGAGATTGCACTTAGTTTGGATAACCTGCAATTATCTCATATCCCATACAATCCTGATTTCATCAATTTCTACGATACCTTAAAAAGCAACTCGCCCGTTATAGCAATTGCAGATGATCTTACTGAATCTGCACGGAAGTTTCTCAGCCAGATGGAGATTCTATCTTCTGTTGTGATGCCGGTATTTGTCAGATCCAGCTTCTGGGGATTTCTCTCAGTTAGCGATTGTCGTTCGCAACGCAGCTGGAAAGAGGAGGAGGTCGGTGCTATCAAAACAATCTCTGTCATCCTCGGAGCTGTCATCCAGAAACATCAGGATCAGGAAGAGTTAACTATTGCCAGATTGCAATCGGAAGAATCCGACCGCTTGAAAAGCTCGATCCTGGCAAATATCAACCATGAACTGAGAACACCTATGACAGGCATTCTCGGGTTCTCTGAAATTCTTGCCCGTCAACTGGATGACCATAAAACCCGTGAGATGGCGGAAAACATTCATTTGAGTGGAAACCGATTATTGGCAACCCTGAACAGCATGATCGAACTCTCCCAGTTTGAAGCTCAGAAGGCACAGTACAAACTAATTGAGACCAGGCTCAATGAAATGATCCTGATGACTTGTGAGGCCCATATTGCTGCAGCCAAAAAGAAAAGACTCGGATTTGAGATCTATATGCATGAATCGATCTTCTCTTATGTCGAAGAGAAGGTCTTCATTAAACTGCTCAATCACATTCTGGAAAATGCGGTGAAATTCACCGATGAAGGGACGATCATTGTAGAGACGAAACATGAATGGAGTGAAGGTAAATCCTGGTCATGTATCAGTGTCACAGATACTGGTCCCGGGATACCGCAAGAGTTTCATGAGATCATCTTCGAAGAGTTTCGCCAGGTTAGTGAAGGCTATAACAGGAGCTTTGAAGGAAGTGGCCTGGGACTAACGCTTGCGAAGAAAATCGTTAACCTGATGAATGGGAAGATCACCCTCACCAGCCAACTAGGCAACGGGTGTACTTTCACTATCTATCTTCCTTCCAGTCAGTTGAATACCCTGGAAGTTCCGCCAACCGGGATTGAACCTCAACATATACAAAGGGCAACCAACGTACCAGGTCCAGAGATCATCAGGCCCTTGCCATCAATTCTGATCGTCGAAGATAATAAACTCAATTGTGACCTGATCCAGATCTATCTACGCATCCAATGCAACTGTGACACAGCTAAGAATGGTGAAACAGCTGTAGATATGGCCCGCAAAAAGAAATACGACATCATCGTGATGGATATCAACCTGGGACCTGGGATTGATGGGATGGAAGCTACCCGTCGTATTAAAAAACTGCCCAGACATACCCAAACACCCATCATTGCTGTAACCGGCTATACCATGAATTCTGACAGGAAGGAGATATTGGAATCAGGCTGCACACATTACCTGCCCAAGCCAATAGATAAATCTTCATTAACCACCCTGATCACCGAACTGGTTAGCAAGCATTAATTTCCTACTTTTACATGGTAAAACCACCACCATGAAGAAGTTCCCCCTGCACTGGCAGATTCTTATTGCTTTAATCCTCGGCATCTTATACGGCTCTTTCCTGGGCGAATACATTGGATATGTTGACTGGATGGGCGATATTTTTCTCCGTGCCCTGAAGATGATAATCATTCCTCTCATTCTGAGTTCAATCATTTCTGGTGTAGCCAATATTGGAACAGCCGAAAACCTGGGCCGGCTTGGCTTTAAAACCATCCTCTACTATCTCACCACGAGTACACTAGCGATCATTACAGGACTTTTCTTTGTAAACATGCTCAAACCAGGTGTTGGCGCCGACCTGGGATTTGTTAGCCACGTAGAGGGATTAGGGATCATGGACCAATCGTTCGGGCAGATCCTGATCAACATCATTCCGACCAATATTTTTGGCTCATTGGTAGAGGGAAAAATGCTTTCGATCATCTTCTTTGCGATCCTGATGGGATTTTTCATCACCCGTACGAAAGAGAAAACCCGTGCTTTTATGACCAATTTGTTTGACAGCCTGTTTGACGTCATGATGAAAATCACCATGTTCGTCATCCGGTTTGCCCCGTTTGGTGTTTTCGGTATCGTGGCTTACCAGGTTAGCCAATCAGAAAGTATCGTGGTATTGGCCCAGAGTATGGGGCTCTACATGCTTGCAGTTATCCTGGGATTAGCTCTGCACGCATTTGTCACCCTGCCTCTGATCACCCGGTTTATCGGAAAAGCAAGTCCGCTCAAACACGTCAAAGCTGTTACCACTCCC
>JACKQG010003820.1_pt1 | contig 18063 bp, 12 predicted proteins | sample 8237621 | NCBI WGS metagenome assembly JACKQG01 (sample SAMN15677084, study PRJNA649215) | marine metagenome | biome: marine; feature: Black Sea; material: saline water; isolation source: suspended particulate matter (SPM) from the Black Sea western gyre | collected 2013-06-09/2013-06-10 | depth...
CCCGACGATGCGGAAAGGACATACGACCGATCGTTCGATCACTTCGCGCGTCTGGTAACGGATGGGAAAATGTAACGCAGTTCGCAGGAATGGTATTGCCGGGGTGGCTGGGGTCAGCGGCCTCCCGCCACGTTGAGCTGGACGCAATAGAATCCTTGTCTGGCCGTGATGTACAGCGTCTTGCCATCGGGGCCGCCGAACGTGCAATTGGCCGGCCCTTCGGGCGTGGCGATTTTGGCCAGCACTTTGCCTTGCGGGTCCCAGATCCAGATGTGACCTTGGCCTGCGCAGTAGATGTTGCCGCGTTGGTCGATGGTCATACCGTCGCCGCCGCCCGGAGCGTCCAGGTCCATTTCGGCGACCTTGCGACCGCCCGCCAGCGTCCCGTCCGGTTGCACGTCGTAGGCCCAGATCGTTTTTGCACCGTTGTCGGCCACATACAGAGTCCGGTTGTCCAGCGAGAGAATCAGACCGTTGGGACGCACCAAATCGTCGATCACTCGCGCCAGCTTGTCTCGGCGCGGCAGGAAGTAGACGCCCTCCACCTCCATCTCCATGTCGTCCCGGTTGCCGTACCGCGGATCGGTGAAGTAGATTCCGCCTTTGCCGTCCATCACCAAGTCGTTCGGGCTGTTCAACCGCTTGCCTTCGTAGTCCTCCGCGAGCACCGTAATCTCGTCGTCGAATTGGCGCGTCAACCGGCGGGCGCCGCCTTCGCACGCGTAAAGTGCACCGCTTGGAGCAAAGATCAATCCATTTGCCTTGCCCGATTCCTCGCGGAAAACGGTGACCTCCCCACTCTCGGGATCGAAGATGTTGATGTGTTCGTTGGGGATATCCGAGAAATATATCTTGCCGTCAGGCCCTTGGGCGGGTCCTTCGGTAAAGCGAAAACCATCGGCCAGCTTCTTCACTTCGGCGCCCTCGGGCACAACCGGCGTATCGGCCGTTGACTCGTCGGCCGGCTCGACGTCATCCGCCGTGCGGTCGGCTTCCGATTCCAGCAGTTCGATCGACTTGAACTCGACATCCATTTCCTGGCCGCCGTGCAGTTGCAGGCCAAAGAAGCCTTCAAGGCGTCCCGGGTCGTTCGCCAAGTCGGCTGTTTTCGTGCCATTCACCTGAACGACGATCCGGCGCCCGTGGGCAGAAACCGTCATTTCGTTCCACTCGCCCGGTTTGAAGCAACGTTTAACCAACTCCGCGCTCGGCTGGGCTACCCACGCTCGGCCGCCCGTCTCGTACAAGCCGCCCGCATCGTTGGCCGCGTCGATTTCTGCTTGAAATCCGTGGACTGCAACCGGTCCGTCCACACGATCGACGCGGAAATAGAAACCGCTGTTGCCCCGATTGGCACGGTACACGATACGGGCCGTGAAATCGCGAAATTGCTCGTTGCTGAGCAGCATGCCGTGACGGCCCTCCGACGCCGGACTGGTTCCGCGGATCACACCGTCGTCGACCGTCCATTGGCCACCGGGCAAGGCAGCCCAGCCGTCCAGTGACTTGCCGTCGAACAGCGGCTTCCATGTGCTGGTGCCCAGATCCTTGATGCGGATATTGCGCCAGCGGACCCACACCGGATCCTCGCGATCGCCCACGCCGTGAACCTGCAGCGCGATGAAGCCCGTTTGGGTCATCGAGTCGACCAGGTCCGCTGCCGGTACGCCGTTCAGCCACGTTTTGATCGAATCGCCGATGGCCTGGATGCGAAAGTGGTTCCACTGGTTCTGCTTGAAGGCGTAACGTGCCGCTGCATTCTGCTCCAACGAATTCAACCACCCGCGGCGGCTTTTGTCGTAAATGCCGCCAGACCAACCGCGATCCGAGGCGTCGATCTCGACCTGGTAGCCATGTACGCGTCCATTTCTGTAATCGGGAAGACTGTGGCTGCGAATCTGGATTCCCGAGTTCAGCTCGGGATGGACCTTGAATTCCAACTCCAGGATGAAGTCCCCGTACATCTTCTCGGTGCGCAGGAAACTGTTAGATGTATTGGGAACCGACGTGCCGACAATCTCGCCATCTTCGACCGTGTACTTGGCTTCGCCGCCCAGTTGTTTCCAACCGTCCAGGCTCTTGCCGTCGAAGAGGCAAATCCAACCATCCTCGGCTTCAGCCGCTTGTGTGTTCGCATTTACAGGAACGCAAATTGCGACAATGACGAACGCCAATGTGATGAATCGAGTCATGGCATTTTTTTCTCCTGTCACCGAGGTCCAATAGTGATCTTTGATGCGCGGGTCACTTGTTTAACCCGTAGCCGGAGGCGCTGGCGTCCAGCGGCATGGACGTGACAAACGCCAGCGCCTCCGGCTACGGGTTAAACGAGGAGCGGCTAACGCGGGTTCGCGCGTGTCCCTTAGTTTAGACAAGCGAGGCACAGAAATGTAGCGGTTCGAGCGCGTCCAAGGAAAAGGTTTCAGTCGTCAAACGGACTTGTCGGCTTTTCCTCTCGCGATGCCAACTCCGGATGCAACTCCAATTCGTCTTGGCGCACCCGCTCGGGTTCCTCTTGCCGGACCTCTTCCACCTCTTTCGCAGCAACGATCAGGTTGACAAAGAAGATCACGGCCGCGCCGAGCAAAACCAGGATCGGTGCAACCGGCGTGGCCCAGATGTCGTCGGCACCCGTCTCGATCAATGTCCACATCCAGTTCGGGATCTGGAGCAACGTGTAATCGTCGAAGTCGTCAAAACCATACAGCCAGGCCTGCAGAAACGTGGGCAGCGCAGCACCGAGGAATAACAGGACCGCGTGCACGAGAAACGGCAGCAGGAGACCAAAGTACAGGTGGCGGCGGACCCAAAGGACCAGCAACCGGCCCACGCCCAGATACGCTGCGACGTATGCACAGAGCAGCAGCGTGAACGTGAAGAACGCCGGTTGGTCCGGAGCGCAGCGATCGCCCTTCCAATCCGCGATAAGGCCCGCCGCGTTGGCTAGTAGCGCGAGTGCCGCCAGATTGACTACAGCGAAGATGTAGCCGGTGCCGGACCCGGGGTTGAACCATGTTAGAAACGCTCGGCCCATGTAACTCTGCGGCAACCGACGTTTGACGCGTGGTGACAACTGGGCCAACTCGCCCGTCATCAACGCGCCCATCAACATCCAGTGAATACCCGAGCACGACATAAGAAAGAACGGGATTTCGTCCCAGCGGAACTTCAGCCAGTAGTACATCACCCAGCCCGTGAACAGAACCTGTTGCACGAGCATGACTACACGCAGCTTGGTCGATCGGTTGTCGCTGGCAAAGCTCAGTTGGGCCCCAGCCGCCATTAGAAACAGAACAAAGTACGCAACGTACCCGGTCACGAACGCTAATTGGCCAATCCAAAACTCGCTCTCGTCGTAAGGAGCCGAATCCGCTTCGGTTACGAGCGCGATGGCCAGTGCGCACCACCCAATCGTTGCCGCCACAAGCCCGAGCAGCAGCGCAACCGATAGCAGAATCTGCAGGTGCCGGATGTGCGTGATCGTGGCGACCAGCAAGCCAAATACGGACAAAATCAGCGACGCCAGGAACGTGTAGAACAGCAGCAGCATGATCGTGACGATATCGATGCCGCGCAACAAATACGTGAAAGCGATACACGGCGATAGGGCCGAGTAGTAGACGATCATCTGCAACACGGCGCTGCCGAGTTTGCCCGACACGATCTGACGCGACGACAGGGTTGTGATCGACAGCAGGTCGAATGTGCCGTCCTCACGCTCGGACGCCAGGGACCGGTAGGCCGCAAACGGCACGATCAGTAGCAGGGGGACTGTCAGTATGATCGAGTACCCCACTAGCAAGAACGGACCGCTTGGCGCGTAGTAAACGTTGCGCCCCAATATCGCAACGGCCATCAGCGACCATCCCCAGCCGCATATCAGCAGCAGGATGAAGGTGATCAGGAACTGCTTGCTTTTGAGCGACTGTCTCGCCTCCTTGACGAGGATCGGATTCAGTTTCTCGCCACAGCGCTCGATCCACCGGTCGACACGGTCCCAGACGTTGCCCTTGACGGCAAATGGTGAATCCGATTCGTGGCTGACGACGCTCATGTTCAGAATGACCAATAACCAATAACGAATGACCAGTGACTGACTCTACTGTACCACCCCTCGAGTCACGTGCAGGAATATGTCCTCCAACGACTTCTCGTGGCTACCGAATTCGGCGATGCGAAATCCGGCCGTGACCATTTCTTTCAGGAAATCGGCCTGTTCTTCGCGTCCGCCTTCGTGAGTGAAACGCACTAGTTCGCCGTCGACCAGTATGTCTTGCACATCGTCGCGTTCGGCGAGCCAGTTCTTCAATGCGGTCCCGCCACCGAGGACACGTACCTCGACTTCGCTGAGCTGCGTTTGCCCCCTCTGAATCTCCTCGACCGTGCCTGTGGCCAGAAGATGCCCCTGTTCGATTATGCCGACACGATCGCAGATCTCGGCCAACTCGGTCAGGATGTGCGAACTGACCAGGATCGTCTTGCCGTCGGCGGCCATCTGGCGAATCATCTCGCGCAACTCGATGCGGGCACGTGGATCCAGACCGGCAGCCGGCTCGTCCAGGACCAGCACAGACGGATCGTGAATCATCGCCCGTCCCAAGCACAGACGCTGCTTCATGCCCTTCGATAGACCGCGGACCGGCTTCTCTGCCAACACGTCCAGTCCGGTGAAACTCATCGTGTATTGCAGTGCCCGATGACGCTCCCGACCGATCAGCCCGTAGGCCCGAGCAAAGAAATCCAGGTACTCGTTGCAGTTGATATTTGGATAAGTTCCGAAGTAGTCGGGCATAAAGCCCAAACGACGGCGCACCCGATCCAGGTCGTTCACCACGGAGAAGCCATCGACCATCGCATCGCCATACGTGGGCAGGTCCAACGTGGCCAGAATCCGCATGCTGGTCGTCTTGCCCGCGCCGTTCGGGCCGATGTATCCGAACACTTCGCCCTTGGGCACATCAAACGACACATCATCAACGGCCCGCGTGCCACCGAAGTATCGGTGCAGGCGGTGGAGTTCGATCATCGGTTGTGTCGATGGCGTCGCGGTGATCACTGGAAGTTGGGGTGTCGGGTGCCGGGTGCCGGGGGTCAGGGGTCAGGTGTTGGGTGTCAGGTGTCGGGTGTCGGGTGTGAAATGCCCTCTTCTCCCTCTCTTCCCCTCTTCCCGGACACCTGAAACCCGACACCCGAACCCCTCTCCCTACCATCTCCCGGAAACTACGTGAAAACTTGCCTCTTCTTGCGACGCTTGGTAGCCAAGCGGCGATTCGGCTGACGTTCGCGTGATGGCTACGTAGGTTCGCGGCTTCATATTCTTAACGTCTGTGTAGATCGCGTTCTGAACGTTCCGTTCCAAGACGCCCTGATCAAAGCCAGGGGGTCGCAAACTCTGGTCTACGTCCGTCCACCACATGCGGCCAAAGCCAAACGAGCTTCTGTAGTACCTGGGGTCGAATCCCTCGGGCACCGCGGGGCGATTCACGTCGTAGGCAACGCGCAGCCGCTTTGCCGCTTCGGATGGTTCGATCTGCTGGGGCTGGACTCTCTTGCCCGTTTCGATGTTTTCCGCCCAGTAGTACTGGCCGGCCGAATCGCAGATTACCAGTTTGGCGATATCCGCCTCCAAGTTGTTGGTCACACGCGGTGCGGTTTCTTGGCCATCCGGTTCTAGGATGCTCAGACCCCGGCGGCTCTTGTGCGACTGGACGACCATAAACTGCGCCGTGGAACGTGCGCCGAGATAGCCGGACGTCAATCGTTGGTCCTCGTCCCAGACCAGCCAGCGGTTGGAATTGCGTCGATGACGCCGCTCGGCCGGATGGTGCTCGACGGTGTAGAAAGCCGCGTCGGGCGGAAACCTCAATCCGCTCGACGGCGAGAGGCCCGCGTAGTAGTTCTGCCGGGACCAGGAGACTGCGCGCCCCGTGGTTTGGTCGATTTGGGCATAGCTGCGAAGTCGAGCACGCACGCCCAATCCGTCGGTGATCAAAGCGTAGTTCAGCAGCGAGAAGGTAATCAACCCGGCCCCGATTGGCACGGTGACCAGCAGCAAGTAGAGCCGTTTCTTCTTGCGCAGCAAGAAGTAGTTCACCGGCCCGATCACCACGACGAACAGCGAGATCAGCACCAGGTACGAGTTGACTGGTGCGCGGCCCACGCCCGGAATCATCAGATTCCAGTAGTCGCTGTTTTCTCGATGCAGGGACATGCCATGCCGCCGATACCACATCCAGTTACCGTTGCCGATTTCGTTCAGCAGCCAGGTGATTCCGTATGACCCCGGCGAGAACGGTTCATTCGTCCGTAGCGCGAACACGCGTCCCAGATCGACGTCGCGCGAAACGAAAGGCGTCTCGTCGGGTTTCGGGGTTATTTGAGACTGTCCAGCGGCAAGAAGAACATCCAACAGCGACGACTGATCAATTCCCCTGTTTCGCTGCATAGTCTGATAAAGGCCGTCGAGTTCACGGATCTCTTCGCTGGCATTATTCTCGTTCGGGAGCGACCAGCCGCGCCACTCGTTTGTGTCATCCTCGGAGTTGGGCATCGGTGGAAGGTCCAGCAGTTCCTCCAGTTCCAGCAAGTGTTGGGAATCAAGTGGCATGTCGTATACGCAGAGTGTCGGACCTGTCGCAACCCAATCGCGAATCGCCTGCCATCTGTCAGGATTCTCGTTCACCAGCAACTTCAGGTCGTCAAACGTCACGAAGATCAGATCGAAGCACGTGTAGTCGATCCATTTCCTCGGCAATTCGCCGGGCGGCAGCATTTCCACCTTGGCTATGCGGTCGATGGTCTGAAGAGTGAATTCGTCGGTCGTCTCCGATTTGAGTTGAAGGAAAGAAAGATCGTTGTTGTTGTTGGGGTCGGGATACAAAGCAGCCAGGCAGCGGATGTCGGGCAGGTGGTTGACGTCCGACACGCCCAAGCTCTCTGGTGAAGACAACTGCGGCATCGACATTCGGCGACGACGCTCGGCGTCTGGCGGTGCGTCGGAATCGACGATCAGGATTGCGGGTGTCGCTTCGCTCCAACTCCACCAGTTCCATTGGTTGCGCCCCGAAAGGCTAGCCTCGGCAGTCAGATCCTTAAGCTCCTCGCCGTCCTCGTAGACTTCGACGCGGATGGCTCCCCACTGGTCGCTCTGTGGGATGGATACGGTCTGTTCGACCTGCCTTACCGTCTCGGGTATCTCGATAAAGAAACTCACCGACGGCGCCGTGTCTCCCCAACGCCACGAGCGCGGACTCAGTTCGACGCGAATCGAGCGATCGGGGCTGTTAGGACCGGCGAACAGATTCGTTGCTGTGACGCGGACCGGTCGATAGCCGTTCGCGTCGATCCAGCGAGTGTCGATATCCAGCCTCAGACCGTTCTTCGGCTTCACGCCCATAGGAAGATTGATCACGCCCCCCGATCCGGCCCGCGCGGCATCGGCCAGAAGCAGTTGCATGCACATCAGCAGGATCGCAGCCTTGGCTAATCGCATGTCCTGTTTCTCCAGATCCGCCTGTAGGATGGCCTTCCAAGGCCGTCAAAACTCCGGTCGGCCTTGGAAGGCCAACCTACAAAATAAAGGCTGAGCACTATTCCGGCCCCTTATTCCGGTTCTTGCGGAGGGATTATCTGCGGCGGCGGTTCTGCGGTCGCAAACGGCGTTCCCCCGGCGGGTCGCTGACGGGCCAGGCCAAACAACGTCGCCAGAATGTAGGCAACGCCGAAGAACGCTCCGTAGCACGCGAAGGCCACTGCCAAACTTACCACTGCGATTGAAATTGCCGCTGCCCACACCTTGTTTTGGAGTTCAACGTTGGGGTTGAGCGCAATGGCCACGATCCAGAAGAAGACCCCGCATATCGCGGTAATCACGAGTAGCCGTCGGACGGTGTATCGTGGGATAAGCATAGAAGTGATTGTTGCAGAGCTTCCGCTGATTGCAAGACAGAGAGATCGCCGCACGGACCGAAGGCGGGGCCCGCGACGTCTCACGGACCCCGACAGTGTTTTCGCTCGACTGCAGGCAATCTTGGCCGAAACCTGCCCCACAAACAGATTGCCAGCGAGAGCGGCCTCACCGCAACGGCAGCTCGACCAGGCGCGCATCTTCGGAATTCGGAACCGAAGACTCCGCCAGGGCTTTCTCGTATTCAGCTCGTTCTCGCTCGCATTGCCGGGCAATCTTGCCCGCCAGATCCTCGCCGTCCAGCAGTTGTTCGAGCATGTCGGGAAGTTGCTGCGCCAATTCCGGGTTGGCACCCACCTCGTAAACCTGCACCATGCCTCGCGCGTCCAGCACTATCGTTGTCGGCGCGTAAGGTATGGCAAACACGTCTCGGCCGAACGCCTCCAAATCCCGCACTACGGGAAAAACGAGCTTCCACTGCTCTCGAAGTCGCTCCAAGTGCTGGTTGCCCACCTCGGTGGGTTCCGTGCAAACGGCATGGAACGAGACTCGCGATTCATCCGCGAACTTGGCGTACGCCGATGTGACTTGCTCCAGGCCCAGTTGCGAAGCGGGGTGATCATTGAACCACACCAGCACAGTTACCTTGCCCAGTAAGGAATCTCGTGCGACTGCTTCGCCGTTCAGGTCGGTGAAATGGAAATCGTCGGGTACCTGGCCGAGCATCTCTGTGGGAAGCGATTGAGGCGGCACGACGAACCGTCGCACAATCTTTGCCTCGGCAGGCATTTCGAAGCAGAATGCGTCGTCGTTGATCGATTCGTCGATCCGCGCGTCGCGGAATTCGGCCGTGAGCGTTACGTCGGTGCAATCGACGTTCTTGGCCATCTGCTTGGCCAGTTCGGCAGTCGGATATTCCAGGCGGCGGACAAGGTGCGACTGGCAGTCGATCCAGAACACCAGGGCGCCCGTATCCAGCGTAATCTTCACTCGATGGCACGGACGTTGTCTGATTTCCTTCTTGCCGAGCAGTTCCCGCGTCACCCCCGGCTCGAAAACGCTCCGCAGCGGTTTTTCTTCGAGAAGCAGTTCCAAGGACGCGGGCGGCCCTCCCATGCCACCGGCCATGACGTTCAGGATCATGGGGTCCTCGTACAGGTCGTCGAGCGTGAGCAATCGGGGCGCCGGTCGCGACACGACCTGTCCGTCGAAATCCTCCGTCGACGCATCGGCAATAGCGGCGTGCATCTGTCGGCCATCACTGGTCAGCGTCAACTGGTACGCCCGCACGTGCAGTTTGTTCGGACGAGCGAACGTGACCGCTAGCTTGCCCTCGTCTTGTACCCAGTGCCCGTCCAGCTTGTACCTCAGTCGGACAACGCCGCGATCGGTATAGGAGGAGGCTTGTTCGTACGTTCTGATCATCTCCTCCAGTATCTCGTCCGCCGACACTTCCGCCGGAATGGGCTCGTCACTTGGGCCCGGATCTTGTGTGCAACCTATGCAGCCACAGACTGCAAGGGCAACGAAAAGGCCGAGCGACCGCCGGTACGACAGGTCTAATACCCAAGGAACTGGGCGTTTTCTAAGGGGGCGAGGCAGCACAGCCAACTCCTTGATGAAGTGAACACGAGACGCTTGTTCGAGCATTATCGTCCGTTGCGCGGCCGAATCTTCAGGGGGAAGGGCCGCCAGCATGCAGTGCCGCCTTGACCAACGGCACCGTCCCGCCGACAATCGGACTTTCGTCCACGTTTCCCCGCAAGCCGGCGTGCGCCCGCAGCCAAATTGTTTAACCCCGAGCCGGAAGGCGACGGTCGTGCCGCATCGAGCCGTTCACAACAACCGTCGCCTTCCGGCTCGGGGTTAAACAAAGATGAGCGACACACGGCCCGAGACTGAATGAGCGAAATGTCAGAACAGAACACATCGGCGGCAGCGAACGTCCCAAACGAATTGGGGCGATTTGGCCTGTTTGGCGGTCGGTACGTCCCGGAGACCCTGACTCGTGCCCTGGACGAGTTGGCCGTCGAATATGACAAGGCCCGCCAGGACCCCGGCTTTCAAGCACAGTTGGACGAGTTACTGCGCGATTTTGTCGGACGGCCGTCGCCGCTGTACCACGCGAAGCGACTGAGCGAACAATGCGGTGGCGCTCAGATCTGGCTGAAACGCGAGGATGTGAACCACACGGGCGCCCACAAGATCAATAACACGCTCGGGCAGGCGCTGCTCACGTTACGGATGAAAAAGGCTCGCGTGATCGCGGAAACGGGCGCAGGGCAACACGGCGTGGCGACGGCCACGGCATGCGCCCATTTCGGACTTTCCTGTGTGGTGTACATGGGCGAAGAGGACATTCGTCGCCAGGCGCCAAACGTGTTCAACATGAGGCTGTTGGGTGCCGAGGTGCGATCGGTAACCAGCGGTTCGCGAACCCTGCGTGACGCCATCAACGAAGCCATGCGGGACTGGATGTCCAGTGTGGAAACGACACATTACATCCTGGGCTCAGTCGTCGGGCCGCACCCATTTCCGCGAATCGTGCGCGATTTCCAGTCGGTCATCGGTTGCGAAGCTCGGCAACAGTCCCTGGAACGCTTCGAACGATTACCCGACTTGATCGTCGCCTGCGTCGGCGGCGGCAGCAACGCGGCCGGCATGTTTTACCGCTTTATCGAAGACGCTGAAGTGGAACTCGTCGGGGTGGAAGCCGGCGGGCGCAGCGATAGCCCTGGGGACCACGCCGCAACGCTCAGCTACGGCCATCCTGGCGTGTTGCACGGAAGCTTCAGCTACGTGATGCAGGACGAGGACGGCCAGACGTGCGACGTGCATTCCATTTCGGCCGGGTTGGACTATCCGGGCGTCGGGCCGGAACACAGCTATTGGAAGGAAACCGGGCGAGTACGATACATCAACTGCCGGGACGACGAGGCAATGCGAGCATTCGATGCCCTGGTCCAGACGGAAGGCATCATGCCGGCCCTGGAATCCGCGCATGCCGTAGCCAAAGCTATGGAAATGGCTGCCGAGCGATCGGCGGACGAAATCGTCGTGGTCTGCCTGTCCGGGCGCGGCGACAAAGATGCCAACGAGGTGGCCAGGCTCCGCGGCGTGGACGTTTGACCCGATATACTGCACAGCGAAGAAAGCAAGATGTCCGCGATTGATCACGTTTTCGAGGATCTCCGTTCTGACGGCCGCAAGGCATTTATGCCTTTTGTGACGGCCGGCGATCCCGACTTGGCGTTTACCGCAGCCGTGCTTCGCGAACTGGCCTCACGCGGATGCAACCTGTGCGAGGTTGGCATACCCTACAGTGACCCGATCGCGGATGGTCCGGTCATCCAGGCTTCGTACTCGCGGGCCCTCGACCGTGGGATTCGTCTGGCCCAGATCCTAGATATGGTCGGCCAAACGGCACCGGAGTTGTCCATGCCCGTGGTGACCATGGTCAGCTACTCCATTGTGTACCGCTACGGTCTCGAACGGTACGTGGCGGCGGCAAAGACGGCTGGCGCGGCGGGTGCCATCGTTCCGGACTTGCTGGTCGAGGAGGCTGACGAATTTGCAGAGATCTGCCGGCGCGAGGATTTCAGCTTGATCATGTTGGTCACTCCCACGACGCCGCGAGAAAGGGCCCTCCGCATCGCGGCGACGTCGACAGGATTCCTCTACTATGTCTCCGTCACCGGAATCACCGGCGAACGCAGCGATCTGCCACCGGAATTGACCGAAAATGTCCGTTGGCTGAGAGAGCAAACCGACCTGCCGATTTGTATTGGCTTCGGCATCAGCCGACCGGAGCACGTCGAGCTGCTGGCCCCGGTTGCCGACGGCCTGATCGTCGGCTCGGCCATTGTCCGGCTTATCGCCGGGATCGAAGATCGCTCGCGAGATGAAGTCTTGGCCGACGTAGGCAAATATGCCTCCGAGTTGATCGGCGCACTGGAAGCCTAGCGTGGGCTCGCCCGGCGTGACGCGAAAACACAATAACTTCGGAGGCCAGATCCACATCGGGTCGAGCCTGACGCCAGCGTTGCGCGACGTGCCTGTTGGGGAAAACCATGAGCACCTTCCCCAGAGACTTCATCCGCACAAGAGGGGCCAGGTCGAAGCCGACCGAATCGACGTGCGTCATGTCCAGCTCTTCCAGCCTAGAAAGCGGTGAAAGGGCTGACAGGTCCGTAATGAGATTGGGACGTGCGTAGTGCCCGATAGCAAGCACTCGCAATTGTTGTAGAGGCTTCAAGCAAGCAAGGCCACCGCGCTCTGAGGTGTGTCGCTAATCTGATTCGCGATGTTGCAGGATTTAATCCCGACGCGAAGTCGAAATGACAACAGTCGCGATCTGGATTGCGTGCCTCTGTGCACGTTCCCGACGGACGCAGGTGCATTTCCTTTTCGCGCGTAGGTCGCCCCCTACGCAGCGAAGGGCGGTTTGCCAACCGGCACAGGTTACATCGACCGACGCGTTAAAGCAGCAGTAGACGGTCTCAATCAGAAAACCTCCCGTTGCCGGAATATGGGCTCATCACCTCACCGCCCGCACCTCGACGACTGCCCCGCGGCCGCCGCCGGTGATGACGCGGTGAATGCTCAGATTGTTGCGGCCGGCAGGCGTGGCGGCAGGAACCCAGGGGCGAGTCAACCGCAGCAGTGCAAGATGGCGGATGATGGTTGCGTCGTCGACGCCGCCGCGATCGTCCAGCGGGCCGGAGCCGAATTTGGATTTTGCCGGATCGGGGTGGTCGCCGACGTTGCCCAGGAACTCGAAACCACGCGGCGAAGCGTCCTTGTTGCCGGTGTTGATGTTTGAGCCGATCAAACCACCTCGCGCTCGGGGCTGCGCCATATTCTGCCACACGGTGTCGGCGGTCGTGCCGGGCTTCTGCACCCGGAATTGATTGTTCAGCGCGAGCACACTCGCGCGGCTGCCATCGCCGCGAAGTTCGAAGCGACACGTTTCCTGCGTCTGGACGGGCATCAGAATGCAGGTGGCCAGCGTGAACACACCGCGGAAACTGTCGGCGGCAACGGTTGGGGCCGTTTCGCTGGTCGCATACGAGAACCGCGTGGCGTCGATCGACAGCATGCCGCGGTCCGTAAGCTGCAGTCCGTTGAGCGAATCGGAACTTCGTTCGTGGTAGACGCCGCGGACCACCAATCGGCCGCCTTGCTTCACGTTGTACTGGCCAGCGGCCGTACCGGTCGCTCCAGTGAACACGGCAACCGTCGAACCTGTATTGCTTTCGTTACCCCGCCCGATTCAGTCGTCCAGTTCGATTGAGCCCCAGGGGCCGGGTTGGGTAGCGATGTTCTTGTCCTTGGGTTCGGGCCAGTAGATTTCGGTAGTCAGAATTGTCGGCTGGCATCGGGCCAGCGAAATCGGCAGGCTCGCTGCCCGTCAGGCAGAAAATGCCATTGAACACGGCCGCATAGTATGCCGTATTGCGAAGCGAAAGTCACGTTCGAGCATGGCAATGGCGTCCACCTGGTGTCCGACACACGGAATTGCTGCAGGCAAACAGCATTACTTGCCACGGCTTTCCGACCTTTGATACGAACAAATTGATCATCCCAATGCGACGAACAAAACCATCAAGCCATTCATTCGAATGAACTTCATCCCGCCGAGAATTCCATGTCCTCTCTCAGCCCGCCCGTAACGCCGTCAGTGATCCTCGATGAAACGAACGGTCTGCCTATCCCGGCCACCTCCGCGCCGGTCGACAGCGGTTTGGCGACCACTTCAAAGGACCACTCGTAGACTCTCCTGATACCCACCGTTCGAAGGGGACGCCTGCACCCAGTAAGGGCGGCATGAGGCCGAAGCTGAGTCTTGGTTACCAATCCTCGTTTCCGACCTGCATGGGGCCGATTGGAACCGATTGAATACGCGAGAATTCTTGAAAAAAATCGTTGCATGTGGCACGCCCATTGAGCAGACTATAAGTAGTCTGTCCGTGGGATCAGCCGAGTGGCAAAGAACGACTTACCCCTAGGACGGAGTGATGTTCATCCCCAGGTCGGATTACTTAACCGACCTACCGGGTAGACATATTCCTGCCGGTCTTCCCCAATCCGGAGCGGAACCGTGACCAGCGTTTCGTTAGAGTCTGACCAAGGTAGTTCACAGTTGTTCGCGGGGCGCCCAGCGCAACTGGTTTTGGCCGCCTTGCTGCTTGCCAGCCACCTGCCCTTCTTCATTCTGCATTTGGCCAATCTCTGGCGGTACCAGCCCCATTACGAGTTTTTTCCCGTTCTGCTGGCCGCGTTCGCGTGGCTGGTGTGGAAGCGGTGGCCAAGCGAGAAGGTTCACACCAGAGCAAGTCGATTTATCGCTTGGTTTCTCTTGCTGCTGGGTCTGGTTTGCCTGGGGACCTCCGTGATCTTGTTTTCGCCCTGGGTCGGCGCCGTGGCGACCGTCTTCTCCGTAGGTGGCTTGCTGCTGTTTCTGGCGGGACGAGCCGCATTTCGCCAACTGGCATCCGTGTGGTTATTGCTGTGGCTGGTAATCCCGCCGCCTTTTCGGTTGGACGATCAACTGATCCGGTTGCTTCAGAGCCTTACGGCGCGCTGCGGCGGCACGCTATTGGAGATAATGGGCATCGAGCATCTGCTTGCCGGGAACGTGTTTCGCCTGCCAGGTCGTGAGTTGTTCGTGGCCGAAGCCTGCAGCGGTATCAACAGCCAACTCGTGCTGGTTGCCGCGAGTGTCATCTTGGTGATCCTGCTGCGCCGGGCCTGGCTCCACTCGATCCTGTTGATTGCCGCGTCCGTCTTCTGGTCGGTGGTGGTGAATACTGCCAGGGTGACGTTCATCGTGCTGGTCGCCGTGCGATGGGATATCGACCTGTCCGACGGATGGCAGCACCAGGTATTGGGCCATGCCTTGGCTTTAGCAGGCATTCTGTTGCTGCTCAGCACAGATCAGCTACTGGCCGGTCTGCTCGCGTCCGTATTGGACTTCCGTCGGGCTGCGATGAGGGGCGAACAGGAACGCGCCCCATTGGCCCGCGATCCGTTGTCTCGTCTGTGGAACGTGGTAATTGCCTGCAAGTGGGAAAAGGCCCCCGAGCCGAGTGAGCAGTTCGAGATGGCGGCGCCCCCAGCCACTGCCGGAAAGCGATCGCTGCTTGCCGCTGTTCCTTTCGGTTGCCTTGGCGCACTGCAATTGGTTCTACTGCTCGTTCCGCACACGCTGGAAATCAGTGCCGATGGGCTCGCCGCCACGTTTCAGGAAGACTGGCTTCCACAGCGACTGGGTCGTTGGGAGCGGTCCGAATATCGTACCCACGAACGCGAACGCAGCAGCGATGATGGCCTGTACAGTTGTCAGTGGGTCTATCAGTCCGAGGATCACGTGGCCACCGTGTCCCTAGATTTCCCTTTCTTCGGTTGGCACGAACTGACTCGATGTTATGAGTCGCGTGGCTGGAGGGAAGAGAAACGCACGGTGCGTCAGGCGAAGGACGGAGGCTTTTTCGTCCAGGTCGATTTGAGCAAGCCGAATGGCGAGGCGGGCTATTTGCTGTTCGGCCTTTTCGACGGCGCCGCCCAACCCATCGAACCCATGTCGACGAACTGGCCCGGGATTCGAGGCAAATTGGCACGAAGTCCTTTGCTGCCCTTGCTTGGCCTCGAAAGCCGCGCCATTACGTCCACTCAGACCACTCTGCAGATACAGGTCTTCGTTGGCAGCAACTATCCGTTGGACCAGTCGCAGAGGCAGATCGTGGACGACACGTACGTAGATATTCGCCACCGGATCGTAAAGCGTTGGCAGACAGACATCCGAGAGGAGTAGTTCGGCAATGGTCAAACGCGGGCCGATGGATCACCACCACTTCACGTATGGCAAGAGAATAGCCCGAGGCTTTCGAGCCTTAGTCCGCAAGCCCTTGCGTCTCGGTGGTTGGTGCCTCGGCTTCTGTCTTCATCTCGTTGGCGTCGTCGGCTACCCGATGTGGACGTTCTTCCGCAAGTGGTCAACCAGCAGACCGTTCGCCCCCCTGGCGTGGGGCGTGCTGGCGGTGGTTGCCGTTGTCGTTGTCGGACTATTGGCTGCGACCGGCCACCGAGTGTCAAGGTCCGACTTGGTTGTGCGGTATCGGCAATCGGCGGCCGAGGCGGCAGCTAGGGGCGACGCGAAAGCGGTCGAGTTGTGGTTGGAGAAGGCCGTGCTGTTGAACCCGAACGACAAAGCGTTCCATTACGGCCTCGCCTTGACAGCCGAACAGGACGGTCGCCACGACCGGGCTCGCCAAATCATGCGCACGCTGGCTCCGGACGACAGGACCGGATACGGCCCGGCGCACCTTTGGATCGCCAGCCACATCGCGCGGTCGCGTCAGGAAGCCCCTTCGGATCGGGACGCGCAGACCGATTCGCGGACGGACACGGACCAGGCTGTTGCCGGGCGTCTCCGGCATCACCTGACTGCGATTGTTCAATACGATCCGGACAACCTTGCCGCCCTCGAGGAACTAGCCCGGCTTGAACTCAGCCAGCGGAACCTGCCCGAAGCCATTGAGCAGTTGGAACGTCTCGTGCGGAAGGATCGGACGTTCTCTCTTAGGCTGGCTCAGTTGCACGTCATCGAGGGCGATCGAGAGAAAAGCCGTAGCGTGGCTGACGCCGGCACGGACTACTTTCGTCGCCAGGTAGAGAGCAATCCAGACGATATCGAATCCCGAATCCATTGGGCACGGCTGCACGGATTCATGGAACAGTTTGACCGCACGGTGGAAATCCTCATCGAAGGAGCGGTCCGGAAACCCGCGCCCGAGGACATGAACCGGCTCCGCATGGAGTTGGGCCACGCCTTCCTGGGCTGGGCCAAGCACGTCGAGCGAACTCAACCGGACGAAGTCGCGCTCCGCCTCGACTTGTTGCAGAAGGCATTGAAGTGCACGCCCGACCACCCTCAAGTGTTGGAGCAACTGGCGGCGCTGGTCAGAGACGATTCCGCCGAAGCCCGGGCCGCTTATTATGCCCTATCGACCGCATTGGCCGATGGAACTGCAACGCCAATGGTTCACCTGATGCTGGGCATCGCCGCATACAAACGGGATAAATACGACCTGGAAAAGCAACATTTGCGGCTGGCACTGGCCGCCGACCCGCAACTCGTGATCGCGGCCAACAACCTGGCGTGGCGGCTGGCCAACAGCGATCCGCCGCAACTCGATGAAGCGTTGGAACTGATTGAACAGACCGTGAAGCACGATCCGAACCGTCCGGAGGTCCGCGCCACGCGTGGGCGGATCTATCAGTTAATCGATCGGACCGATGACGCCATCGTCGATCTTGAATTCGCCCTCAGTCGACTCAAGGATCGACCTGACATTCACACTGCTCTGGCCGACTTGTACGCGAGCATCGGCGACCAGGACCTCGCCCGCCTCCATCGGGAACGGGCAACGACAGTAGGCGAAAAAGATGATTGAAGAGGTAGTCGTCGGCGACGACGTTGTTGGCGAATATGCGAAACGATGGATTCGCTGGATCACGTCAGGTCTGAATTCTGGTGCCCCTTCGCTTTTCGACGCCGGTAATACAGGACCGAAACGCTCGCCAACATACCAGCGAGCATGAAACTGCCTGGCTCGGGTACGGTGAACGTCGCTATCGCGTAGTTAGCAGCTGAATCATCCGTACGCGACAACCCCGTTTCGTCCGAGATTTCCATGAAATTTTCGAGGTAGAACTGCTTGGTATCGCCCGTAGGCTGATAGTCGTTCAATCCCTGCTGTGCGCTATATGTGCCGCTATCTGTGCCGCTTCCCTCTGCGTAAGGGACCCTGACTACGCGTGTAGTTGGTTCGTCCACGAGGCCCTCACCACCGAAAGCGGTCTCGATCGCCTCCAATGCGTCCAACGCGTCTGCTGAAGACGTGAACGTTATCGCCGAACCGAGGCTAGCCTTCACAGCGTCATAGTTAGTTTCGTAGTGGAACGTAACAACATCATATGTGGTACCGTTGATGACAAGATCTTGAATCGACGCAACACGATTGTTTGTTCCTGCGTTGATCAATGTGACTGTCTGGGAAAACGACTCGCCGACGAGCCCCAGTGTCAGAGCAACTGCGATGAACAGTCTGGTTAATGCACACATAAGCTCCCCTTTCGCGAAGCCGAATCGCCGT
>JACKQG010003821.1_pt1 | contig 18062 bp, 6 predicted proteins | sample 8237621 | NCBI WGS metagenome assembly JACKQG01 (sample SAMN15677084, study PRJNA649215) | marine metagenome | biome: marine; feature: Black Sea; material: saline water; isolation source: suspended particulate matter (SPM) from the Black Sea western gyre | collected 2013-06-09/2013-06-10 | depth...
TTGGGCAACGAACGTCTGGTCTCGTTCTGGCCGGTTCGTGGCGGTCCGGTAATCGCTGACGGCGTGGTCTACTTCGCCGCCGGCATCTGGCCGAACTTCGGGATCTACGTTCGCGCGGTCGATGCTTCGTCAGGCAAGATTCTCTGGACGAATACGCGCGGCGCGTATGTGGAGAGTGTTCGGATCGACCATGACACGCAACGTGACGGCAGCCTTTCCCCGCAAGGCTACCTGGTGATCGAAGGCGATCGGCTGATCGTTCCCAACGGCCGGTCCATGCCCGCTGCATTGGACCGCAACACCGGCAAGCTGCTCTGGTACACCCAGGGCTTCCGGCACGGCCACACCCGCGTGACGGTTCACGGCAAGGATGTCTTTGTCGGTTCTCAGGCAGTGCTGAATGTCGAGACCGGCCATGAGCGCTCGGGGATGTGGGATCAGGCGCAAGCCGGTACCGTGCCTCCAGAGCAGATACCGGGCTCGTGGGCCAGGCTCATTGAAAGCCCCGGCTTTGACTACAAGCTTTTGCCCGGTTGCGATGGGCATTCGGCCCTCGCCGGCGGAGTTGCCTATGGCTTGGCCAAGGGTGTTTTCTACTCGTACGATCTGACGCGCCCGAAACTGACTCGTGATACGTCGCGGCCCATCAGTCAGGCGACCCGCGGAATGGCCCCGTGGCGGTGGGACGTGCCCGAACTCTGGCGACTCGATAGCGCGTTGTTCAGGAAGGGATCGGTCTCCGAAGTGGTGATCAAGGCCGGCCCGCGTCTTTACGGGCATGTGGACTCGACCATCCTGGCCGTTGATGTGCCGAAAGCCGGGGCCAAGGCGAGAATCGCATGGCAGAAGGACATTGAGGGGACTCCGTCGAGCATGGTCGCCGGGGATGACCGGTTGTTTGTCGTCACGCATGACGGGCGGCTGTATTGCTTCGGGAAAGACCCGGCTGAGGCAAGAACAGATCCGATCAAGGACGTTCCCCTGGTTCACTCTGAAGACGAGCCGGGCCGGGCTGTGGCCGACCTCTTGGAGAAAACGGGCGTTTCGGAAGGCTATTGTCTTGTGCTGGGATTGGAGGACGAAGGCTTGGTCGAACAACTGCTTGTCCGATCGAAGTTGCAGATCATCGCCATCGAGCGCGATCCGGGTAAAGTCGAACGGCTCCGCCGCCGCCTCATCAATGCGGGGCTCTACGGCCTGCGGGCGGAAGTGCATCTGGGTGAACCCAAGACATTCTCATTTCCACCTTACCTGGCCAGTCTGACGGTCGTCGACCGTCCGAACGCGGCCGGTTTCATCGCGGACCGTTCCGCGATGGCGAAGCTGTTCACGTCACTCCGGCCCTATGGCGGCAAGATGTGCTTGCGCGTGTCTGAGGACCTGGAAGTTGATCCGGCCAAATGGTCGACAGGCGAACGGTTCGCCCAGGCCAAGTTCAGTGTGATGGATTCGCTCCTTGTCGTGAGCCGCCCGGGGCCGTTGCCCGGGTCGGCGCCGTGGACTCATGAAACCGGTGATTCGGCCAGGACGTTTTTCAATCCGGATGGCTATGCCAAGACGCCTTTGGGCGTTCTCTGGTATGGCGATTCGGACAACTACGGCATGGCCACCTATCGCGGCTACAACTCGAACGTCAAACCCCAGGCGATTCAGGGTCGCATGTTCGCGTTGGAGAGGCGTGGCCCCAACCGGATACTGCACGCCGTGGATGTCTACACCGGCCGTCTTCTCTGGAAACAGAAGGTCGCCTACGACAGCCGGTACGTCTCCACGTCTACCTGCATCTACCTGGCAGCCAAGGGCACTTGCACAGCGCTCGATCCGGCGACCGGGGAACAAGTGAAGACGTTTTCGTTTCTGGAACAAGGTCACAAGACCGCGCCGCTCGTCAGCGATATTCGCATCTGGCAGGATGTCGCCGTTATTGCGTATGCCTGTCCGGAAGATGGTAAGGGCGTGCCCACGAATATCGTCGCGATGGATCGTGACACCGGAAAGGTCTTGTGGCGAAGAAAAGCCAGGCAATCGTTCGCCAAGAGAGCTTTGGCGGTGGGCGCGGGCCGCGTCTTCCTTTCGGATCACGTTTCGCCCCGACTGGCCGGGCATCTGCGGCGGCGCGACGACACGATCCGGCCCGGCTCGTCGACCCTCATGGCGTTGGACGTCCATAGCGGCCATGTCATCTGGACGCAGGATCAGCCCTATATCGAAGAGCCGTTCTTGGGCAAGTACTGGGACCGCGGCTCCCAAGTCAAACGGGATGACTTCTGGTTTGCCGCGCCTGAGTTCGTGGCCTACTCGAAGACGTCTGACATTCTTCTGACCGGCCGGTCCTACGAGAACTATGGGCGCGACGCCAAAACAGGCAAGGAGATATGGCACAAGACGCTGCCCTTTGAACGCTGGACAGGCTACGGCCCCAACCACATTGTCCGCGATAAGACCTTCATCACGCAGAACGGTTTTATCTGCGATCTCAAGACAGGAGAGGTGGTCGATCCGATTCTGAAGAAGATGGACATGATCTATGCTCCCTGCAACTACGCGGTGGCCAGCAGCAACCTTATCACGGTGCGACGTTTCTTTGCTTCCTTTGTGGACCTGAAGACGTATCAACACCACCATCTGGGCAACATTCGCGCGGGATGCGGCAACAGTTTTTTCGTGGCCGAAGGCGTGGTCAACTGCCCTCAGTTCGCCGGCGGTTGTATCTGCAACTACGCCGTTCAGACCGCGTTCGCCATGGTCCATATGCCCGGACTCGACGAGCTTCCCGGCTCGACAGCCGCGATCATCAAGAGCAAGAAGCCTTCGGCCCCGTAGAAGGTCGATACCCCCTTGGAGCATGCTCTTGCCGAATGGCCAGACGTCACCAATCTGGTAAGACATCAGATGAGAGAACTGAAACGGCAATTCGAAATCTATGTTTTCCAACGGCAACGCTTTGAACGAGGCCATTCCATGAGATCCATCGTACTGCTGATAGCGACTACAGCCATTCTCCTCTTGTCTCCTGCCCTTGCCGTTTCCGCAGACTGGCCGACCTGGAGACATGATGTCACCCGGAGTGGCACTTCTTCCGAAGAATTGCCGGAGGAACTTTTTCTCCGATGGTCACGTGAATTGCCAGAACCGCAGATCGCTTGGCCGAACGAGCCTCGATTGCAGTTTGATGCCGCGAACGAGCCGATCGTTCTGGGCACGACGTTGTTCATCGGTTCTTCTTGCGATGGCAGCCTGCGAGCTTTTGACACGGAATCGGGTGAAGCTCGCTGGACCTTCTACACGGAAGGCCCCATTCGCTGTGCGCCGGTGGCCTGGGAAGACAAGGTCTACGTCGGTTCCGATGACGGCTATCTGTACTGTCTGGATGCGACAACCGGCAAGGAATTGTGGAAAGTGCGCGGTGCGCCTGCCGACCGCCCCGATTATCGACAGTTGGGCAATGCTCGGCTGATCTCCTATTGGCCGGTGCGTGGAGGTGCGGTGCTGCATGAAGGAACCATCTACTTTGGAGCGGGGATCTGGCCTTCGATGGGTGTCTTCATCCACGCCGTCGATGCGCGGACGGGAAAGACCCGATGGTCGAATCGCGAGGTGAACTATATTGAACGAGTGCGACTTGATCACAACGACCTGCAGGAGGCAGGACTGTCGCCGCAAGGTTACTTCCTGTTCGTGGATGGAAAGCTGCACGTTCCCAACGGGCGATCCATGCCGACGGGTCTTGATCCGACAACGGGCGAGTTGCTTCAGTATGTGCAAGGATATCGTCGAGGCGACTCACGTGTCGCTGCCGCGGGGAAATATCTGTTTGTTGGCGAAGCAGGTATTGTCAAAGCGGAGGATGGCCGGGAAGTGGGAGAACGCTGGACGGCTGCCGGAAAAGATGCCCCAGAACTGTGGAGCACTCCAAAACTCGATCTATTCGAAGGCCCGATATTTGGCTACAACTCCGCGCGGGGATGCAGTTTTCGATCCGTCTTTGATCGGGGAATTGCCTACGGGGTCAACAAAGGGTTTCTCCATGCACATGACTTGAAGGAAGCGAACACGTCTCTGTATGAACACCAAAAGGGCGGTTACACTTATCACCCGGCCAGATGGCATGCGCCGGAACTCTGGAAACGGCATTGGATTGCCCAGGGGGAGGGGGCTTCAACCGGCAGCATGATCAAGGCAGGCAGCCGTCTCTATGCCCATGTCGACCAGTCCATCGTCGTGGTTGACGTTTCGTTGAAACAAGCAGCAACGCCAGAACTTGTCGGGAAACTTGCGTTGGACGGCACGCCTGCCAGCATGATCGCCGCGGACGGCAAGCTGTTCGTCTCGTTGACCGATGGCCGCCTCGTGTGTTTTGGCGAACAACCATCATCTGTGATGACGCATCCTCTACAAATCAAACCACTGGCAACTCGGAGTGACTCCGCAAATCAACAGGCCACTCGTATCCTGGAACAGTCAGGAGTCCAAAAAGGGTATGCACTGCTGCTCGGTGTCGACGATGATTGTTTGATGGAAGAACTGCTCCATCAATCGAAACTGCACGTGATTGCAGTTGACAAGGATCGCGAGAAGGTGAACGCGTTGCGGCAATCGCTCACCGATGCCCGGCTGTATGGCACACGGGCGGAAGTCTTTGTCGGGGACCCGCTCACATTTCGATTCCCTCCATATCTGGCCAGCTTGGCTGTCACGCAGCCACAACTCCTGCAAGGTGTTTCTTCACCCATCCCGTTGGCGCATCTCTATGACACATTGCGTCCGTACGGCGGTCTGCTCTGGCTGACAGGACATGGGCCCGACCTGGAGTTGGTCCAGGCGCGAGTTGCCAAAGCGAAACTCGCTTCGGCCGAGATTACCCGGAAGGGTGAATCTCTACTCGTGCGCAGGGTTGGCGCTCTTCCCGGATCGGCCGACTGGACGCACGAGGGCTGCAACGAAGCGAGAACCTACTATTCGCAAGACGATCTTGTACGTGCTCCCTTGGCAATTCTGTGGTACGGCGACGGACCCGATCATGGCTCGTACAAGCGCAAAGATTACGGTCGTGGTGTAAAGCCTCAAGTAGCCGGCGGGCGGTTATTCGCATTTGATGACGTCCGGCAAATACTCAGCGGAGTAGATGCATACACCGGTCGACTGCTCTGGAATTTCAATACGGGCACCGATCATGTCCGGTTTGCCTCACGACTTGATGGTGTCTATGTCGGACAGGACCAACAATGTGATCGGCTCAATCCGGCAACGGGAGAGATCGAGAAGACTTACCGATGCCAGTTGGAACAACAGCCAGGGCGATCGTGGGGCGTGGCCGATATCCGTGTGACAGACAATCGGGTTTTCGTTGCCTTCGGGGACGATCTTCCGGAAGGGCACAGCCATCCCGCCGTCACGTCGGGCTTGTGGGACTGTGAGGCACTGGTCGCGATGGATAAGCAGAGTGGCAAGCAACTCTGGGTAAAATACCCAAAGCAACGATACAATATCCATGCCATTGCCGCGGGCAGCGGAGTGGTTTTCGTCACCGACTCGATTGCCCCACTGGCGGCGGATGAACTGAGCCGTCGCGGCACATTACCCAGAACAATGCCCTCGACCACTTACGCGTTTGACGCCCGCACGGGCGAGAAGAAATGGGAGTTTAAGGCCGAGTACGATCCTCGAAATTTGGTCAGATCTTGGCAGTCCGTGCGCGCGAATGATGACTGGATCGCTTATTCGCATGACAAGAACATCGTCCTGCTGGGCAAGTGGTCGGAGACGACGGCGATCGATGCGACATCGGGCAAGACATTGTGGAAGAACCGCTCGGGGGTGCAGCCGATTGTTTTGCGAGAGGACACCTTCATCAATCAAGCAGGCCGCCAGTACAGTATCACCACCGGCGAACTCGCTAGCCAATCGACTTTCTTCCGGAAATCCGGAGGCTGTAATTATGCGGTGGGGAGCAAGCATCTGATGCTCGTCAGAAACAGAAGCGCCACGTACTTTGATGTCAGCGATCAAAAAGAGTACAGCCTTCGCAATCTTCGTTCTGGTTGCAGCAATTCGCTTGTGGCAGCCGATGGCCTACTGAACATGCCCTGTTTCTCCTACGGTTGCGTCTGCAACTATCCGCTGCAAACGTCCTTCGCGATGCGGCACATGCCGGAATCGGCTGAATGGGCGGGCGAGAGACCGTTTCAATTGCTCAAATCAAGGGAGTAGAGCCCGACGGGCTTTTTGATACATCATGAATCCCTCCGCAGGAATATCCATCGCGGTCCTGGCCGCTGTGTTGGTTTGCGATTCGGCTGGCACGCGTGGCCAGCAGATGAAGCAGATCGCTGATCCTGGGTTTGATCCTAAGATGCCGTTGCGTTGACCCACACCCGCAGCCGGCTCGCGCGGCAGGCGTCCGCCGGGCCTGGCCGGGGGAAGTCGACGTTGCGGCCGGCCTGATCCAACTTGCCGAGCCGCACGCTGGTGGGGTCACCGGGATACCGTGCGCGGCGTTTCGTTTAGGATCAGCATCCAGCCCTTGCCTGGCGCAATGGGCAGCGGTTCGCCCGGACTGAACAGATCTTCGACCTGCAGGCCGCGGATTTCTGGGGCGTAGAACTTCGCCTTGGCGGGGTCAAGTTCCAGGGCCTTCCAGTCGATCTTCAGCGGGCAATCCACGGCCTGCTCGGCCCAGCTCGCGACGCAGACCAGGGCAGCTCCCTTTTTCCGGTAGACCGTGGCCAGCACGTCCTCGCGGCCGGTGGACACGGGACACGCAGGATCCCAGTAGCCGAGCATCTGGGAGTCGGCGATACCGAAGTCGTCCCACAGTTTCCAGAGGGGCGTTGGCGTTCCGCTCCACGGCAACCGGTTGGTCATTCCGTAGAGCATGCCGCGCCAGGGGTTGCCGCCGCCCTGCAGCATTTCGCTCATCAGACCGAAGGGGATGCCGGCGATCTCGACCATCCAGTGGTCGGGCGGCTCGTTGTAGTCGCGCCCCTCGCCGATCCACAGGCTGTCCAGGTACGGCAAGTGCTCCATGTAAAGGTTCAGGCAGTTGGCATATCCGGCTCGGGCGTTCAGATGGTTCCACGAGTGAAGGTCCAACAGAGCGCCGGGCCGCTCGCGGTCGAGCACGCGGCGGACGCGTTTCATGATCTCGCGGTCGTAGCCGATTTCGTCCAGGTAAAGCCCGTCGATCTCCAGGTTCCGCGCCAGGTAGCCGAGGCCTTCGATGTAGTAGTTGTGCCATCGCGACAGGCCGGTCTGGCTGATCGACGCGCACCACGTGCCGTCGGGGAAGCGGTGGTGCCAGGCCGGGGAGTAGTCCTTGGCAAGGTGCTCGTGGAGCCACGCGTAGCCGCCGCCGGGGCCGGGAGGGAAGATCTCGCTGCCGAGGCTCCGCAGCGCCCACAACTCGGCCACGTGGTTTGTCAATTCACGGATGGTGTAGTAGAGCTTCACCTTCAGCCCTAACCGGTGCGACTCGTGGATGTAGGGGCGAAGCTTGCCCTCTGTGAGGAACGGGTAGTTGATGAAAGGGTTGAGGTCGTTGCCGTGGTGGATATTGATGATGCGAGCGCCCTGGTCGGCCACAGCCTGGGGCGAGGGCACGCCGCTGTGGTAGTAGCGTTGGGTCCAGTGGGCTCGCGGATCGAGCGGCTTGACGGGCGTAATGAGCAAGCCGAAATCGAAGCGGAGTTCGTCCCCCGCCTTCATCGCCCTGGGGCCGCCGGAGGCGCGGAACACCACGCGGTCGCCGTGCTCGGTCAGCGTGCAGCCGCCCTTCCCCTCGTTGTGCCACGCTTCGGGCATGACGAGCGGGCGGTGGTGGTAGTGGATATTGACCAGGGGCCAGTGGTAATTTGGCCCCTTGAGCTTGCACTGGAGCCCGCCGTCCACATTTCCCAGCCACAGGCTGTCCTGATGGCGCGCCGGGTCCCACGTCCACCCGAAACTCGCGGGACGTGTACCGCCCTTGCGGCCCATGCCCATCATGTACTTGGCGAAGTGGCTTTTCAGCGGGATCTCCAGCCGGCAGTCGCGCACGTCGGTCGCCTGCTCGGCCTGGAGAGCGAGTTGAAAGTTTGTGTAACCGTCGAACTCCATCGTCGCCGTCGAGCGGAAGGTAAAGCCTCCGCCGGCGCTCGTGGATTCCCACGTGACGGCGGCCGCGCTGCGGGACGTGACTTTCCGCTGGCCCGACGTCCAGGCGACGGGACCTTGCTTCGTCTCGACCGTGAAGTCGATGGGGCCGGCCAGCAGCTCGTTCTCGCCGGCCGTGATGGACTGGGGCAGTCCCGCGGCGCTCGCGGTGAGGCTGCGACCCAGGCAGCGGATCGTGCTGCCGTCGACCACCAACGGCGTGTAGGGTGCCGTGACCGTGTCGTCCAGGCCAGCCGTCGAATCAAGCCAGCGGATTCGGCTCATTCGCCACAACTCGGAGTCCCCACGGTCTTCCAACAGGTCGTCCTCGATCGCCAGTGACACCGCCACCGTCTGGGGCCGCCCACCGCGAGAGGCGATCCTGACAGTGCCCTCGACCGTGCCGGGTCGTTGGTCCGCGGGCACGTCCACCCCGAACCACAACGCCTGGACCTTTCCTGCGGGCACCGACACCGTCTTGTGGAGTGCACGGCCCAGCCAGTCCCGGCCGCCCGTGTTGATGCAGCGGATGGGCAGGGCGCCCATATCCATCTCGACCTGGAGATCGGCCAGGGGCCCGCTGGACGCGAACACGCCGATCTGAAAGGCGTAGAACTCGTTCCGCTTCGCCGTCCCCGTGAAGACGTTGGACGGTCCCCGTTCGATCCACGAGACGGGCAGGTCGTCGGTCATGCGGATCGGCCGCGTGCGGTCCTCGGGGAACAGCAGGAAGGGTTTTTCCTTATCCTTACCGTGTTCGGCCAGGAGCGACTTTCGTTCGGCTTCGGTGGCGACCAATTCCATCGGATCGCGACGGTCGAATTCCGATCGGGACTGGAAGTCGATCAGTTCGGCCGTTGGCAGCGTCTGCCAGTTGGGCTTGTGGCGTTCGAGCCAGGCCGGATCGGCCGTGGGCTCGGGCTTGTTGTAGAGCGTGGTGGGAAAGGCGCCGCCTTGGACTGTGAAGGGCATGAAGTACACATGGTATTCGCCGGCCACGGAAGCCTGAAAGATGAGGGTTCCGGCCTCGCGTGAGATGGCGATGGGTGCGGCGTTCGTCACGCGTTTCTCCGTGGCGGCGTGGATGACAAAGACGGCTTTGTCGGCGGCATCGCGGTCCCGCCGCCGCCAGGGAAGATGGACCGAAACCGCGTCGGCGGGCTCGGCCACGCGCACGCGAGCCCGATGGTTTCCCCAGGCGGAGTTCCAGGACTCTTCAGGGACGGAATACGCCGGCCCGGCGGCCGCGGCGAGCGCGAGAATGCAATGCAAAGCTGCAGCAAGTGGAGTCGTCATCGGGCAGAACTCTGGAGAGAGGGTGTTAACGCTTCCATTCTAGTCCTTGTTCCGTCTTTGGACATTTGTGTTTCGTACTCTTGGGGAATTCGTGAGCCGGTCCCTAATTGGCCATAAACGGCGGCGCTGACAAAGGTGTGGCCAAAATCAATTCTCTATTTGGCCACATCGCTCTTTCTGTGCCTGTTATGGCCAGTTATAGTATGACTTGTCGGAACCAACGGTCGAGTCAATCGCCGCATCGGGTCCCGTTTGCGGCTGGCCGGTCCCATTTGGTGTCGCAGAAAGACGCCGCGGATGGAACGTAGACGATGGAATCGAGAATCATTGGCCGCGACGGCGAAAAGCAGATCCTCAAGCGACTTCTCGATTCGCGGGAACCTGAGTTCCTCGCCGTCTACGGACGCCGCCGAGTTGGCAAGACCTTCCTGATCAAGGAGTACTTTGAAGGAAAAGGGCTGCTCTTCGAACTCACCGGCGAAAAGGATGCCCCGCTTCGAGATCAGCTACAGAACTTCGCTTTTGCCCTCGGCAGGATTTTCCCCGATCAGCCAATCTCGGGAGTGCGGTCGTGGCGCGACGCATTCCAATTGCTGGCAAACACCGTAGATGCCCAATGTGGCAATTCTCGGGTCATCATCTTCCTCGACGAGTTGCCTTGGCTTGCATCGCCAAGGTCTCGATTGCTCCAGGCGCTCGATCACTTCTGGAACTCATGGGCCAGCCGCAAGAGGAATCTGCTCGTGGTGGTTTGCGGATCGGCCGCCTCCTGGATGATCGGGAAGATTCTGCACAGCAAGGGGGGGCTTTACAATCGTGTCACCGCCCACATCCGCTTGCTGCCGTTTACGCTTGCCGAAACGGAACGTTACCTGCAAAGTCGACAGGTACACTTGGGGCGCAAGGACATCTTAGAGCTCACCATGTGCCTCGGAGGGATCCCGCACTACCTCCGGCAGATCGAACGCGGCGCGTCGGTTGCGCAGAGCGTTGATCGACTCTGCTTTGCCAAGGATGGACTGCTGCGAGACGAGTTCAAACGTCTTTTCGCGTCGCTCTTCGCCAAATCGGAATTGCACGTCTCCATCATTCGGACACTCGCGACGAAACGGCGTGCGACCACGCGAAATGAGCTGCTTCAGGCGATTGGTGAGACATCCGGAGGCGGCATCAGCCGAGCGTTGAGCGAACTCACCGAATCGAACTTCGTCGTGCAAGAGCAATCGTTCGGAAAGTCTATCCGCGAGAGCCTTTATCGGTTGACCGATGAATACTCGCTCTTCTACTTGACATGGATCGAAAAACGCGAGCGTGACACGGAGGGCTTCTGGGCGTCGCAGCAAAACGGCCGTTCTTGGCAGGCGTGGGCGGGCTTCAGTTTCGAGAGCCTTTGTCTGAAGCACGTGCGCCAGATCAAGCATGCCTTGGCAATCGGAGGTGTCGCCACAGTCCAAAGCGGCTGGCACACAAGGGGTGATGGAGAGAGGGCTCAAATCGATCTCGTCTTGGACCGTGCCGACAACTGCATCAATCTCTGTGAAATGAAGTTCTCGGTCCACGAATTCACGATCTCCAAAGCGTATGCCGAGACACTTCGCAGGAAGCTCTATCTGTTCCAACAGAGTACGAAGACCCGAAAGAACATCTTCGTGACATTCGTCACGACCTTTGGCTGCAAGCACAATCCCTACTTCTCGGAGCTGGTCTCAAACGAACTCACAATGGATTGCCTGTTTGGCTAGTCCAGTCGGCGTAGGTGCCTTCGCAGGTGCTCTTCGACCTGAAGGTACCGCATCACCGCCGAATCGAGTTCCTTGGTTTCCGTCTTGGCCGCCGCACGGAGCTCGTCGAGAGCATCCTGGAACCGTTGATTCACGATGGCGTCGATTGCGACTCCAAGTTCCTCTTCGATGGCGGCAGTGATGTCGCGGACGTCTCGAAGCTGGTTGTACTTCGCACCTTCGCGCTGGTCTTTCACGACGGGAGACCAGAACATGAAGACCTGGTTGTAGTCGGCAAACGCCGAGCGGATGTAACTGATGTCTTTGCGGAACTTTGCGGTGAGGCGGGGCACGTTGTCCGGTCGACGGTTTTTCACGTACTGGAGGCCGGTGACGAGGTGCAGCGCAACCTCGCAGGCGTAGACGGTGTGCTCGCTCAGGTTGATGCCAATGACGTCGATCTCGCCCTGAACCTGCATCGTCTTGAGGTTGTACTGTACGAACTCGCAGCCCTTCACGTGCCGAAGCCACTCCCCACAGATTTCCTCACCAACGTTCATCGCTCCTCCCTCGAGGCAGCATGGCTACAGTCATCGTCGTGACCACCCGGCCGTCGCAACGTGAGGTCGAGATGCTCTGCCTCCCGGAATTCATTGACGGAGAGCTGCACCTTTTTCTGAGTCCCACGGGTCATGTGTACATCTGCGACCATCTGCTCAAACGGGTTCTGTATCGTGCGGATGTATGGCTTTGCCTGCACGAGATCCGAGCGAAGGTTCCCCACCAGATACAGGTAAAAACGCTCGCGAAGGGTGCTCGCCTTCGCCGTCTTCCATTCGTTCCAGGTCATCTCCTGAACTCGAGAAGCCACTCCCGACGACTTCAGCTCGATCATACGATCGACGCCATGCGGCAAACGGTTGTCGAGGGTCAGTATGTCGAACCCCGGCCAATCTGGCACGACGCCGAACTGGTGGAGCCAGTTGAGTGCATCGTTCAAACGGTTCGATTTGCTACGGGCATTTTCCACAAATTCGGGATTCGAGACATCAAAGAGCAGCGCATTGTCCTGCGAAGCCGAACCGAAGACATCGAATATCGTCGCGTCTGCCAACCCGCTCCGACGTAGCCTGCCTTTCTCGAAAGACAGCACCACCCACATGCCGAGCGCATTGAGCTTGTCCAGGTCAGTGTTCCCGCCGTAGGCCCCGTTACCTCCTCGTGCAGTTTGCGGCCTACGGGCTGTCGTGTCGGAATTGTCGTCACCATGGTTCCCGTCGGAGGCATCTCCTGCAATGACCAGCGGTACTCCTTCGATCAGCAGGTCGTCCAAATTGTACAGAGGCACGCGCGGTCGTTCATTCGCCCCGTCATTGCCTCCAGTTGCCGAGGGCGCCGCGGCGGGATCTTCCAGGACCCGTCCCTCGACGGTCGTCTTCGGTTCCTCCTCTTCGTGACCCTTCGTCTCAACTCCGTCGTCCGGCATAATCCCATCACCCGCGTCCTGGAACAGGGCCCGCTTTTCGTCGACATCCAATGGGGCACCAGCACGTCGCAATATTCTCTCGCGACGGGCCGTCGATTCTGCCTGGATGAGGGCGATGAACGATTCGAAGTAGCCTGCGCCAAGGACATCACACAGCCCACCGGCCAGTGTCTCAGCCTCATGCGGATCCGGAGACCACGGGTTCTCACCCCACACGACGAACGCCTGGACCTTGTCATCGCTGCCCAGATCGACAAATGCTTCACGACTGTCCTCACTAATCGCGATCACCTGACCATCCAGGCCACATGCGAGATCCAAGTTCGTAACCGGCTCGACTGCGTCAACAAACCCGCGCAGCTGTCGTGCGTCCTGTTTAGCGAGTCGCTCGTCTGCGCGATCGGCCCCAACTCGTGCGAGTAGAAAGGGTGCAAGCTTACGAAGACCAGCTCGAAATTCGAGCAGATGCTCACCGCCAAACGACGGGTCGCCGGGCTTGGGTGCCCAGGAAAGGGAATCTTCGAGCACCCGCACACCGAAGTAGCGAGAGAGGACGGCCCGGGCCGCCGAAGAAGCCTCGATGACGAATGTCCAGATGGGAACCTCGGTTGCCAGTCGGTCACGAGTGTCACGGCGATCGATATAAAAGACCTTCGGATCACATGCCTCGAGAAAGCGAAGTCCCTTGGCGCCATCCGACGCCAAGACCGGGGTCTCGGCAAGAGGTTGTTCACCGTCCACGGCAGCGGGTCTCGACAGCAGCTCCACCAAGTGTCGATATGCCGGACGGATGACCTCTCGGAGATCCAATCGAAGATCCTCGCCGGCATCGCATTTCGATTGGTAGAGTTGGCGTAGCCGTTCCAGCAGGACGCGTGCGTCAGCCACGGTGAATGTCGCAGGGCTGAGTTCCTCGCGAACACCCAGCGCTTGCGAAAACGCCCGGGGTTTGCCTTTCAACAACGAAGGATCCACCTCCAGCGCTGGGATCAGGTAACTTCCGGCCCTCGCGCGTCGGCCGAATCGTCGTTGGACCTCTGCAGTGGGCAACCAAGTTTCGTTGGCGTTTCGAGGGCCATGCCCCGTCGGGCAAAACGGGAGGTCTTGGAGTCTGAATAGCCACAGGTTCGGACCAGCTTCGGCCAGCTCCTCGTTCTTTGCACGCGGAGGTTTACTGCGTCTTGCCGGCTCCTGCCCTTGAAGTACCTGGGCCACGATAGCGTGAGAGAACCTCTCCAATTTCACCCAATGCCGTGCAAGGTGCTCGTACAGTGCTCTTGCGAAACGTGCCGAGGGCTCGGTGGATGCGATGTTCGCGAGTGCCACCAGGTGCTCGAGATCATGAAGTTCGTAGAAGTATGGCACTGTGTCTTGTGCTCGCTCGGCATCGTTCTCCGTGAGTCCCTTGAACAAGCTCTGTCGGTAGCGGCTCCAGAGATCATCGGGAATGTTCTGGAACGCCCATCCGTCGGGACGCTGCAAGAGCGGGGTTTTTAGCCAACCAGAAGCACGGTCTTCAACATCATGAAAGTGGACTGGACGAAGTGACGCATTTACTCCGAGCCACCGAAAGAACTGCAGCCAGCGCTCTCGACCATCGGCGTCGAGTGCGGCTTCTTCATCCTCGTCAATGCTCACCTCGTCTTCGCCGACATCCTCTGATTGGTCCTCGCCCTCGCCGGCATTCTTGAGATATTGGTACCGTTCCAGCAGTCCGCTGAATCGATCTGGATTCACCAGGAAGTGGATTTCAGGCAGACCATCTACTCCCAATTCACCTCCGACACTGAGTATCTGCTCGACCGATTTGGTGCCAATCCAATCGACCCCAAAATAGGCTTTGTAGGCGGGAACCCACGTCACATCAGCGTCGGTTTCACCGCGGCAAGGCACATCCAGACGACTGAGGTTGAACAACGCTCGATTCGCTTTGAGCCGTTCGTACGGCAGAGGAGCGTCAGCATTCGGTGTGCGCCCGGCGAGCTGGCAAATGGCCGCGAGACGATCGAGATCCTGAAGCGCCGTGCGTCCGCTTTGTTCTCCTGTGCCGCGATCTAGATCAAGCGACGGAAGGACGCTCGCTCGCATCACCTCAGGGAACTTGAACTCGCGGATATCGAACAGGGCCTTCCATGCCTCCATCTGAGCTCGGAGCTCGATATTGCGTTCCTTCGGAGTAAGGTCGCACCAGCAGATGTCCTGCATGAGAAAACAGAGCCCCGCAAGCGGGACCTCGCCTTGCAGGGATCGTGGTGGGTAGAAGCAGGACAGGTCGTGAGTGCATATTCGCTTTGCCACAATGCCGTCGCTGGCTACCGGGAATAGGGCTTCCCGCCGCGCTGCCGCAACTAGCTGGTTTCTGTCTTGCCAACCGAGACCACGCCAAAGTTGTTCGAGCACGTTCAAAACCGGATCGACGAAAACCTTCCCATTCGCATGAATGTCAAGTTCTGACCTCGAGGGCTCGGCTGACGCTAACAACGATGCAGCCTCGTCAGCGGTTATCATGCGGGCGCCATGATCCACCAAGACGCGGGCGACCGCCGAACCACAGATTTCAGGGCAGGGAAGTGGACGGCCCTCGGATGCAACGTCAGCCCACAATAGCTTGCGAAATGAGCGGCCGACGTCGTCGTCCGAGACGAGGGGCGGCACCGCGCATTCGCCTATCGAGAAGCGCGCATCATCCTCGCCAGGGAGAAACACAAGGTCGGCGAGGTGTCGAGTGACTTCCTCATAGAGCGCTTGTGCAGCGGCGGTCGCGCATGGAGAACCTACGTCCACCCGCCGATCGAGCATCCGCAGGCAGTTCACAACTGTTGCACCTTCATCGAGGAGCTTCGGTATCAAGCGATCTCGGAGAACCCGCGCGACCTGGCCGAACACGAACCGATTGTAGTTGGTCGCATCGTCTTCGACTCGGATTTCCTGTCGTGACAGGTTCGAGCCTAAGGCGCCGCTGACCAACAGATCGTAGGGGCAGGGTTCGCTCGTTGGAAGGAAGACGTGGAATCGTCGCCAACCGTCCTCGAGTGCAACTGGCTGCTGATCCCCCACGCGCGCAGCGACGGACACTTCGGTGAACTCAACCCCTTCCCAGGTGAACTCGTCGATTCCCCCCCTGTGGCCTGCAATCGGAATATCGGCATCGTGGGCGAGCAGAAAGGTCTCGGACGAGCCTTCGTCCGGCATGAGGGTAATACGGTAGTCACCCGACAGGGCGAAACCTGGAACATCCGCCCATTGGCCGCCGTTCGCGTGCTGTCGTCGAACCGACCATGCAAACGCGCAGGTTTCATCCGTTCGGTCGATGTGGACTTCAATACGCCCGATATGCTTGAGGAAAACGAGCGATGTGACAGGCAGGTTTCGCAACACCCCAGCGAGACGGTTGCGTTGCTCCAGAGTCATCTTCTCCCGTAAGGGAAACCGGAACGCCGTGTTCATCCCACGGCTGCTCAGTCGCTCCCACGCCGGCCCCGCCTCGTCGACGGGCCATGGAAAGCGAGTCGCGGGAGCCCGCAAGACTTGATCGAATTTCCCCTCGCCAACAAGTGGCTGCACACCACGCACTGCCTCCTCGGGGCTGAAGCGGAAGCAGATCGTTGTCGAGTAAATTTCCGGTGCGTCAGAGATTTCGAGAACCGACTTGAAGCCCATGCCCTTGTGCCCGATGGATGCTCGCCGCTTCAGACCATGGGTAGCCTTTTTGCTGGCGCTAATTCCGCAGAGGCCACGGACATCCGCCTCGTCGAGTGGACGGCCCGAATTGGTGACCCAGAGGTCCGTGTCTGTCAATTCGAAACGAATGCACGCCGAGGTTGCCCCATCGGCCATTGCGTCGTCCGCATTCTGCAGCAGTTCGTAGATTAGACGTCCGCGGTAGTCCTGAGCGATTTGACATTCCTGCCCGACATCTTCCCGAAGACGCTGGGGGCTCGCGCGATAGACATTCAGGTTCTCGCTTCGAATCTTGCCGAGCAGGTCGTTGGAGATGCGGCCCACTGAAGCCGCCGGCGCTTGCTTGTCGCCGTTCGTTTGCACGTCGCGAGCAGGTCCATCAGTAGCCATAGACCTCTCCCTTCATGACGCTCACCGCTTTCCTCGCCGTCGGTCATCAGTGGACTGCTCACAAGGCCGATCAGCGAGTTCCTGAAGTTGCCGTTGCGAAAGACGGGACGGCTTTCCGTGTTCGTTCTCCCATCGGCTGACCGTCGCGAAGGAACCCCCAAGCTCTCTTGCGAATTCTTCCTGCGTTAGCCGGAGTGCTTCGCGAAGTGACTGATGGGCATTTTAATCCCACAGGGGTCGCCTGGGGATACCGGTGGCGTAGATGTCGAGCACTTTGCGCCAAAAAAGAATCGCTCCGATGAACGAATATCGCGTATTTGGGCAAGTAGTCTTTCGAAGTATTGGCCGCCACCCGCCTGCTTCAGGCGGTCGTCTTCCATCGTGAAACCTCTGCCGAAGTAAGCCCGAAGACACTCGGTAACCCAGATGCGAAACTGGGTTCCGCAAGATCGGCAGTACCTGATGCTTCAGTATCTGGTCGGCTACGGCGAGGTCGCGCCGCCCAAGCTGCCTCAGGTGGGCGCCCCCTATGATTCCCGACGTACCATAGACCACCGGCCCGAAGTGAGCCCCTACCGGAACCTGATCGACCGTGGAGGAAACACCATGAGGAAATTGGAAAAATCGATCTGTCCCAAATCCAGGCTTTGCTCTGCCTGTAGACGCACTAATGGTTGCCGGGATCTTCCCTGATAACTTCAACAAAGTTGAAAATCGGAACCCGGTCAATATCGGGCATCTCGGCCTTCGGAACCAATTCGATCAAGAGGTCACCCTGTACTAGAACCGACCTAAACTCTTCGATGCTTGCTCGGTCGGGCATCTGCGCCGCCTGCATGACGTCACAGTCGCTTTCCACGACACGGTCCAGGAGCTTGACGTCGAACATGCGCTGAGTGGCTTCGTCGCCGGGACGCGTCTGGAAGCCTAAACGAACCGTATAGGTCGCCGGCTGCTGGTTAGCCTTTTCATCGATCAATGGCAGCTCGCAACGCATCAAGCCACGACATCCAGACGCGAAAAGCCGGCTCTTGTCTGTGCCGGCCATCTCGGCCACTCGGAAATCCGTGCAGTAGAAGCTCCCTCCCGGCGTGAGCTTCTCGTGGATGTCCAATCGGACGCCATAATTCGGATAGGCGTTGTACACGGAGTAGGTCTCGCGGATGCGCGGATATTGCGGATGAAGAATCGGATCGCCGGCATATCGAGGAGGCCGCATCACGGCATGCTGTTCACTACCGAGCAATCCTAGCTGCGGCCAACGATCTCTATGAGGAAGGCGGAAGCGCAGTGGGGAGTGGGTTAGACTGGTTTTCGACAGTACGTTTTCGTAAGTACTTTCTCCATGACGACTTATG
>JACKQG010003822.1_pt1 | contig 18061 bp, 16 predicted proteins | sample 8237621 | NCBI WGS metagenome assembly JACKQG01 (sample SAMN15677084, study PRJNA649215) | marine metagenome | biome: marine; feature: Black Sea; material: saline water; isolation source: suspended particulate matter (SPM) from the Black Sea western gyre | collected 2013-06-09/2013-06-10 | depth...
TTTTTTAGCGGATGGGCGACCCAGGGAACACACACATTTCCCATCCACGACGCTCTACCGACTTTTTACCAGGTCCACAAATAGCCCGCCAATGACATTGGATGAAGTACTATTGGCAACGGCCAGCCCGCCAGGAGCATTTTATGGCGTCGGTCTCGCTGACCGAGATGCCGATCACGCCACTGTAGCAATGAACTCTGAGCGAGACATTGTAGTCGCATTTCATTCGAAAAGAGAAGAGGATATAAATGACCTCCCGGCACCTACTACCAATGGACGGGAATGGGGTGGCACCATGAAGCAAGTAGAGCTTGCTTACTTCAAATACAACTCGAGTTCCGATAGTTGGGAATACCTGGATACAAGAGTGCTAGGCTCGGTGGACCATTCACCCATTCAAATTCTCAGCCAGCGCTTGGTTAAATGCGAAAAGCCAGATGTCGTCGCTGTTGGGGACAAGTTTTTTGTTACTTGGACCAGGAGGTATCACAATGATCCAAGGTGGACGAACCAATCAGGACAACCAGCAGTATTGGAATGCGCATGGGTGGAGATTAATTCGTCAGGGACGGACTTCTTAGTATCAGGAACCGAAGGCCTAGGCTTCCCCATAGACATGCATGTTCCTGGGCCATTAGAAGATGACTGGTTTGAAGTAAAGGAGTGTGGGGGCGTAGCCGATGCGGTCGCTCTTTACGATCCGCAGGATCCAAATAAATATGAAGTGGCAGTTGTTTATCCACACCAGACCATGTTCAGCACTGGCGGCATCTTGGACAGAAAATTTGATCTCCGGGTTGCCACTTGCAAGCTGGTAGGATCTACGATTTCCATTACAAAATACGGTCCACTTTATGAGGACATTCAATTTAATGGTCCGCCGGCCCCAGCAGGTGAACCATCGCCCGGCTTGATCCTTCCCGACTTAGCGCCCTCAAACCAAAAGGATGCCTTCTGGATCGTCCATGAAAGGCAAAAGATGTTTTCACCAGCAGGTGGTTCATTGGAGCCTGATGGGAGGATTCGACTGGAATACTTTCAATTAGTGGGTTCAACGTGGGACAGCCAAGGGTCCAAGCTATTCAAAAGTCCCACAGTTGGAGCCCCCCTTTACTGGAGAAGGCGTCCGATGATTTCTTCCTATCCAAGGGGCACCACTGAACAGATTGTTTCCGTTGCATTTGGAAAGGTTAACTCGTTTCCGAGAACTGGGGATACCACAGCAAATGTCGTGTATGAGCATTGGGAGCACGAAAATGGCAGCTTGATTTCTCCGCCAACATTCCCCCTTCCGATGGTCACCACTGATTGGCCGAATTTGCCAACCATCTGGGATGATCGGCCGTTGCCGCTTCAAGGTCGGCTGGGCCCACTTACTTGGAGATGCTATTCCACTCGGTCGTCCACATCCCCAACATTGCCCGACTCACCTCCAGCCGACCTGATGGGGTTTAATCCCACACCACCAGGTACTTTTGATTTTTTAGATGGCAACAATGTGTATTTCAGGGGAATCAGAAGACCGGCTGCCGCTTACTTTTTTGATGACACACCAGGTGCGATTGACCCGGACTACTTTGTAATCACTTGGGAGAAGGGGAGTACATCTGGCAAGAAGAGCGTGTATATAGGCATCGACTGATTTAATTTCGCACTAGGACGAATGGCCCTCGGCGGTAAGCCGGGGGCTTTTCCGAAGGCCTTAAATTCACTTATTGGTGAGGCATACGTCTAGGATGGACAGGTGGCACGAATGAAACACACTTTTATAGTTGCAGCTTTTCTGATCTCGCTAGGCGCATGTTCTACCCCAGAAGTTTTTACGCCGGGGAGCGAAGAGCAGTTGGAATACGACGCCGACGCTTTGAGCGAACACTCTGACCGACAAGAGGAAATCGAAGGCTTAATTGAGGATCTCGATGGCCTTAACCCGAAGACGGTTTTGGAGTCTGAGTACCAACACCAACTCCGCCACGACATGATGGTGATGAATCAGCAATTTGTGGGCTTGCAGCAGGCGATCCAGAACGAGTCGTCGGCCTATGCGGTGTTGTTGAACATCATCAAGGTCAGGAATCAAACAACCAAAGATGCGATCAAGAATATTAGGTAAGCAGAGATCGATTTAAGAATAGCAAAGCTGAGTCGTCTGCTTGGAATAACCGTCTTCGGTCGGCGTGTTCATGTTGCACTCGGTCATTTCGCCGCTGTAGACATGAATGGCTGCGGCAATCGTTGAATTGGGATTGCCAATAATGTGATATTCGTCTGGGGGAATGAAATAGTCAGCCGGCCCACGGAAAATACCCAGCCCTCTCACTCGCTTGATGGGCTGGTGAATTATTCCGTCACGGTTGCATTACCGGCCGGGGGAAAGCCGGAATGCCGTTCGGCTACAAGGCGAATCACTCCCAATCTTTTTGAGCGATTGACGGGGTTCCCGGACAAGAAACCTCTGTTAAAGAATGGGAATGATTACCGGGTTACTAACTTCAATCTCGCCTTGTGGAGAAGTAAGTACTACAACAAAGTCGAGCTCGCCAATCTTTGGAGGAAGCTTGGCGATCGTGCTCAATAAGACTCCTGGAAACGCGTTGCCATCATTGTTGAGAGTTCCGATGAAATCCGAAATGGGTAATCCATTTGGGTTTTGCTCGATGGCTTGGGTCAGCCAATCGCGATTGAGCGGCACGTGTTGGCCATTCATAAAGTGACCCGGTTCGGTGCCTGCCGATCCAGCCATTAGGGAATAACTCCAGCCTGCGTGGCTGTCGTCGCTCCGAACCACCAGCGAGAAGTCGTTGTTATTAGATGATGCTAGACTTACTTCGGTTGCGGTTAGTGAGGGGCTGCTCATCGGCGCGCTTGGCAAAATCAACTTCGATGGGGTTGATCCACCCGAGATGACATCAAGATCAAAGTCTTGGAAAATGGGCAATCCTTGAAGGAAGGTGGGTTGGTTCGGAACCTCGGGCCTATGCCAGGCCAAGTTTTCTAGCTGAAGTCGCAATGAGGTGCCTTTACTAAACATAAATCCTTGGAAGTTTAGTGGGAATGAAAGGATGGTTTGCCCACCGGGGTGATTCCTCACAGTTGCTTGCCCACCGGTTACATACATGCCCTCCGGTTCCGAAAAGAGTACGGCGTGAATCTGGAACTGCTGCTGATTGGATTCCACAGTAACTTCCATACGCGCTTCGCCAATCAAGAACTGATCGTGTTGGAAGGGCGGGGTTTCATAGCTGAGCACCTCGATTGGGATCTCCTTTTCCAGCACATCTGGATGGGGCTTTTGCGCTATGTAGTCATCAATGGAATTAATGTCTCCCTCTAGCCGGTGGTCCAAGCTTTGTTTTCGTGCAGTTCCAGGGGCGGAGGTTGAAAGCGTGCCATTCCTATTTAAGTACCAGTTTTGATGGTTGGTTCCTGGAAATGGAAAGGATTGAAACTCTCTTGCATCCCAAATGGAATTCGCGGATTGGAAGCTGGACTTGTTATCTGGCGCGATGGCAAAGCGAAACTCTGGGAGACGTGAGGTCGAATTATCGACCTGCTTTAAATGGAAGGCGAACCACTCATCTCTACGGAATTCACGAAGCTCATTTTCGTGGTCATTAAAGGTACTGCTGTGTCCAGTGGTGGAGAGGTTGAGCACCTTTTGCGCGCCTGGAACTAAACTGTTCCACACGTCCATTAGGCGGTTGGAGGCTGCGTATTTATCGTCATAGACTTGGAAGGACTGCACTGGAACATTGCTGGTTTGAAGCAAAGCAATGAGATCTAGGTTGGGGTCGTACATCGCGCTCCGTAAACCAGAGAAGTCTTCGTTGCGCACAAATCCGTCTACAAAAGCTAAGAATGACGGTTGATGGTGAATGCCATTCGACAGGTCGTATAGCAATCGTATAGTCATCTCGGTACCAGTTTGCCCACCTGGCATAGTGCCTTCCAAAATGTCGGGAATGAAGTTAATTGGTGCAACTGCGGTAATGGTTGGGAATGGGGAAGTGCGCCATGGGTTGGGCATGGGCATACGACCAGAGTGGGCTGCAGCAACCCAGGAGTGAACGGCTCCTTGAGATCGGCCGGTCACCCCAATTCGAGCCGCATCAAGCAATCCAGGAAATTGTGCGGTGGATCCCTCAATCACCTCGAACATGTCGATGCGTTCACGAGAGCCAATACCAGCGCGGCCGTAAACCCCGGGATCGTTTAGCAACATGCCCGGGCCTTGCCCTCGGACATCGTAGGTAACGGTAGCGTACCCACGACGCGCCATGGCTGCTGCTTTGACATTGACCTGCGTACGGCTGGTGCCACTAGTGTGAACAAATAGCACGATCGGCCAGCCAGTCGAGTTGGGAGCAACGGTGGGCATACGCACATCCATTAAGGTGGTGTAGCCATCGGTAAAGGTCAGACTTAAGTCTAGGTGCTCGGAAAGATTTCCGTCTACTGGGGGGTCAATGCCATTGTTTTGGGCAGCCCTCAGGTCAGCGGAGAGCAATGGCGCTACAAATGCCGCCAAGGCCAGAAAATGTTTGTGGAGTAATTTCATTTGTGTTGATTTGAGGTTGAGGGCCAAAATAAGTAGCGAAATTCTCGTCACCACTCCCCCATAAAAATGGTTGGGTTTAAATGAAACGGTCATTCTGCAATATGCAGCCCATTTTTTTGCGGTGAAGTACTTTTCGTAGCCGCCATTGCGTACAGGCGGCCACGGATTCATCCGACCTAACTTTTATCCCTAATAATAAGCAAGTTGAACCTCTTCCTTGCGATACCCGACTTCAATTGGCGTGAAAAAGTTACACTCCGTCATTTCACCACTATAAACATGAATGGTGGCGGCAGTCGAAGCATTGGGATTGCTAATGACGTGATATTCGGCCGGGGGAAGAAAATAATCTGCTTGACCAACAAGCGCGGTGGACTCGTCCCCAGGTGTGAAATCGAAGACGTCGGCTGCTTGCGATTCGTGCTCCACAGGAGTGAAACTTTGTTCACAAATGGAGCCGCGATAAACACACTCTACGCACCAACGTCCGGAGTGATCGTGCAAAGGCGACCCTTGCCCCTCTGCCCAAACCATAAGCACGACGGAATACCTGCCAGACGGATCTAAATGCAGAAGTCTGCGTGCGTAACCGGACACCGTCGGCTGCAAAAGCTCCGCGGCGAGCTCGCCTTCATGAGTATTCACATGTAAGGAAAGCACGTCGGCGATTTGTTTACAGCGCCCCTCGTCGTCGGCGGCTTGGACGGCCGAATCGATTCCTTCGACTAATTCAGCAATCCAGGTTTGGCTTACGGTCTTCATGACCCCTGATTTTAGTATCGCCGGTACAAACTGCCCTCATTAAACTCGCCGCGTCCGCCGTAATACCAGGCCATGTGGCCGCGGGTGGCGAGTTCACAATCACCTTCCAAAAAGTAGAAACGTCGGGTGGTGGTATTCCAGGCGAATTTCACTTCGACGTAGCCTTCAGCCAAAATGGGGCCCCATGGATTTCCCCACCACCAAATGTTGGCCACTTCGCTGGAGCCATCGCCTTGGGCGTCGCTTGGGCACAATCCCTCATGCCAGCTTTTCATGCGTATGCTCATGATGCCCGAAATCGGATCCCAGGAGACGTCACCATTTTCTAAGCCGATGTAAGTGTGGTAGATAAAGCTCAGTCGGTCACATTGCGGCCAATCCCAAATCGGGGTCAGCTCGGCTGGAATACTGACTTCTGCAATGTTCGACGCAACCGAAAAGCGGTAATTGCCGTCGGCGCAATAATCACCGCGCCCCACAGTGAAATTGAATTCCTGTACGGCACAGGCTAAATGAATATTGCTGAAGCAGCCAATATCGTTTCCTAAGGCGCTAAAACGCCAAGTTCCCATGAGTTGCTCGGGGGTTGGCAACTTGAATCGGTCATTTTGCGACTGATTCCCAAATGCATCAACGCCATCGCCGCCGCAGCTGAAATTCAACGCGATGAGAGTGAAAATAAGAAGCGCGAGTTTGGGCGAGTTATTCAATTCATTTAGCATATAAAATTTTTCCCAGTTTGTCACATCGTCAACAAAACGAAAAAAGCCCCCGGCATTTCTGCCGAGGGCTATAACGATCGCGAGGGATGGGCTAGTTAATGTCTAGCACGATCATGTTGGAATCGAAAGTTTGACCACCGCTAGAGGCCGAAACTTCGACGTAAACTCGCATACCGGCAGAGACGGCAGGCAGCTTTTTGGTGAAGGAACCCACACCCGAAGCGTTGTTGTTACCACTACCAACCAACTTCGGAGGCATGCCGATGTTGAAGTGCTGACCGCCAATGGTCGAACCGTAAGGCGTCAGGGCGTAGTAGAACTTCCAAGAGGAGCTGGCAGGAGCGCCGGTCCAATCGTAGGTCACGTTTTGGCCAGCGACGCCAACCTTAGGACCAGTCATGGCGATGGTGTTGGTCACACCGTACTCAGCCTCGGAAGCAGCGCGCATGCACTTGAAGAAGTTTGGACGACCGTTACCGGAGTAAATGTCCTCGCCAGCGCTTTCAATGTCGACACAGTTATCAAACAACATTTGCTCGATCTGGTCGGCAGAGCTGCTTGGGTTGGTCAGCATCATCATGGAGAGTACGCCGTTGACGATAGGTGCACTGAAGCTAGTACCGGAAACGTTGCCAGCACCGCCACCGTTCGTGGTTGTGCGCACGCTTTCGCCAGGAGCGGCGACGTCTACCCAGTTGCCGTAGGTAGACCAGCTAGTTACGTTGTCACTTTGATTGGAAGCGCTAACCACAATCACGTGGGTGTGGTTGGAGCCAGTGACTTTGTTGCCACCGTTACCAGCTGACCAAGAAAGCAAAGTGCCTTCGTTGCGCATGTGCGAGCCAGCAGTTTCTACTGAGCTGGAAGTACCACCGGAGTAACTCACACTTACCGAACGAGCACCGTTATCGGAAGCCCATTTCGCGCCATGAGTCAAGTCACCCAACGAAGCCGAGCCGTTGGAGTTGTTGGTGCAGCGCACTGGCATCAGTTTGATGTCCCAAGCCATGCCAACCACGTTGTTGCCGTTGTTACCGATTGCGCCTACGCAGCCGATGGTCATGGTGCCGTGACCATTGATGTCATTGACTTGGCCGCCGTTGGCTTGAGTCTGACGGGTTTTGGAGTTGTATCCAGAAATCAGCGCGTCTTCCAAATCAGGGTGATCAAGGTCAACGCCAGTGTCAACGGTAGTCGAGATGAAGGTGCCGTTGCCAACACCGTAGTCCCAAGCTTTGGTGGACTTCATCTTGCTGTGCTGCCACTGGGAACCAAAACCAGGATCGTTTGGCTCGAGTTCGGTTGGGTAGCAAATCCAATCTGGCTCGGCGTACTGATAGTCGCCGGTACCCATCAGGTAAGCAGACAGGGTGTTTTCGTTGAACTGCTCAGGAATATTGACGATGTACTCGTCGGTGTCCGAGAAATATTCTTTCTGCCACTGCACCAGGCGAGAGCCGGCGTTTTCGTGGATGGCAACCGCCTCTGAACGCGTATACCCTTGTTCCATAAGGGCATCGATCTGCAGAGGGCGAATGGTTAAGCGACCAGAGAACTCAGTAACGCCGGTAGTTTCGGCGAAAACCTGGGTTTCAGACTGCTGTGCCTGGGCAAAGAGGGAGCTGCCAAGCACTAGGCTGGACACAATCGTAACGGTAGAGAACTTCATGAATCAGTGTGAAGGTTGGGTTAACTGGTAAGGGGGACGGCCCGTAACTCGTTTTGGTTCCTTATTTGGTAGTGAAACCCCATGCAAACCGCAATAATGCCGACGTGCGCGTCGCCTTTTTTGTGACTTGTTTGGTGGATCAGCTTCGCCCCGAGATTGGGTGGGGGGCGGTTGAGTTACTGCGCCGGGCCGGCTGTGAGGTGGACTTTGATGCCCGCCAAAGCTGCTGCGGCCAGCCAGCCTTCAACTCAGGTTATCACGAAGAAGCTGCTTCGGTCGCGAAACAGCAACTTCGTATTTATGACGAGTCTAAGGACTTGTACGACGCCATTGTGACGCCGTCTGGCTCTTGCGCAGCAATGGTGCACCGGTTTCCTCAGTTGATTTCGGGGGCTGAGGACGTTGCGTCTAGCACATATGAACTTGCCGGTTTCCTGGTGAATCAATTGAAATTTGTCGATTTTGGCGCGGAGTTGAGTGGCCGGGTGAGCTGGCATGACTCCTGCCATGGCCTGCGTGACTTGGGTTTGAAGAGTGAACCGCGTGAGTTAATGGCGCAAGTGAAGGGCTTGGAATGGGTTGAGGCGGAGTTGGCCGAGGAATGCTGCGGTTTCGGCGGCACCTTTGCGGTTAAAAATGCGGACCTTTCCGTGGCGATGGCGGACCGGAAAATTGATGAGTTGGAAGAGCTTGGAGTGGATTTTGTCACCGGCGCCGACTTGTCTTGTCTGATGCATATGGGTGGACGTCTGCAGCGGCGTGGGTCGAAAATTGAAGCGGTGCATTTTGCAGAGTTCATTGCGCGCGGATTGCCTGGGTATACGACTTCGGCTGATCTGGCTGGCGAGAGTGACGCGAAGGGCAAAGGCCGGGGGCTAGAAGTCTGATGGGTATACATGGACTGAACTCAAATCAATTTGCCGAAATGGCGAAAGCCGCACTGGCCGATGAAGTACAAAAAGGCGCCATCGGCAAGGCGACGGATTTGATTCGCGATCGTCGCGGTGAGGCGGTGGAGCAGTTGGACGACTGGGACGATTTACGTGAACGCGCGCGGGCGATCAAGGCGCACACTTTGGCGAAGTTGGATCACTATCTCATGCATTTTGTTAGCAATGCAGAAAAGAGAGGAGTGGTGGTGCATTGGGCCGAAGATGCTGACCAGGCCTGCAAAATCATTGCTGATTTAATCGACGAGGTGTGTGGTGATCCCAATGCCCCCGCAGATTCCGACGACTTGCTGGCGCGTCCGATTGTCAAAGCGAAGAGCATGGTGACCGAGGAAATCGGTCTTAATCATTTATTAGAAGGCCGCGGATTGCGCCCGGTTGAAACGGATCTTGGTGAATGGATACAACAACTTGCGGGCGAACCACCGTCGCACATTATTGTTCCGGCGATTCATAAAACGCAGCAGCAGATTGCTGAGTTGTTCGCCGAGCAAGTTGGCAGTGATGCGAGTGCGTCGGCCGAAGAGTTGACGGCGATAGCGCGGCGGATTTTGCGTAAAGAATTTGCCGATGCCGCAGTTGGTATTAGCGGTGTAAATTTTGCGATCGCAGAGACCGGTAGTTTTTTAGTGTTGGAAAATGAAGGCAATATTCGCCTGACGACGTCGTTGCCGCAAACTCATATTGCGGTGATGGGCATAGAAAAATTGCTGCCGCGCTTGAGTGATTTGGATGTGTTTCTGAGATTGCTGCCGCGTTCGGGGACGGGTCAGCAATTGACTACTTATCAATCCATCATTACTGGATTGACGAGTAAGGTTCATGGAGAACTCAATGGCGGCGGTGAAGGGCCAGCTGCAGTGCATGTGGTTATGGTGGATCATGGCCGCAGCGATATATTGAGTGATGATTTGCGGCGCTCAAGCTTGCAGTGCATTCGTTGCGGCGCGTGTTTAAATGTTTGTCCGGTATATAAACTGATTGGCGGGCACGCTTACGGTTCGGTTTATCCCGGTCCGATTGGTGCGGTACTTACACCGCAAATTGCAGGTGTCGAAGAGGCGCGACCATTGCCGTTTGCGTCAAGCTTATGTGGCGCATGCAAAGACGTCTGCCCGGTGAAAATTGATTTGCCAGACCTCCTATTAGACCTGCGCAAGGAGGCTCAAGAAAAGGGTGGCAGCAAGATTGAAAAACTTGGTTTTGGCGGCTGGGCATGGATGATGAATGGTCCGTGGCGTTATGGATTGTCGATCAAACTTTCCCGCATGATTTACCCGCTGGGCAAACGCTTGAGCCCTTTTAAGAAGTGGGGAGAGGGGCGAGAATTGCCAATTCCAGCAAAGAAGAGCTTTCGTGAGCAATGGAAAAAACGGTCATGAATTCTGAAGAAAAAACAGGAAACAGTGCGCAGCCAGATTCTTCGCGTGATCGCATTTTGCAAAACGTTTGCCGTCAACTTTCCGGCGTTGAAGTGCCGCCTTTGCCGGAAGAAGAATCGCGTCGCTTGCCGCAACCCGCCGATGTCAACCTGCTAGCTGCGGAATTCCAAAGTAAGGCGGAAGGCGTTAGCGTAGTTTTTTTCGACGATGTGCATAGCGCTACTAAAGGGCTGCAACGGGTGGCTGTTTCCAATGGCGCAGATTTGCCGATCGCCATTGATAACGTTGAATTGTTCGAGGGATGGGGTGACCGCGAAGGCTTATTGGCTTGTGACGCTGGCTTGACCACTGCTCAAATTGGAATCGCTGAAAGCGGCACAATGGCGCTAATCGGCGACGTCGAAAAGCATCGGTTGGTTTCGTTAGTCCCGCCGATTCATGTTGCCTTACTCAAACGTGAAAACATAGTTGGCACCATGAGTGAAGCGCTGTCGATGCTGCATCAGGATGGTCTTCCGAGCTCGTTAATTACATTTATTACCGGGCCTTCCCGTACCGCTGACATTGAGCTTCAATTAGTACTAGGCGTGCATGGTCCGCGGGAGTTGAGGGTTGTTTTGATTTAGGGATGCGAGGTTCAAGTCTTTGAAAATCCAGTTTCCTCGAATAAGAGAGCTTTCCTTTCCGGATTGCCCAATTACCGGATTTAGTTTTGACTCGAGCCAACGGTCGTTCAGAGTGGTGATTGATGGCTTTTTCTTGAACAAGGAAGAGCTATTCCAGGGAATGCTTGTAGTCATGAACTGGGAGGCAATGGATATCAAGCAGTATCACCTCGAGTATGGAAAGTGGAAAAATTTGGAGCCCTCGGCCATAGAGCCAATAAGTGAAATTTTGGAGCAAAAGTTCAGTAAGGAGCTTGTTACCTTAAGAGGGTTTGGCAAACTAACTCGCCACTGGACGGAATTCACATTCTATAAATCAGTAGTTTACTTCGAGTTCAACCCTAAAGATGATTAGCTATTCCGACGCGGCAACAATCAACGCGGACATCCAAGAAATGGACGTTCGCTCGATTCAATTATCTCAAGAGTCTATGAAACTTGAACTTGGTTCATTCCAGCGAGGAGTTTCGGTCGAGCTCGAATTTTTGGGTATTAAAAAAGTCCGTACTGGGAGCTTAGGTTTACAAAATATTGTTGCCGGATTTGAACGCATTGCCCACGATGGAATTGGCATTTGGGTTTATTGCGCATGCACCGAATCCAAATTTAGGATTAAACGAGGGCAATTTAGTGAATGAGTCGGAGAAGATTTACATTTATTTGGATTCAGTTTCAGACTGGCTCAGCGGGGACTCGATTTCGGAAATTAGTTTCCTTGAAAACCTGGTAGTAATCCGAATCGGAGAGGATTTGATCATTCAAGCCGAGTGCCGAGTGCTCCTTCGCGATCAATGCATTTGGGAAATTGGTAACAGCAGCCCCGACCCGAGCGAACTGCTTTCCTATTTGGGGAAAACTCCCACCGAGCTTATCCAACCAACACCAGCTCATCTGGAAATACGATTCGAAAATACGCCCCCGATTGTCGTCGCAGGACTTCCAAATGGAAATGAATGGGTCCAAGTAATTCGACCAGGTGAAACCGCCATTGCAAGGCCAGTGGATTACATTTGACCAAATTCTTAAATATTTTCGGGAATGGGAATGCCGTTGGCGGCATCCCTGAGGCAGAATGAAATCCGAAATGCCAAAGGAGTTAAATGCGCTGTTAGCCGATGCGGATTGGTTGCAGCCACTTGCGCGAAGCTTGGCCAGGAATGGAGAGTTTGATTCGGACGATTTAATTCAAGATTCGATAGAGGTTGCATTAAGAACGGGGCCCAAAGATAAGGGGAAATTCCAGCCTTGGCTGAGAAAGGTGATGCTGAACCTAGGGCGTAGCCAAATGCGTTCAGGTGATCGCCGCCGCCTTAGGGAGTTACAGCGGGAGATTTCCAGCCTAAGGAGTAGGGAGCAGGATCCATTGGACCCGGTCCAGTTGTTGGAGCGAGCAGAGCATCGGCGGATTATTGCGGAAGCGGTGGTGCGATTGCCTGAACCGTACCGGCGGACGGTTTTATGGCATTATTTTGAAGGATGGAGCGCCTTAAAAATATCGCGTCGAGAAAGAACTTCGGTTAATACTGTACGCAGTCGCCTGAAGCGAGGCTTGGATTCTCTGCGCAAGGATATGCAACGGCGGTGGGGAAAGGACTGGCGTTTGAATTGCGTGGCCTTGGGAATGAAATATCGAATCCTTCCGTCCGTGTCGTTTGCAACCGGATCGTTTGCGGTATGTTCCGTTTTGCTGGCGTGGATGGTAGTGGAGCTAGTGCTTCCGAAATCGTCAGCGAGCCCTGATGGGAATTTAGCAGAGGTGAATTCAGTGGAAGCCATAGAAAACCCGCTAAATGGCGTCAGCGTTGCGGGAATAGTTGAAGAGGCGAACATTCAAGCAATAAGGAATGAAACTATCGAAACTCAACATTCATTGGCAGAAGGACCGGTTGAAAAAGTACTCATTCGCGCAATAGATCCTGAAACGTCCCTCCCCGTGAAAGGGGCACGAGTCAGGGTGATGTCTGATCGGGAGAATTACTATCGGGAATCAGAATTTCGGCTGCCGGATTCAGACACAGCACTCTTTCGAATTCCAGACTATATCCCGGTGAGCGGTATTACTGATGAGCATGGAGAAATTGAACTTCAAGTCAATGAAGGTAACCGTTTTGTGACGATTGATAAATCAGGTTGGGTTGGGTCGGAGCTTTGTACCTTTCAGTCACCCAATACGCTAGAACCTCCGCCCGGTGCGCGTGAAATCATTATTGATGTCTTTGCGAGTTTACTAATTAAAGTACGAGCCACTTATCCCGACGGAACATCGGCGGCAGGGTACCCTCTGTCGCTTAGCCTTGATATGCCGGAGAAAAATGAAAGCAGGAAAGCGTTGTTTTTTGAGGGCCGAACTCTAGCCGGGGGTCATTGCGATGAGAATGGAGCCGTCGAGCTAACGGTTTCCGGTCGTTACTGGAATCGCATCAAAAGCCGTTTCGAAAAGGAAAATCTACAACCACGGCTTGTTATTCGGCCTCGTCTACCTGGAGGGTTTGGTGAGGCAATACAGATTCCAGACTTGAAATTTACAGAGGGAAATGAGCTTGCCATTCAAGTGCAGGAAAGTGGGAGTTTGGAACTGACGGTTCACGGGAACGAATTTGAACCGTTGGTTCAGCTGTGCGCCGTAAACGATCTTAACTTGTTCTTGCCAACGGATTCCAAGAGATGGAAATGGGTAGAGGGCAAGGCGACTGATAGCGGCTCGATCATCTTTGCTGGCTTGCCATTCAATCAACAGCTCAATCTTAGGATTAAGGACCGGAGGTTGGCAAGTATTGAATCATTCACGCTTGAACAAATTATTGACGGTCCGACGAACTCCAATCCAAATCAAATGTTAACCATAGATCTAAATAGTCACCCGAAAGTTGTTGGGCAAATTGGTTCTGTAAACAATGAGATTCCATTCACTATTGCCACTATTCAATTCATGGATTCAAATGGCAAACGCGTTGGAAATAGCTATTCCACATCTGTGGACCGAGATGGGAGGTTTGGATTTTTTGTGTCTACGCATCATTTCAAGGGTTTCAATTCTAAAGGAGAACGGCTGGCTAGTTCCCCAGTGAAGGCTGTTGTCTCGCCAAACCTGTCGCACGGAATTTCGGAGGAGGGGCCGATCCATTGGCCAGGCTCGTCGCAAGTGAGCGTCCCTACAAATATTTTTACCGTTGGAGCAAACCTCGGGGAAATTGAGGCTGGCAATGCACCAATTTTTGCCCAAGGTGCTATTAGAAATGCCGATGGAAGCCCTGCGGGGGGATGTAGGGTATGGCTTTATTATGAACAAGTATCACCCTATGCCGTGAATGGCATTTCGGAGTGGAGTGAAATAAGTCCTGAGACCTCGTCTTCAGAAACGGGGAAATATAAATTTGCGAGAGTTAAAGAACTTTATCGCCAAACTGGTAGGTGGAAAGTAAGTGTTTATTCAAAGGAGAAAGTGTTCGCGGAGAAAATATTCCAGAATAATCAATCCGACATGGATGTGAAATTGCCAGAGATTGGCGGTTTAGAATTTAGTTATTACTTAGACCATGAGATACCGGCTTCGCTGTCGTTGAAGTCTGTTTTCGGTGACAAGGACTGGGTTTCTCTTGCAGATCTACAAGCCTGGGAAGGGTTTCCAAGACATCTCCACAGGAGGGTGGAAAACAACATACCATGCGGTAATTATGAAGCATGGATCCATATCAATGTTGGCTGGTACACCACCCAACGAATTTCCCTTGGTGAAGTGAAAATTGAGTGCGGACAAATTGCAATCCCTCCTAAACTCCAGGAGGTCGATATTTTCGCCTTAATCCCAAGCACGCAATTTGAAATCGTTGGTGAAAGTGGCAAACCATTCACTAAGAATGCGCGACTCTATTCTCAGGCCATGGATGCCACCGGTTTGCGTCCGCAGTACGAGAGTTCATTACTCCGATACGACGGTCATTACTACTATATGCATGACTCAAATTCAAACTTGAAGCTCGGGCAAGGCGCCGAGTATTTGGTTCTTGAAGCGGGTGGATATCAACCACTCACGATTTTTGAACCCCTTCAAAATCAAAGGATAATCATCGAAGAATCCCCTAAGTTTAGAATTGAGGTGGTGGGGCAAATTCCAGGAAATACATATTTTAGTCTTTCCTTCCAGTGGCTTGACTCTCCCGGCGGGCACTCCTCACGTCCCCTTTTGCAAACGAATTGGAATGGCCAAGCAAAAGAGATCCAATTACCGGGCTTTGGTGAATACAAACTGAACTGGAAGCTGTATTCCGTAAACGGCCAGCAACTAGTTGCTGAATGGGTGGAAAATAGAACTCTTCAAAAGGGAAGTATTGCGAGAATTCAGCGTTTGCCATTTCCGACCGAATTGCAAAATCAAGTAGTAGAGGATTGAATCTCAGTTGAGGGTGACAAGTTCCTGAAGCCCAGGATTTCGGCACGGGTAATTGCCGTCACGGATTGCTAAAATTCCAGCATGGCCGCGACCCAATTGAAATGTGAGCTCTCCTGGTCTGCAAGCCGCGCGAAGGAATTTGAGCGCTGTCGTCGGGAGAATTGGTATTCGCGTTATGGATCGTGGGGGTGGTGGACCGAAAAGCCGCGCGGCGAGAAGTTCGACATCATGGTGCACAAAAACCTGACGTCACTGCCGGCGTTCACTGGCGACGTCATCCACCGCGCGATCGAGCGATGGTTTCAGTTGCGCAAGGCGGGCAGCAACATGAATGCGATGGAGCTGTTTGAAGAAGCGCGTGAAATGTTCCGGCTGGGCTGGCGGCAGTCGTCGACGGATGGCTGGAAAGAGAGGCCGAATAAATCTACCCATATGTTCGAGCACCATTATCAGTGGGATATTTCAGCCGAACGCACCAACGCGGCGCGCGATTTGATGATGCGCAGCACCAAGTTTTTCATGGAATCGCCGCAGCTAGAGCCGGTGCGGCTAGTTGCTCCCGAAAACTGGCTGGCGGTGGAGTCGCTCGACACTTACCAATTCCTCGGCACCAAGGTTTACGCGGTGCCCGACTTCGCCTACCAGGAAGAGGAAAAGGTCCACATCTGGGATTGGAAAACAGGCAAGCCGCGCGAGGACGACATTTTTCAGCTTTACACCTACGCGCTGTACGCCTGTGAGCGTTGGCAAACCGACCCGGAAGACATCATTCTGCACGCGGCGTACCTCGGCGCGGGTCAGGTGCAGGATATTCCGGTGCAGATCGACCGTTTGAGCGAGGCGCAGGATCGCATGTCGATGAGTCTGCGTGAAATGATGGACATCCATTACGATCCAGATGTCGACGACTACTTCGCTGAAAACTGGAAGCCGACCGGCGCGCCGGATAATTGTCGTTTCTGCCGCTATAAGGGAATGTGCGATGCTGCACCTCAGTCATGAAATTATTTCAAGTCACTGGGGACTCGCCACCAGATTCGCCACAAGGCACTGAATCCTTGCTAGCGACGGACGTGGCTCAGGTAAAGCCGCCGCCTCCAAACCCATGGTGGGAGCAAATCGGTGATTGGCTGTTAGAAATCTCAGCTCGAAACCAATGGGTATTGGTCGCAATCGTCTTGCTCACCGCATGGGTGGCGAATTGGGTTGCCAAAAAACTGATCGTGCGCGCCATGCGCTCGTTCGCCTCGCGCACAAAAACCAAGTGGGATGACCATCTGGTAAAAAACCGGGTTTTCGAAAAGCTGTCTCACATCGCGCCAACGCTGGTGATTTACGCGTGGGCGTCGCTGCTGTTCCCGGACAACGGCGACCTGGAGGCGATTACCCAGCAATTGATGCTGGCGTTCATCATTGTGATCGGTGGCCGCGTGGTTTCCTCATTGATGGATTCGGCGCTGTCGATTTTCCGCTCAACCGAAACTACCGACAGCACGGCGCTGCGTTCTTACATCCAAGTGGGGAAGATAGTTTTATGGATCGTGGTGGTGATTTTGGCCATCGCAGTGCTGATGGAGCGGGATCCATCCACTCTGCTGACCGGCCTCGGCGCGATGATGACCATCATTTTGCTGGTCTTCAAAGATTCCATCCTCGGTTTCGTCGCCAGCATTCAACTCACGCGCGACGACCTGATCCGCTGTGGCGACTGGATCGAAGTGCCCAAATACGGTGCCGACGGCGACGTGATGGAAGTCACCTTGCACGCGGTCAAAGTCCAGAACTGGGATAAAACAATCTCCACCGTGCCAACTCCCGCTCTAGTCACCGGCGGCTTCAAAAACTGGCGCGGCATGAGCGAATCGGGGGGACGTCGGATTAAGCGATCCCTGCACGTCGACATGAACTCGGTGCGTTTCGTCGACGACGATCTGCTGCAGCGGCTCAAAAAAATCCAATACATCCAGCAGTACCTCGACAGCAAAATCGGTGAAATCACCAGCTGGAACAAACAAAAAAAAGTCGACGAATCCAGCCTAGTCAACGGCCGACGGTTAACGAATCTTGGAACTTTCCGCGCCTACGTCGAAGCCTATTTGCACAATCATCCACAGATCAGCAAAGACCTGACCTTCCTGGTGCGCCAACTAGAACCAGGAGAAAACGGCGTGCCGATTCAAATCTACGTCTTCTCCGAAGAGCAGCGCTGGGTGCATTACGAAGCCATCGCAGGCGATATTTTTGACCACCTACTCGCGATCCTGCCCGAGTTCGATCTGGCCATTTTCCAAAACCCCTCCGGCGCCGATTTCCGTAAGTTGTAGCGCCTTCGGCAAATAGTTCCTATCCTGGATAAACCCACCGCAAGCTGACCACAGCTTGTCGGACGTCGCCCCCATTCACTTCCCTCCAGGATCCTAGGAACATGCTCGGACTTACCGCTGCTTTACTTTCTCTCTTTGCTGCCCCCGCAGCTCCGCAAGCCGATGGCGTCACGCTGCTTGCAAAAGTTGACCCCGGCGCTGACTGCAATGACATTTGGGGCTACACCGCACCAAACGGCGACGAATATGCGTTGGTTGGAACCGCCGTTGGAACTTCGATTTACAACTGCACCAACCCGAGCGCGCCGTACCTGACCGCAGCCATTCCCGGACCGGGTTCAATTTGGCGCGACCTGAAGGCCTATGGCGAATACGTCTACGCGGTGACCGAGGGCGGCGGTGGGGTGCAAATCATCAGCATGGTGGATCCCGAGAATCCGTATTTGGTGAAGACCTGGGGCGCGCATCTGTTTTCGAACGCGCACAACATTCAGATCGATATGGGCACCGGCATGATTTACGTCTGCGGGACGTCGGCTGGAACGGTAATTTTTGACGCGTCGGCAAGCCCGACGTCGCCACCGCACGTGACCAACTACTCGTCGCGTTATGTGCACGACCTGCACGTGCAAAACGGCT
>JACKQG010003823.1_pt1 | contig 18061 bp, 10 predicted proteins | sample 8237621 | NCBI WGS metagenome assembly JACKQG01 (sample SAMN15677084, study PRJNA649215) | marine metagenome | biome: marine; feature: Black Sea; material: saline water; isolation source: suspended particulate matter (SPM) from the Black Sea western gyre | collected 2013-06-09/2013-06-10 | depth...
GATCTTCTCGCCGTCGTAATGAACCTGAGGATCGCGAACCGCGCCTTCAGGGTCGTCGACCAACGCGGTCAACTCGCCGGTGCGCAAGTTCAGTTTGCACAGCCTGCCTCCGTCCGCACCGTGGATCCAATACGTAGGGTCGATGCACGAGTAGCCGAAGTTCGCGTAGTAGTGCCCGGCGGGATCTCGACCTGGAGCGCGCTCGGCAAAGACGATTTCCTCCACACCATGTCGCTGCAAGCGGGTGAAGATTTCCGCCCGATTTTCCATCTCCAATTTCCAGCGAACGCGCTCCAACTCGCGCAAGAGGTCGGCTCGTTTGGCGTAGTGGGCCGCAATCTCCTCGGCTGCCAATGCCCGGTTCCACATGGTCACCTCGTCGATGTAGCCGCGAAAACGGCAACTCGCAGACGGTGCCCCGGCCGAATCCCCGATCCCCAATCCTTCGGCGGCAACGGTGCGGATCGTTCCGTCGTACGGAGCGGTTCCCACGGGCCGACCGTCCAGATAGACCGTCAGTGTGCTCTGCGCGGGCTCGCTGTCGTTTCGTCGAGCGACAGCGGCCAAGTGGTGCCAACGCCCAACGACAACGCGGCCTCCTTCGGCGAAGAGGTATTCCCCATTTGCCTGATTGTGGTAAAGGCTCGCCAGACCCTGATGGACCGCCACGTGGTAGGCGTAGTTCGGCGGACCGGCCCACTCGAGCACCAAGCGATTCCATGTACCGAGTTGGGTAGACTGAATCCAGGCCTCGATGGTGTAGCTGGCACTAAGATGAATGTCGTCGGACACCGGTGCAATCAGAAACTGAGCGTCACCAGCCTGGACCCCTAACGCGACCGCCTTGCCCGAGACGCCCGGCAGTTCGGACGCGTCGACGAAGCGGGCAGTACCGTCACGAGCCGCGAGTGAATCGGTCGACCGGCCAGCCTGATCCTTCAAGGTCCCGTCAAAGTCCCAATGGCAGACAGGAGCATCATCGGTCGTTGGCGGCGCTGCCTCGATTGACACGCCGGTTACAGCAAGAACCAGAGCCGCAAACGTGAGTGTCCAAATCGAATTAGGCCGCATGGTGATCCATCCTCCTGCTAGTTGTCTTGGCCGAGTCTGCGGACCGATACGTAGAACGCTCCGCAGAGTTCCTTGCCCTGTTTATCATAGAACCAAGTCCGCAGTTCAGTCTTGCCAGCCGTTAGACGTACTGTAAACGTAGCGGCCTTGTCGTCCTCGGACACTGGTTTCGATACATCCACATCAGCGATCTTCAGTCGCGCCTTGGCGATCGGCGTTGCCTTACCCGCCGGATAGACTCCATCGACGCCTTCATAGGCCGGAAGGGCGGCCGTGAGGGCGACATCGGCTTCCTTCGGCCACCGACGCAGCGAGATCTCATACTGTCCGTCGCGTTCCACCACGACGTTCCACGGTGCGTTCATTACGGGCAGCGGGCGACCCATCGGAAGAGACCCTTCAATGACGGGCTCACCCAACAGACGCACGTCGACGGTCTGGGCGGCGATGACCAACTTCGGAGCAAGCCAATCGAGCGACGACAGACGCGTAGGGTTTTCGCAATCCGATCCTAGTGTGAGGGTCTCGAAATCGTTCAGCGTCGGCTCGACCGTCTCCCACCAATCCGCGTAGTAACGCCGTAGCCTCCGGACGATATCCGGGTGCTCGCCGGCCACATCGTTCTTCTGCCCCGGATCGCTCTGGACGTTATACAGTTCTTTTCCCTTCACCAGCCTCCAACGCTTCCACAGCATGGTCGCGTCCCATTTCTGCGGATGCGCCGGATCAAGCCCACCGTACTGCACAACCATCGTCCGTCGATCGAATGCAGGTACGGCCTCGCCCTTCAGCAGCGGGACGAGACTGGCGCCGTCAAAACTCGCGCCCTTGGGCCTCTGCAGGCGACATAGGTCGATCAACGTTGGTAGGATATCTGCCGCATGCGTGAGCGCATGGATGTCGCCGGGTTCTCGAAGGCCGCCATCGGGGAAGCGAATGAAACACGGCACTCGATGGCCGCCCTCGTAGAGGCTCGCCTTCGCACCACGCATGCCCGCATTGTACACCTTTATTCCTCCGGTACCGCCGTTGTCCGTCATGAAGATCAGGATGGTGTTGTCGCGCAGGCCAGTTTCTTCAAGCATCTTGTCAAGCCGTGCCATGTTGTCGTCCAGGTTGGCGATCATGGCAAAGAAGCCTGCTGTGTCACGGTCCAGATGGTTGTAGGGTTCTTTGTATTTCTCCGGTGCGAAGAATGGCCCGTGAGGTGCATTGGTGGAAATGTAAGCGAAGAACGGTTGATCGTTTGCCTGACACTGCCGGATCCACTTCATCGCTTCGTCGAACCAGACATCCGTGCAGTAGCCGGGAAACTGCTTGAGAACGCCGTCGTCTCGGAAGTAATCGTCAAAGTAATCGTTGTTCCAATAGTCAGAAGTCGACGTGATGCCCCATCCCAAGTGATAGACGGCCCGCCCGAAGCCTCGATCCTTCGGACGATGCGGGTAATTGTCGCCCAAGTGCCATTTGCCGAAGATGCCTGTGCTATATCCGCTGGTGGAAAACACATCGGCCATCGTTGGAAGTCCCCGACGCATGAACGTTCGTCCCGAGCAAACGCAATTCGCACCGTTTCGCAGTGCATACTGCCCCGTCATCAGCTCGCCACGCGTGGGCGTACACATCGGTGCAACGTGGAAATCGGTGAACCGAATGCTCTCGCCGTAAAGCTTGTCGATGTACGGCGTCTTGAGGACCGGATTCCCATGGCACGACAAATCGCCGTATCCCTGATCATCGGTCAGTACGAAGATGACGTTCGGCGACGCGGCCATGGCGGGGCCGACAACAAAGAGAGAGCATGTGAAGAAACCTAGAAGAAAGAAGAACATCTTCATAGTCATCGTCTCCCGGCAGCGAATGTGATACTGGTACAGTAGACTAATCGTGCGGCTCATGGAATACCTTGCTGCGGTGATTTGCGGACGCCAGAATAGAGACTGGCCCACTGATGGCATGGCGGACCCACGGATGAAGAACGGGGATGAAGATGTTGGGGGTGCTGTTCGATGGGGCTGGTTTATGAAGAAAAGACGAAATTGCTGCGACGGTGCTTCTTCGATGTTCAGAATGAAGTGGGGCTGGGACGTCACGAAGAGGAGTACCATCAGGGGTGCAAAAAATCGTTTGAAGAAAACGGAGTCCCGTTTGCAAGTAAGCCGCCGCATCCGCTGCTATTGGACGGCGAAGTGGCGTACGTGTTGTATCCTGACTTCGTCGCATGGGACTCGATTACGGTCGAGTTGAAGGCGGTCCCGAGGAGTCTGAACCAGTCGGAGTTCGTACAGATCTTCGACTATCTGAAGTGCCGCGGGGACCGGTTGGGGCTACTTGTGAACATGGGACTGGATCGAGTTCACGTGGAACGTGTGGCATACGATCCTCCGGACTCGACATTAGAGGAGGATTGGAAGTATTGGTCTGGCAAAATACAGGGACGCGATCGCGAAGTTGGGGTCATCGTGCGAGATACCCTTCGAGCGGTCTTTGAAGCCCACGGAACCGGCTACGGTGACGAAGTTCTGCAGCATCTAGTCACGTTCGCTCTGAATCGCCGCCGATTGAGAATTGCCGTCGCGCCTGTAGCGAAAGCGTACTTTCACGGCGTCGAAGTTGGCGAGTCTCCCTTGGACTGTCTCGTCATCGAAGGCCGCATCCTGTTGGCGTTCACCGCTCTGTTCGACAACAACCAGTTCAACATCAACCGCGGTTTGTCCTTTCTGCGAGCGTTGGGGCTCAATTGGGGCATCGCGGCCAACTTCGGAAAGACCCACGCCCAGTTTACCGCCCTACACCACTCATCATGAGGATTTCATCCGTGGGTCCGCCATGCCATCCGTGGGCCTTACCACGAATTTGATCATTTGCGTGCCCCAATCAGAACGTCGCCTTTCTTCAAAGTGATGACGTATTCATCGCCGTCTTGTCGCACGTTTGGCCGATTCCACTTCGCGGTTGCACCGTCGAAGGGATCGCGCAAACGCAGGAGACCGTCGACCGTCGCTTCGATGCGTACTTCGGTCGTTTGACCCGCAACGCGTTTGGCACTCACCCTGAAACCGCCTTCGGTGCGGAGGTCCGTGAATGACGCGTTGGGCCAGCGGTCGCTGACGGCCGGGAAGACGCGGACCGTTCCGCCCCAGCTCTGCAGGAGCATTTCGTGTACGGCCTGCATGCCAAGGAAATTGCCTTCGAGCGTAAACGGCCGGTAACGGAAGTTCGATAGCCCCGCACCGATCTGGTCGCCGTTTGCATGGAAGCCGTTGCGGAGGATGAAAGCCCGTTCGTAGTCAATCAGGTAATCCAATGCCATGTCGGCTCGACCGCACCGTGCGAGCATGCACGAAAACCAGGAAAAGCTATAGCCGCACCACGCTGGCGTGCCGAGTTGGTGCATGCGCTCGAGCGTGGCGTTGATGATCGCCCGGTCGTTTTCGTCGCCGCCCAGGTTCAGCGTTCCTAGCGGGTGGATCGCCATTGCCTGGGAATGGTGGCGGTGCGACTGGTTGAACGGCTCGCCACGAGCGAACATGAGCACTTTCTGGTCGTCGACCAGGAGATCGTCGAGTTGGCCACGAAGGCTGCGCCATCGTACCGCATCGTCCTTCTTGTCCAACGCGTCGGCCATTTCCGCAATCGCTTCGAACGTCCATTGCACGAGCGCCAGGTCATTGTTCGAGTTCGGTTCCAGCCACGCGCGGAGCGAGTTGTTGTGGATTTCCGGCGAGGAGGATAACGGCAAGTAAAGCTTGCCGTCGCGCTTTTCCATGAGATTGACGATCCCCGTGGCGATCTCGCTCAACCACGGATATGCCCGCTGCTGCAGGAATTCGAGGTCCATCGTGTAGCGCCAGTGCAGGTAGAACGACTGTCCGACCCAGAGGCCGTTGGTCGGCGAGAGTGCATACTGGGACCATCCGCCCGTTGGTTTGCCAGCCAGGGTCGCTACGCCCGGCACCGCAGCGCCTTCGACGCCATAGAATTCCTTGGCGAATCGGCGATAAGTCGGCAACAGTTTCCAGTTGAGGTTGATGAAGCTCAGTCCCGAATCGAAGAGCCCAGCCGTGGGATACGCAAAGTAAGTCATCTGCGTATTCAGATCGTGGTGATAGTCACCCTTCCACGGCGGCAGACCACCATCGTCCCGGGTCCACACGCCCTGCAGCGGCATCGGTGGAGAATTCGGACGAGAGGCGGCGCCGTAGAAGTATTTCATCAGGTTATAGTGCCGCTGGATACGTTCGTTTGGCACATCTACCGACGAAGTCGACCAGAAATCGTCCCACCAAGCGCGGTGCGATTCGAGCAGTTTGTCATATCCGACACTGAGCGCCGATGTGACTCGCCTTTTGCCCAATGCAAGAGGGTCATCGCCATCGCTGGTTGACGTGATCGCAATTGCCAGTTGCGTCTCGTCTCCAACACGCCGGCTGGCCAGCACGACCGCGTACTTCAGCCCGAGAGCCGCTTCCTGGACCATCCAGGTCACGTTTTCGTCGCTGCCGAATTCCGCAGGCTTATAGCCGAGTCGATCCAAGCCACCAGGGCGAAGAAACTCATATTTCAGCGGTGGGCCCTCGACGCGAACCATCGCCACCGATTCGGTCGCGCTGAAAAACGTCTCCAACGAGCCTTCCGACAGATCAACACGACCGACCGCCTGACGCATGTCGAGCGCGAACGACTTGGCTTTCTGCTGCGGGTCCAACGTCAGTACCAGCCGTCCGCCGGGCAGCTTCGTGGGATACGGCGTATTATTATACGGCGCGTCGAACAGCCGGCTGATCTCTTTCTGGTCGCCGGCCGCCTTGAGCTTGCGGATCGTGTCGTAGTTCCAGTCCTCCTGCAAGTAGATTTCCGGCAGGCGCTCGTCCCACAGATCGCCGCGGTCGAGCGACAGGTTCACTGTGCTGTCCTCTCCCCATAGCAAGCCGCCGGTCAACCCGTTGCCCAGCGGGATCGCCTCGTCCCACGTCTTGATCGGTGCGTCGAGCACCATCCGCATGGTTGGATCGCGATCATCGGCGCCGGCGGCTTGGGCAACCGCGGCCAGTTGGGACAGAACGAGCAAAAGGCAGAAAGGGAGAATGGCAAGACGCATGACTTTGCTCCGATGAAAGACCTTACTTCTTCGCAGACTCCTGCATCTTCTGAATGAAGATTTTGAAGAACTGCGTGCCGTAGTCATGCCACGTGGCGGCGCTGACCACATTGCCGTCGACGACGCACGGTTCGTTCACGTAGACGCCGCCGGTTTGGGTGATGTCGAGTGCGCATTTGCCAACGGTCGTCGCCCGACGGCCGCCTTCGAGTCCGCCTGCGGCGGCGATGATCTCGATGCCGTGACAGACGACCGCGATCGGCTTCTTTTCTTTGACAAAGTGTTTCGTGATCCGCATAAGGTCTTTGTCGTAGCGGATGTATTCCGGTGCCCGGCCGCCGGACAGGAACAGGCCGACATACTCCTCGGGCTTCACGTCGGAGAAGGCGATTCTCGCCCTGATGTGATAAGCGGGCGTTTCTTGAGTGAGGTCCCACTTCACGTCGCTATTGGGCGGCACTTCGTGCAGGACCATGTGGTAAAGCCTGGCTTCCGGGCCGGCCACCACAACTTCGTAGCCTTCCTCGGCAAGCCGAAAGAACGGATACAGGGTGTCCATCGCCTCGGTGGCGTCGCCGATCGGCATTAGCACCTTGCCAGCCTTCTTCGGTTGTTTCTTCCCTTCGGCACACGCGCCGGAAACGATCAAGCCAAACGCCGCCAGCCCAGCGACCAGCAGACCACACAATTGTCGACGACTCAGTCTCTCGTTGCTCATCTGTTTCCCCTTCTGTTGTGTCAATCAGTCAACTTGACGTTTGTGGCCTTGGCAATGCGGAACTTGTATTGTTTCAGCACTGCCTCGGTGTGATTCCCGTGATAGAGGATTGCGACATACCTCTGACTCTCGTCATCGTAAGCCATCCCGCCGTACCCCGCATCCTCGGTCTCGCCATCCAGATCAAATACTTGCCAGTTGCTTCCGCCATCCGGAGACAGCCACAGGCAGTTGCGGCGTGGGAAGCTGCTCCCCGGCTTGGTGCGTTCGTCGCCCGTGCCCAAGACAAGTTGGTCCTGCCACCAATTCGGCTCCTGTCGCAGGTGGGCCGCTGTGAAGATTCTGGGCCGGTCCCAGATGCGAGCCTGGTTGGCGATGTCGCGTAACGGCTCCCAAGTTTGGCCCATGTCGCGGCTGCGCGTCAGCCAGGTGTGACGTCTGTCGACGGAGTTCAACACGCAGAGGATCGTGTTGTTTCCGAGATACTCGATTCCCTGCTCGGTGGTAATGCCCTTCTCTTGCGTGACGTAAGAGACCAGTTGCCACGTGTGTCCGTTGTCGGTCGATTTGATCAGCAGGTTCCGCATGCCTTTCCAGAATTCGGGCATCGGAATCTCTCGCGCTCCCATGTAGATGACGCCGTCGACGACGAAATGGTCGTCGATTGCCCAGATACACTCGTCGCGTTCGATGCCGACGAAGTCGATTTTCTCCATTTTCGTCCAAGTCTTCCCGCCATCGGAAGATCGCATCTGCCAAGTCCCGTCCCACTTGCGTGTGTTGAAGTTGTCCTTCAACGAGTGCATTACCAGATCGCCGTTGGGCGCCAGATAGGTCCACGGCTCGCTCGGCTCGAAGTCGCCGCTGTCCGGTTCCGCTCCCGGCGGAAACGCAGGGAAGCCGTCGACCGGTGATCCGTCGAGATAGCAGTCCTCGTCCGACCAATTCGTCCCGTTGTCGGTAGAGAACCGGGCATGGAGAACACCACTGAGAATGGGCTTCGGCTTCTGTGGCTCGTACCTCCAGTGGTGTCCGCTTTCATGGTAAACCAGGAACCATGTTCCATCTTTCAGTTCCTGAACAGCGCATCGGCCGAAGTATCGGTCCGGTTTGGCCGCGAGGATCTTGACCTCAAGATCGGAGATTACGTATTGGGGAACACGTTCAGGTGACGCCACGCTTGGCTCGGCGAGAAAGTCATTTGCCTTCAGAAACTCTTTCGTGCGTTCCATCGCCTGTTCGTAGAGCTCCAGGTCGAAGATCAAGTAACCGTGCCGGCCGCCCTCGTGGCTGACCAATTCGCATGCATTACCCGCTTTTTGCATTCGTTCATAGAAACGTTTGGCCCCTTCGTACGGTGTGACCGTGTCGCCGGTACCGTGGAAGACGATCGTCGGAGGCAATTCGGCCTTGACATTGTCGACCGGCGATAGTTCTCGCCAACGCTCGCCGATCTTCTTCTGGCCATACCCGTTATCTGACGTGTCGATCACGGGGTAGTACAGTACGAGTGCATTGGGCATGCAGGAAACCGACGCATCTTCCCCATCTTCGTCCACGCCATCGAACAACGCCGTTCCAGCCGCGACGTGCCCGCCGGCCGAACCGCCGCCGACCGCGATCTTCTGCGGGTCGATTCCCAGCTCTGCTGCGTGGGCGCGAAGATAGCGCACGGCCGAGCGACCGTCCCGCACGCAATCGAAAACGGTGGTCCCCTGACGCGGATTCATCAACCGATATTCCAGGCTGACGCCAACCATGCCCAAACGAGCGAAGTGGCCTGCAAATGGGTAGAATATCCGCGCATTACCACCCGTCCATCCGCCGCCGTGGATGACGAGGAAAACGGGTCGACAATCGGATGATTGATGACCCTCCGGTTCGAAGATGTGCAGGTGAAGCGATCGCCCGTTGACGGTTTTGTAAGCGACCTTGCGAGTGGGTTCGAGTTTCGCGGCAATCGGTTCCAGCGGACGAGCCAATTCGGCTGATCTAGCTTCGACGACCAGCCCCAACCAAGCCACGGCCAGGCAAATAGGCAATAATACCCGAGAGCAACGTGGATGATTTGCCCTCGTTCCCAAGCTCCTGCTTGGGAACGCACTTCCTGGAAGCTCTGCTTCCCGCGGGGGTGCGAAGCGGAGCTTCGCGGGCGATGGTTCCCAAGCAGGAGCTTGGGAACCAGAACTTCGAACAAACACTGTCATTCTAAATTCGAGGAGAATCATGTTCATAACACAAATAGCCACTTCTGCCGCCGTGGTCATTTTGGCCACAACGGCTAATGATGCGCAACCGGAACCCTGGTGGCAAGCCGATTGGACTCACCGGCGCGCGGTTGACACGCAGGGCGAATGGTGCAGAGTCTCTTACGATCCGATCGCGGCCAAGGGTCGGTTCGCGGCCCAACCGGAACTGTGCCGGCTGCCACACTGGACCCAGACGGTCAAGATGACCGAGCCCAGAGCCATCGCCGCCGATCCCGAGGTGCATTATGGCTTCCCGCGGCTGGTCCGGACAGCGGACGGCCGATTGCTGCTCTTCTACCGCGTCGGTGTTTCTCACGCAAGCGACTCCGCCGCGATTGCCATGCGGACGTCGTTCAACGATGGACGCACGTGGTCTGACGAACGGATCATTCATCGCGATCCGGACACGTATTGCGCGCATAATCCGGTGGCTGTCGTCGCCCCAGACGGTCGGGTGATCCTGTTCGTTTCCAGCTACAATTGGCGCGCAGGCCGGAAGCTGCCCATGTATTGGTCCCATTCCGACGATCAAGGAGAATCGTGGGCGCCGTTTACGAAATTCGACACGGACGTGTCGCGCAGCACCTACTACATGACCGACGTGGTACGCACGGATCGCGGCCTGTTTGGCATGTCGACCGGTTTTGCTCCGGACGCACGCACCGAGGCGCACAATCTGTTCTGGCATTCACCCGACGGTCGCGATTGGCGTCTGCGGTCCGTCATGACGCAACCCGAAGATAATCGCGGTGACGAGGTCGATATTCTCCCGACCGGCCCCGAGAGCTTCATGGTGCTGTTGCGAGACCGGCGGCGGCAGACGACGTGGCGGGTGTGGACGGCCGACGAAGGCCGGACGTGGTCCGAACCGGAGGACATTGGCTCGCAGGTGGAAATCCTCCAGCGGCCGTTCCTGACACGCTTGACGCAGAAACTGCTTCTACTGAGTGGCCGCGACCGCAAACGTGCGTTGATTGTCGTCTACGTCTCGCGGGACGGCGGAAAGACGTTCGCCGAACGCCACGTGATCGACCGCTTCTACGGCGACGGCGGTTACACGGCCGCACTGCCACTGAACGAATCGACGGCATTGCTGGTTTACTATGCCGACAGTCCGGAATTTCGCGGTAAGCCCGACATCCGGCAAGTGACGCTGAGCGTGCTGGACGAGCCGGAGCATATCTGTTTTCGCGCGGCGTCAAAGGGAACGACTTTTCTGTACACGCGGCCCGACGCAGCCGAAGCCACCGAAGACCGCACTTATGCCTGGCTGTCACCACCGGGCGGTTGGACCGCGGCGACAGCGAGCCCAGAACTTGAGCCTCGCGGCGAGATCCCTTTGCTGCCGCCGCGTCAATGGGAAGTGACCTACTCGGGCACCGTCATGCCGGACAAGGCCCCCACGCCCTGGAAGATCGTCAAGCAAGGACGCGCCGAAGTGTCGCTGGCCGAAGACGGCGCCTTGCGGATCGTCGACGACGGCGACCACAGCGGCGAATTGGTCTATGTTTCGCGCGATTGGGAACTGACGCCGGACGGCAACGCCGAAGTGGACGTTTGCCTTCGCGTGCTCTCTTGTACAGGACCAGGCGGCTCGATGCTCCGAGTGGCCGACGGCGAGCATGAAGAGGTTTTCACGTTCTTCCCCGATCGAGTCTTCACGAACCGCTCGAACCGAAGTGCTCCAGTGGATTTGGCATCCGACTTTGTGACGCTTCGCATCGCGGTCGGCGGCGAAGATTTCGCCGTAAAACACGGGGACCGCATACTGATCGACGGCCGTGGACTCTTCGCAGCCCCAGCGTTTCAGGGACGCCGGGCCATCCATTTCGGCAGCGGCAGCAGCGCCGCCAAGGGCGAAGCCTTGTGGAAATCGCTGCAGTACCGCATCAGCGAGAGGCGATGACTTAGATTTTCGGTTCCTCTGCTATCTCTGATTCCCACCGCTCCTGCTTCGGTGACAGCGTGTTCCACACTAGCCCGAAGCGCCAGCGAGGGACGGCAGAATTGCACTTCCCTCGCTGGCGCTTCGGGCTGGTGTAAGACGGCGCGAAAGCCGGGCTAGCCAAGACCGTGCAACTGGGAACTCGCTTCTTTCAGCGACGGGTACAGTTGTTCGAAAATGCCGAACCACTCGCGGTATTGGGCCGTCAGCGTTTCGTCAGGTTCGTAGGTGCGTCCCGGTTTGTACACGCGGTCGTAAGCGGCTTGTTCGTCGTCGTAGAGGCCCACGCCGATTCCCGCCAGGATCGCTGCGCCCAATACAACCGCTTCTTCGATTTCCGGCACTTCGATTGATTTGCCCACGACGTCTGCTTTGTTCTGCATCCAGAATTCGTTGTTCACCGCGCCGCCGATGGCGACGATTCGATCGGGACTAACGCCCAGCCCGCGTTCGAATCCGTTGACCACCTGGAGGAACTGATAGTCCAGCCCTTCGATCACCGCTCGCAGCATGTCGCCTTTGGTCGCGAGGTTCCGCAGGCCGACGAACGCACCAAGCGATCGGTGATCGACCACGGGACAGTGGCTGCCCGACATGTGAGGCAGGAACATGACGCCGCGAGCACCCGGCGGCGACTCGGCGGCGGCCTCCATCAAATAGTCCCAGTCGACGCCGCCTTGCTGTTCCGCCTTCTGCTTTTCCGGGGCGCCGTATTCGCGGCGAAACCACTCGAGCTGCTCCGCGGCAACGGTCGCGCCCATGGCCGCCCACATGCCACCGGCCACGTGCGAATCGACCAAGATTCCCATTTCGCTTACGGAAGGCGTAAGCATGGGTTCGGCCGTTGCCTCGACAACCATCTCCCAAGTGCCCGTCACGTCGCAGACCACACCGGGCCGAAACGCACCGGTGGGCAATGCCCCGCACAGGTAGTCGTGCCCGCCGAGTACCACCGGCGTTCCTTTGGGCAATCCGGTCGCCTCGGCCGCCGCGGTGTGGACCTCGCCTAACACGGTCCCACTCGGCTTCGGGTCGCACAGCAAGTCGCGGTCGATTCCCGAGAGGTCCAGCATCTCGTCGGACCATTGCTGCGCCCGCTGGTCGAACAGCAACGTCGTCGAGGCCATGGTGTAGTCCGTGGCCAAAACGCCGGACAGCATGTAGTTGATGAAATCCTCGATCAGTACCCATTTGTGGGTCTGCTTCAAAATGTCCGGTTCGTTCTCTTTCATCCACAGGATGCGCAGCGCCGTGTTGAACACCCAGATCTGATTGCCGCCGGTAGCAAACTGCTTTTCCGGGCCGACGTGTTCGAGCCACCATTGGTTCTGCGGTTCGGTGCGCGGGCAGTGCCACGAGATGAATGGGTACAGCCATTGGCCATCGCGATCTAGCGGCACGCCGTCCATGCCCATGCCGGTAACGGCGACTCCGCGGATGCGGGACGGATCGTCCAATTGGGAAATCGCCTCGCGAAGCGATTCGGACACACCGCCCCAGATCTGCTCGGGCTTCCAGATCGCCCATTGCGGATGATCGTCGTACGGGTTGAACCGCTGCGTAGGCCGATTGGCACGCGCTACGGCGTTGCCTTCGGTGTCGTAGACGATGGCTTTCAGATTCGTGGATCCAAGATCAATTCCGACGAGGTAGTCCATGGCTCAGTCCAACTTTCCTTCATCGTACATTTTCCAAAAAACCGCCGGCGGCATGCGGTTGTCGAAATTCGTACCCAATTCGCCGATTGGCACTTTACGAACAACGTCGATGCCCTTCTTGATCTTGCTGGGCGTGAAGATCAGGCGAGTTAACTGCATCTGGCCGACCGGTGTCAAATCCGTCACTTCGGTGCCGCCGATGTGTAACCGTTGGATTTGATGGCCGGCAAACGCGCTGATGTCGTCGACTTTGGTGTTTTCCAGCGTCAGACTGACCAGCGGCGTTTTCGCAAGCGGCGAGATATCCTCGACCGGACACTCGCTCAGCCACAGCATCTCGAGGGGTGAACCGGCCAGCGGCGATACGTCCTTGACGCGCGCGCCGACGGCGTTGAATTGGACAAGAGGTGCACCGCGTAGCGGCCCGAGGTTTGCCACTTGTGTCTTTTCCAGATAGAGCTCTTGCAGTGGCATTCCGCGCAACGGACTGATATCGCTCAAGTGGCGGTTGTTTTCCAAGTACAGTTTCATCAGCGGCATGCCTTCCAGCGGACGGAGGTCTGCCACGTCACAGTCTTTCAGGTCCAACGCGCCAATTCGCTGGCGTCTCAGCGGACTGATGTCTTTCACATTAGCATCATTGATTGCTACCTGCATCAACTGTGCGTTCATCGGCTGCATGCCGACTTGCCCCTGGAATCCCGGATTCTTCTTCTTCAGCGCGGCAACCAATTGATCGAACGTTTCGATTCTGTCCGTCGTATTTTCTGTCTTCGGCGCCGGTTGCTCCTCCTCGTCACCGTCCACAGGTTCGTCTTCGGAGGGCGCTGTCTCGTCCTTCGACGGGCCATCTTCGGGAGAATCAGCGGGTGGCCCACCGGCGCCCTGTGGCACTCCGGAACTGTCCGTGTCCGACGTAGGGGGGCCGCCGCATCCTAGGCACAGAGACCAGAAGACAAGCAAAACGACCGACAAGACAACTCGCATCACGGGAGACTCCTCAGAGTTTCAAAGTACCACATCACAAAAAACGACGCAGGTAAGCATCATTCGAGAGTGTAGCCGGAGTCGCAAGACTTCGGGATTATCAGCTTCTGCGCGAAGTGTTGCCACTTCGGCTACGACAGTTGTTCCTCGAACGATCCCAAATGACCCTGCGGGCACAACGGATTACTGAGCGTACCAGCCGACTGTGCACGGGTCAATCAGCAGCCCCTTCGCCATCGTGCGGTATCTCGAAAGCCCGGCCGGAATAAGTCAGGTTTCTTCTCGGTCCATATCCGGCGAGCGGGTACTTATTGTTCTTTCGCTTGGCTCGATTCGTGCCGGAGCCATGCCGTGATGTTGGCTCGATCCTCGGCTGCCAGTTGCTGGCGTTTGGCGAAGAAGCGCTCGTACTTTTCGACTTCCGGCGCTGTCCAGGTGTTTGCCTCGGTGTAATCGCCGCAGTAGGGAGCGCTAAGGTCGATCCAGGCGGCAATCTTGTCCAGCTCTTCCTGGGACAATTTCACCTTCTCATGCCCCTCGTCAAGCAATTCCATCAGCTTGCTTCCGTTCGAGCCGGCGGAATAAGGCGGCTGCATCGGCGGTGTCGATTGGGCACTGACCCAATTGACCATGGCATGGTCGGCCTTTCCACGCCAGCCAGAGTTCTTTTTCGCATCATCGGGACGTGCGTGGGTCAGCGCCAAATAGCCCTTGCTCCAGCGGCGTTTGGCTAGACTGTCCACGACCTCTCGATCCGTCAAATCGTACGGCGTATCGTCCTCGCCGTTATGGCAGCTCACGCAATGCCGGTTGAGAATCGGCTGTATGACGTCCGGGAAGCTGAAGCCACGCGGTGGGCCGAAAAACGCCTTTAGCTTTTTGGGGCCGGACTGAAGAGCCGTTTTGAGCGGCAGGTCGGCGACCGGCGCGCTGTTTTTGTGTTCGTGGCAGCCGACGCACGACGCGTTTTCGCCCGGTTGGAGCGTCGTCCAACTGCGCATGGTTTGTACCAAACGGCCTTTCTCGTCGAGCAATTGGAAATACACGGGCGTGCGGGCCGGCAGTTGGAAAAACGCCGAACCATCTTCCTCGACCGCAGCATCGCCTAGGATGATCTTCGGGTCCCACGCACCGTTGCCGATGGCTACCGGCGTACTGACCAGAGCGCCGCCACCGGGGCCTCCGTTGCGGTTCGAGCCGACGCCGGCTGCGCGGAAGTCCAGCGCGACCACGCGCAACGTCTTGACCGTGCCTCGCGGCACATTCGCCAAGCCGGGCCCCGCATAGACGTCCTGCACGTAGCAACTACCTTCGCTCTGGCGATAGTCCACCAGGCTCGGACGCGAGTGGTGGACTTCGCGAGGCCGCAACGGCACCGGTTGACTGCAGGGCAACTCCGGATCGGAAACCAGCAGTTCGCGGCGACCGTCGATCGTCATGAAGTAGATGCCGAAACGCGGCCCCAGGGAACCGACTTTCCACTGCCAGCCGACCGGATGATAGGTGACCAGGTATTCGGTTTCGCTTAAGGGATAGGGATACTGGAACAGCTCGCCGCCCTGGCCGAAAGCGTCGATCTTCACGGCAGGCGTGTCGCGCACTGGCGCCACCAGGTGCACACCCGTGTTCTCCTGCCGGCCCTTCGCCGGGTCGATCAGGATCAGTTTGCCCGTTTGCCGTGAGTGATGACCCGTGGCGATGGCCAGGGCCTTCTGCGTTCCCGGCACGCCGCGGGCGTGCAGGATGGTCGTGGGGAACCAGGAGTTGACGCCGTAGAACTCCGTCTGGTTCGTGCCGTCCTGGTTCATTTGCAGCAGTGGCTGGGGATAGAGCTGGCCACGGTCGTTGTATTCCCAACGCGTGTAGAGGATACGACCGTCGTCGGTCACTGCCGGATAGTTGTCATGCACCTGGTCGAACGTCAACCGCCGGAGAAAACGGCCGTCGGCGGCACAGCGGTAAAGGTTGCTGACTTCGGTCCACCAGCAATCGACGATTTGTACGCAGCGAGTCGAGTTGAAAATGATGTCCCCGTCGGGCAGGTAGGCCCCTTCGTAGTCGGCCACGCCCAACCCGTTGGTCAGTTGCCGGACCTCGCGCGTCGCCAAATCCATTTCGTACAAATGGTAGTCATCCTCTCGATCCGATTTCTTCCACGCAAACAACACACGCTGGCCATTGTAAGAGACGTCAGGATCGCGGATCACTCCGTTGGGATCGTCAACAAGCGTCTCCACGCGAAAGCTGTCTCCATCCCATTCAAGCAAACACAACGCCGAATGAGGTCTGAAGTGACGTTCATTCTGAGCGTCCGACTGGCCCTCGGTGTACGCGTAGTGGGAACCGCCGAGAGTATAGTGCTTTGTGAAGATGATTCGGGGCGCCGCGTTCAGTAGCGACTGCAAACGTTTCTGACGGCGCAAGTGGCAAGCTTGCACGTACAACTCCAACCACGTGGGTTCGTCAACGGAGGTATCGGCCTTCACCAGCGTTTCCAGCTTCGCCGCCAAACTCGCGCCGGCGTCGCCGACTTCCGCGAGCACGCGACCGATCATCTGCTGCTCGGGCTCCGAATCCCGACCGAGATCGAAGTACCAGCCGAAATCGCGATGTGGATTGAAGTCGTTCACCGCCTCAGGCCGGCGTGGATTGTCCTGTATGAACCAATCGGTTTCGGGAAAATCGTCCCAAAACTTGCGGTACAGATCCGCGTAGACGGCGTTTCGATCCAGTTTTGCTGATGCCTGCGTCAAGTGTTGCCGAACTGCCGTCATCGTTGCCACCCACGACGATTGCTTGACATAGATTTGGCTAGAGTCGGCGGCGGCGGTCGCAGATGTGACGAGTAGCAGAAGGAAGGCGAGTTTTTTCACAGGTAAACCTCCTTGCATTCGCGAATTTCGAAGTACGTGCATGGATAAGTCTAGTTCCTCATGGTACAAGATACAACGACATCGAAGACGTCCAACAGTGATCCCAACACGCAACGAAAGGCTGGAGACATGACAAAGCGAAACATACTGCGATTCACGGGCTTTCTTGCAGCCCTCGCTTGCTTATGGCCGACAGCGCATGCCCAAACCGCTGAGCCTGAAACCGGTAAGCGGGACACGCAACTGCTGGTTGAACTCCCGGAGTATTGCCCCACACCGGACGGAATGGCGGTTGACGGGGACGGCAATCTGGTGGTCGCCTGTCCGAACTATGGTGACGCAAGCCAGCCGGCCGGTTTGATCAAGATTGACGGGCAGAACCGCGTCACCAAGTTGGCTGACGTGCCTCCGCTGGCCGAAACCGGACGGGCCTGCCCGATGGGTATTGCCTTCGGGCCCGATGACGAATTGTACGTCTGTGACAATCAGAACTGGCCCACTGGCAACGGCGAGAATGGCGAAATCAACCAAGGGCGAATCCTTCGGCTGAAGATCCGCGAGGGCAAGGTGGACACAACCGTGGTCGCCAAGAGCATCAGTCACCCCAACGGCGTGCGCTATCGCAACGGCAGACTGTATGTCACGGTTTCCATGCTGCCAAAAGTGAAACGCGACGATGGTCTGCTGACCAGTGCGGTGTACGTCTTTCCTGCGGGCGGTAAGAACATCAAGATCTCCAACACGCTGGCAGACAAGCAGATCCTCACGACTTTCGTGACACTGAACCGACACTGCCAATACGGCGCGGACGGGCTGGTCTTCGACAGCCAAGGTAACTTGTATGTCGGCAACTTCGGCGATGGTGCCCTCCACAAGATCACATTCGACGATAACGGCGGAGCGAAGACCAACACGATCTTTGCCAAGACGGATCACGATTATACCCTCGACCCGAACCAGCCCGGCTTCCTGGCCAAAGCGACCAAGGCAAAGATGCGTACCACCGACGGCATCTGCATCGATTCGGAAGACAACATCTACGTCGCCGACTTTTCGAACAACGCGCTGGCCAAAGTCGCACCGTGCGGGAAGATCACGGTCATGGCCCAGAACGGCGACACCGACGGAAGCGACGGCCTAATGGACCAGCCTGGTGAGCCGATCATCTGGAACGGAAGACTGGTAGTGACCTGCTTCGACATGGTCACCGGCCCGGACAAAGTGAACACCGCACACGACAAACCCTACACGATTGTCGCCCTGGATTTGAAGTAACGCCAGTAGGTCCCGTCTGCCGGACGGGACCCGGAGTCGGGAGGACGCTTGCCATAGCCCAAGTATCAAGTAGGGTGGGCCAAGTCTTCGCGGGCCCACCGCTCGGTACGCAGTACTCAGATTCCGGTGGGCCCGCGAAGACTTGGCCCACCCTACATTGTTGACGCGTCAGGTCCCGTCCGGA
>JACKQG010003824.1_pt1 | contig 18057 bp, 12 predicted proteins | sample 8237621 | NCBI WGS metagenome assembly JACKQG01 (sample SAMN15677084, study PRJNA649215) | marine metagenome | biome: marine; feature: Black Sea; material: saline water; isolation source: suspended particulate matter (SPM) from the Black Sea western gyre | collected 2013-06-09/2013-06-10 | depth...
CAGCATAATGCTCAATCCTCCATCAATTGGTGCTCCACCGCCAACGGGTGTGTTTCCTGTACCAGGTGGGTTACCACCGTTTGGATGAGGAGGATTTTGTGCTATTAAGAATACAGGAGCAGCTATTAAAAACGCTGTAACGACTAATAATTTTATTGCTTTTTTCATATCTGTATATTTTTAATTATTTACAAATTAAGTTAATTAACCTCCCCCTGCCCCCCTCTATGAGGGGGATAAGAGGTGGGGAGTTTATTTTATAAATACTTTCTTAGTTACCATACTTTCGTCGCTTAGCACTTTAACAATGTAATAAGCGCTCTTTTCAAGTGTGATCTTATTTAGTACGTTGTTAATCGGTGCGTTGATAACTTCCTGTCCTATGATATTGTATATAACAATATTACCTTTTGTATTCTCCGGAACATACACATAAACTTCATTACCATAAGAATAAATGTTGAAGATTTCTTCAGCATTTTCACCTACGGTAAGTGGTGTAAAGTGAACAATAAATCTGGCTTCGTTATCATCTACTGTATAAATAAATGAATAAGAATCAACAGTTAAATTTGTAAAAACACCCGTAAATGTATCTTCAAGCCAGACTGATGAAATATCGTTTATTTCTGTTGCTGAAATAGTATATTTGCCTGAAATACCTGCCTTAAATCCAAGTTGTACCCATTCTGTTTCAGGTAAAGCATTGTAAGCAAGGTTCCTTTCGGCAACGGAATAAATCTGCGGATAACTGATATCCCCTGCAGCCAGCTTGGTACCATCGTACTGGCCATCAAATAAGGCAGTGGCATTTTCATCAAAACGCACTACCATTTCATCTGTTTTATCATTTCCGATAGCGGCCAGTTTTACATAATTACTAACAGAACTCTTCAGGTATGGGGTTGTGCTGTTGGTCCTGACACTGTTATCCATTGTAAGGGTACCTGTAGCAAAAGCACCTACCTCAACGAAGAAACCTTGACCCGGGGCAATTATGTTTGAACCACCATTAACGCCAGGTCCAGGAGGTGTGTACATAGCCCAGCCACCACCATTTTCAATCCAGGTAGTAGCATTCATTTGTGTCTTGTTCCATCCTGTTGCTGCATCCCAATCAATGAATGAAGGATAAGGATTACCTACATAGTTGAACCCTGCAAATGCTCCGGTACCGGTTCTTGTCATATTATCAGCCATCCCAAATGAACCAGAATTCAAACTACCCTGTTGATTAAATGTCCAACCTGTAACCGGAGGTGTACCGTTAATACCATCCACGTAAACGGCATATCCAGCCATTGGTATAAGTGGAGTTGAAACATCTACTATTTCAAAATAACCATCAAAGGCATCGCCGTTATTTAACTCATTATGGCTGTATAAATACACATCCAATCCGGTTGAGCCAGGAAGGTGGAAAATACCTGCAGTTAAACCGGATACCGATGGAGAGTAACTATGATAAACATCTGAAGAAATATATTTTTCTACTGTTGCAGTTCCAATAACATTCAGGTTGCCATATTCAATTATTGAGCCATCACCCGATACATCGGACTGAACCAGCAGGTTGTTGCACATTGCAGTGCCTGCTGTGGTTAAAGGATAAGTTGTAAGGCCAACAGGAATGGTGGCGTCTGTATTATATCCCGGTACTCCATTATCCCAGTTCCCGGCATCAAACCAGTTATTATCAGTTGTTCCAGTCCATGTGCAGGTAGCAGCCGAAGGATCTATCGTAAGAACGCCCGATACATTTGTTGTTCCGTTCCATGCCCCACCTTGAAATCCACCAAAGGTATAAGGCCCACCATTGAAGCTCCATCTTGCAACATAATAGTAAGTTCCGGGAGCCATTGGAATGTCAGCCCCAAGATTCGTTGAATATTGATCGTTACTCCCTTGATCGGAATCATAGTTTGCCTGAACCCAGGTAAAGTTTGTACTTCCTTCCGGGTTTTCATCTACCAGGCTATATCCAATCCAACATTCAATTCCTGCACCTTGTCCGGCTGCATCGGTAACGCCAGGCTCCCAGCACTGAGCATAAACTGTCAAATTCCACCAGGATGGCATGGGGTCAGGAGTTCCCGGCCACTGGAGATTGTACCAGCTAAGCGCTTCTCCAATTAAAATATCATCGACACTCCATCTGGTAGGGCTATCTGTAGAATAGTATTTAAATGCAATGTAAATACTTGAACCTGTTATCCCGGAGAGATCAATATTTCCTGAAAAAGCAGAAACCTCTGTATCATCATTAATACCAGTTGGCTGGATATATGTCAATTCTGTCCAATTGGATGATGAAGGGTCGCCAATTTCGAAGTAGTCAGTTGAGTAATAAAGCTTTAAATAGTTATTTTCATTATTTGTACCGTATCTGGCATAGGTAGTAAAAGTCATTACTTCATTTGAATAATTGTCAAAATTAATCCCCGGAAGGATTAGCCAATCTTCCTCGGGGTTATCACCACCATATCCATTCATACTTACCATTTGGCCTCCGGAAAAGTAATACCAGGTTTTTATTCCTGCTACGCTATAGGTGTAACAATCGCCAAAACCAACATCAAAAGTTTCACTATAAGTAAGGGTTGTGGTTGCCGGATCGGTAACAGTGTAGCTCTGTTCTGGTGATGTGGTTGTTTCCGGTTCATCATCTGTTGCAGCAATTTCATAATAAACTGTAGTACCATCGGCTTGTGCCGGGATGTCTGTGTCAGTTGTGTACGTATCACCACCTGTGTTCGACATGTTGATTGTAGTTCCTAAACTTCCTGAAGTTGTTCCCCAATGCAGTTCAACATTTGTAATTGATTTGCCAGGATCTGTTACATCTGCTGAGACGGAAACTGTGGTTGAAGATGTAATACCTGAATATGGTGTCTGAACGATATTTGTGATTGAAGGGGGGACATTTCCGCCACCAGAATAATCAGTTATTGTAAAATCATCAATTAATAATCTTTCTGCATCATCAATTGAAATAACCTGGACCGAAATATCATCACCTAATACGTTAACTGCTTGAGAAAACTCAAGGTAGGTCGTAGATGTAACATCTATTACCGGGCCAGCATTTGTCCATGATCCGGCACCTTGTTTATATTGAACCTGGAATTGAACCGGACTACCATCTCCATCCCAATGGCGGTACCAAAAGGATATAGTACCTACGCCACCATCTTTTCCATTACCATCAAGCCCAGTGTATAGTAAATACTCATTTTCACCACTATCATCATTAAACCTAATAGCATTACCAGACAATGCATTATCACTATGGCACATAGAGTTATATGTTTCCCAATTGCCGGTTGTTGGACTATTATACGTGGATACTGTGCCATATGAACCGTCAGACCAACCATCGAATGATTCATATATGTCAGCTATTGAGTCATTATTAATGAACAATAGAAACACAACAATTAAACTACTGATAAAAGTAAATTTTTTCATAACGCTAATTTTTTAATTTATAATTTGATTTTTATATTTTGCGAAAATAATAATATAAATGGGAATTTTAGTTAATATAATGTTAATTTTTAACATATCCAACCTGATAAAAAAGGGCAATAAAAGTAATAAAATTTTTTATTTCAAAATAATATTAATTATAAATTGTTAATAACTTAATGCATTTTTCTTTTGACATCATACTTTTAACATCACACTTTTGACACAAAATCTGTTTACTTTCTCCCGAAATCAGCAGGTATCTCACCCCAGTATTCTGTTTGCCATTTCAAAATCCGATTCTCGTATTTGTTTTCATTGAGCCAGTTTATAGCACGGTCAACCAACTCAAACAATTTTTCATTTTTCGGATTTCTTACAAGTTTTGTTTTAACATTTTTCTTCCTGACCCAACTCATGGCAGTTCTTGAATCGGAATAAACAGGGATATTTTTATTTTTTTGTTTTAAGAATGCCAGGCCATGAACAAGCGCTAAAAACTCACCAATATTTACAGTTCCTTCAGGGAAAGGTCCCTGCCTGAAAATTTCATTGCCTGTTTTGGTATATACACAGCGGTATTCAAGCACTCCGGGATTACCACTGCAGGCAGCATCAACCGAAATACTAGGGGTAACCGGCTCTCCGATTAGTTTTCTTTGTTCATCGGTAAAGCTCAATATCCGTGTATCTATACCAATATAATTTCCACTATCTTCCAAAAAAGCTTTTTCCGCAAGTTTCTTTTCTTTAAAAGATTTATAAACGGCATCGGTAAACCCGTCAATTTGCTTCTTGCAGTCTTCCCAGGTTTCATATACTCCGGGAGTCTTGCCTTTCCATACAACATAATATTTTTGCTTGCCCATAATAATAAAAAAGTTCTAATGAATCCAAAAGTAGTATTTTCTGATTTCTTTAATTTGTAAATTTGCAAAATAAATTTTAGAAAAACGCCCGCCTGAATAAACGGGCAGGCATAATCAATATCCAATGAAGGAGCCTGATAAATATAAAAAAATAACTGATAAGGGCAAAAGCAGGAAACATTATTCTAAGAATAAAAAAAATCCTGCTGTTTTTAAAAAAGATGAAGAACGGCTTATCAGGTTAAACAAATATATTGCTAACGCCGGGATTTGTTCAAGAAGGGAAGCCGATCAACTTATCCAATCGGGAGTTATAAAAGTTAATGGCAAAATTGTAAAAGAACTTGGCACAAAGGTATCTGTAAACGACAAAGTTCAATACGGAGATGAGACCTTAAAAGCAGAAAAAAAATATTATATTCTACTAAATAAACCCAAAGGATACATTACCACAACCGATGATCCGTACAATAGAAAAACCGTTATGTTTTTAGTCAGGGATGCCTGTAAAGAAAGGATTTACCCGGTTGGAAGGCTTGACAGGAACTCTACAGGTTTGCTGCTCCTGACGAATGACGGAGACATGGCTAAAAAATTAACACATCCGAAACACGGCATTCGGAAAGTTTATCATGCGGTTCTGGATAAAAATTTAATAAAAAATGATTTTAATAAAATATTAAAAGGTATAAACCTCGAAGATGGATTTATCAGAGTAGATAAAATTGCTTATGTTAAAGGGAGTGAAAATAAAAAAGAAATCGGAATTGAATTGCACTCCGGTAAAAACAGAATTCTCCGTCGTATATTTGAATCTCTCGGTTATAAAGTTATTAAGCTCGACAGGGCGTCCTTTGCCGGATTAACTAAAAAAGATATTCCGCGGGGAAAGTGGAGACATCTTGATGAAAAGGAGGTTAATTATTTAAGAATGGTGTAAAAATCAGTTTATAAGCGCTAAATTTATTTTTTTTATTTTAAGATTTTACCGGAATTTTACAATACTTTTGCGAAAATTTTTTTAATTATAAAAACAAAAACAAGGAGGAACAAATGACAAAAAAACTTTTTATGTTGATTGCGTTAGCAGTAATCTTTGCTGCATGCAATACTATTCAGGAAAAATCAGCCAGCAGTGAAAGTACGGAGCAAGAACCAATTGATGAACAAATTACTATTACTGTTGCCGAATTTGACAAAGGTGCTGCCGATTACGTTGGTAAAGAGGTGAAAATTTCAGGAACTGTTGACCATACTTGTAAACATGGTGACAAAAGGATGTTTATTATTGATGAAGATACTGAGGGCCGCGTAAAGATTAATGCCGGAGAAAGCATTTTAGGCTTTGATGCTGAATTAGAAGGAAGCCAGGTTATGGTTATCGGTGTAGTTGACGAATTAGTTGTTGATGAGGCTTATCTTGATAAATGGGAAAAGGAAGTTATAGAGGAAACCGGTGAGGAGCATAAAATTCATGACGGAAAACACGAAAAAGAGAATCAGGAGGGTGAAGATGAAGATGATACGTCTCATGAACTTGAAAGGATAAAAAATTTAAGGCAACAATTAGCTGAGAGCGGAAAAGTCCACCTGACTTTTTACTCAATTGAATGCATTTCTTACGAAGTTATTCCACCCGCTTCTGATAAATAAAGAATAAAAGAAATTAAGAAAAGGTCAGGAAAATGTCCTGACCTTTTTTATTTTTGCCGACTTTATGGACAAACACTATGATTAATACAGATGGACTATGAAGTTTAAATGGAGGAAATGGAACAGGGCAACACATCGCGACCTTGGATATATATTCTTCGCAATGACCGTTATTTATGCTCTTTCAGGAATTGCAATTAATCATCTTAATGATTGGAATCCCAACTATGTTATCTCAGTAAGAGATGTTCAAACAAGCATCTCATCAAACCCTGAACTAATCGATAAAGAAGCAGTAATGGAAATGCTTATACAACTTGGAGAGGATGACAATTATAAAAAATACTATTTCCCAGGTAAAAAGCAATTAAAAGTCTTCCTTGATGGTGGTAATATTATTATTGACCTTGAATCGGGCAGGGGAGTGATTGAAAAAATAAAACGCCGTCCAATTTTTCATGCTGTAAATTTTTTACATTATAATCCCGGAAAATGGTGGGCTTTATTCTCTGATATTTTTGCCGGAGCATTGATAATCCTCGCTATCACAGGACTTTTTATTTTAAGAGGGAAAAATGGAATAACCAGGAGAGGAGCAATTCTCACATCCTTAGGAATTATTTTACCAATACTTTATTTAATATTTTTCTATTAATATTTGGTTATTTAATTTATTTTTTATAATTTGCGCCTTTAATTTCTAATAAAGGTAATTAACCAACCCCGCCTTTTATTATTTTTGTAATGAACAATAGTATAATATGCTGAAGTTTATTGTAATATTAAAATCAAGGTAATTGTAAAATAATTTGGTTCTTAATAGAATCATAGTATTGCGTATTTTTACATGGCAGCATCAAGACATAATATGTCGATGAATGACTTTGAGGATAAGCGACTTGAGGATCGTAAAAAAGATGAGGAACTAAATACCCTGGAGTCCGGACAAAATTTAAGCAGACCCGGTAAAAAACTTTTATTGGGAACTGTACAATTTTATGAAGATATATTATTATCTTTACACAAAGCCCTCACAGTAGTTTATAACCAAGCAGGCAAGCACATCGAAGTTTGGGGAAATCCCGACGTATTAAATTTATTCGGCATTAAACCCGACGATTTAAAAGGTAAAATCCTGCTAGATATTTTCCCGGAACCAATCGCCAATGAATTTAATAAACATATAAATCAAGTTTTTAAAACTAACTCCTCAATCCTTTTCAGGACTGATGTTCAATTTCCTAATGGTAAATTTTGGCTTGAAGTTTCTTTATCTCCTTTAACAGGAAATAATGAGAAAGTAACTGCCGTTGTCGGTTATTTACGCGATATAACCGATACTATTAAATATGAGGAAGGGTTAAAAGCTTCTGAAGAAAAATATAAGAATTTAATTGAACTTGCCCATGAAGGAATTTTAACAGCAAACCTTAAAGGGGTCATTACTTCGGTAAACCTGACTTTCCTTGAGATGTCAGGATATAGTGAAAAGGATTTTACAGGTAAAAAAATTTCGAGGATACCAATTATTCAACCAAAAAATTTGGCTCAGTTTAATCTTATTCTGGATTCCGTATTAAATGAAAAAGTACCTGAAGTATTCGAATTTAAATGGAAAACCAAAGATGATTCAATAATGTGGTGCGAAATTCACACCAGCTTAATCAGGAAAAGTAATAAGCTTATTGGATTTCAGATAAACTTAAACGACATAACCGAAAGAAAACTAATTGAAAAAGATCTTCTTAAAAGCAAACAAGCATATAAAATCATTATTGAAAATGCCCAGGAAGCCATCTTTATATTACAAGACAATCATATTAGATTTTGCAATTCAAGGTCATTAGAGCTGATTAATTGCAGCATGGATGAATTGCTGAACACTCCGTTTCTCGACTTTGTTCATCCTGATGATCGTGAAACGACTGAAAAGATACTAACCGAACGCATTACGGGTAAAACTAAACAGGACAGATTTATTTTCAGTATTATTGATACAAATGGTAATATTAAATGGTTGGAAAATAATGCCGTAGTTATAGAATGGGATGGCATACCCGCCATTCTCTCGTTTGCCACTGATATTACAGATCATAAAATAGCTGAGGAGAAAGAAACAAAATATCTGAAAAGTCTTGAATTTCTTTCAGAAAAAGCTATGGAATTTGTAGAGTTAAAACCTGAGTACAATGTATTTAAGTTTTTGGGAGAAAAAATTCAGGAAATAACCGGTGAATCTATTATCTTGTTGATATCTTACGATTATAATTCAAATATTACTAAAATTGAACATGCCGCAGGTTCAGGAAAATTAGGTGAAAATCTTTTAGATATAATTAATAACGGTCCGGATAAATTTAATTTAAAAATAAACCATGAGTTGATTAAAAATCTGTCTTTTGGTAAATTAATAAAATACAATGATGGTTTATTTGAATTGGGATATAATATCTTTCCAAAAAATACATACAGTCGTTTTGAGAAAATTCTTGATATTGGTGATATATATTTAATTGGGCTAACCTGGGAAAACATAGTGTATGGCAATGTATTAATATTTCTTCCTAAAGGTCAAAAACTTGAAAATCCTAAGGCTATCGAAACTGTTGTTAAATTAGGTTCTATTGCACTGCAACGCCAAAAAGCAGAAGACGCATTACGTTCGAGCGAAGAAAAATATCGCAGGATATTTGAGTCATACCAGGATGTTTATTACAAAACGGATATTGATGGATTCATTACTGAGATTAGTCCTTCTGTTCAAAAGGTTGGGGGATATTCTGCCGAAGAAATACAAGGAAAATTAATTAATGATTTCTATTCTGATAAATCATTTGGTAAATCGCTTGAGAAAACTTTGTTAAAAGAAGGTTTGATATCTGATCAGGATATAAAATTATTAAAAAAAGACGGAAGTATTATTGATGCTTCGTTAAATGCCCGGTTGTTAAAAGATGAAAAAGGGAATCCAATAGGCGCTGAAGGTGTTATCAGGGATATCAGCATAAGAAAAAAAGCCGAAAAGGATTTCCAGAAAAATGAAGAAAGGTTCCGCACATTGTTTATTGAATCTCCGGATGCCATTATTGTAGAGGATTATGATGGAAAAATATTGGATGTTAATCCGGCAGCTTGTAAACTTCATAAAATGAAAAAAGAGGAATTGACAGGTAAAAATGTGATAGACCTTGTTCCTTCTTCACATCGAGATTTGGTCGCTCAAGAGTTTCCTAAATGGATCACAGGAGAAATAATTGACCATAGAGGATTTATCAAAACATCTACCGGAGAATGTATTCCGGTTGAAATACATGCAAGTAAAATCATGTATTCCGAGAAAAAGGCATTGTTATTCATCGTTCGTGATATAACTAAGATTAAAGAGGCTGAAGATAAATTAAAAGAAGCTGTTGAAAAAGCCAAAGAAGCAGACATGTTGAAATCTGTATTCCTTGCCAATATGTCGCATGAAATCAGAACTCCAATGAATGCTATTATCGGATTCTCGGAAATACTATCAGACCATGAACTTACTAAAAAGGAAAGGGAAGAATTTATTAATTATATCACACAGGGAAGTAACACCCTGATGAACCTGATTGAAGATATTATAGATATCACGAAAATTGAAGCCGGACAAATCAAAGTTAATTTCGCTGACTGTAATGTTAATAATTTGATGGACGAGTTATACGCCACTTTCATGAAAATGAAAAACATAAGTGGCAAGCAAAAACTGGAATTTCGTTTAAACAAACCGATCATTAAAGACGGCTTCGCAATAACTACAGATCCAAGCAGAATCAGACAGATTCTATCTAATCTACTGACAAATGCTATAAAATATACCGAAAAAGGATACATTGAATTTGGTTTTGTATTGACAAACTATAATTATATAAATTTCTATGTTAAAGATACAGGAATAGGTATTGCAAAAGACAAACTGGATTTTATATTTGAAAGGTTTGGACAGGTTGAGGACTCAGAGGGAACTGAAAGAAAAGGAACCGGACTCGGATTATCAATATCTAAAAAACTTACCAAATTATTAGGCGGTACATTAACCGTTGAATCCGAATTAGGAAAAGGTTCGACATTTGATCTGAATTTACCAATTAGAAAGGATTTCAAAAAGGAAACTATTAAAGAAAAACTTCCTTCCCATTTGCCTGTTGACTGGGGCGGAAAAGTAATTTTAATTGCCGAAGATTCAATTTTAAACTATACCTATTTAGAAGCTCTTTTTCAAAAAACAAATGTCAAGTTATTGTGGGCAAAAGATGGCAAGGAAGCCATTGAAATGTGTAAAGAAAACCAAGATATAAATTTGGTTTTAATGGATATTAAAATGCCTATCCTAAATGGGCTTGAGGCTATTACTGAAATCAAGAAGTTCAGAAAAGACCTGCCAATCATTGTTCAAACAGCTTATGCAATGCCCGAAGACAGGGAAAAAAGCCTGGCAGTTGGTGGAGATGAACATTTAACCAAACCTATTAATGCTAACGAACTATTCTCTGCAATTAATAAACTCATGAGTTAAATTTGTGTATAAAACACAACCCTTCCTGATTTTATTGCTAATTTTCCGTTCAAAAAATTATTACTTTTGAGAAAAATATTATAAAATGAAAAAGAAACTTATCATTTTTTTACCGGTATTGCTATTAATAAGTATAATTTACCTGACTCTAATTAAAAAATCCGATGAATATCCGTCAGGCGCATCTCAGGAAAAACAACCAAATGAATGGTTCTTCATGCAAAGAGCTTTTCCTCAAGGTGAAATCAATCATAAAATTTATCTTAAATCTTTAAAACAAAGCCGGCAGTTTAGGAAGCAGCAGCTAATTAAAAAAGACTCTTCAGTATGGGAATTTGCCGGACCAACAAACATTGGCGGAAGAATTACTGACGTAGAAATGTATCCGACAAACATGGAAATTATATACATCGGAGCAGCATCCGGCGGTGTATTTAAGACAATGGATGCAGGTAATTCATGGATTTCTATTTTTGATGATGCATTAAGTTTATCAATCGGAGATATTGCTTTAGCGCCCTCTGACCCGGATGTTATCTATGTTGGAACCGGTGAAGCTAATGCCGGTGGCGGATCACTTGCTTATGACGGTATTGGGATTTATAAATCAACTGATGCAGGTAATACATGGAATTATTTGGGTTTGGAAGAAAGCCGCAACATCGGAAGAATGGTTGTTCATCCTGATAACCCTGACATTTTATATGTTGCAGCAATGGGAAACCTTTTCGCAAACACGCCCGAACGGGGAATTTATAAGACTTCAAACGGCGGGCAAACATGGGAAAATGTCCTTTTTGTTTCCGATTCGACCGGAGGTATTGATATTGTAATACATCCTACAAATCCTGACACACTTTACGCTGCAATGTGGGAACGCATAAGAAGACCCAACCGCAGAAGCTATGGAGGCTGGACATGTGGTATTTATGTAACTTATAACGAAGGACACACCTGGACAGAGTTGACTAATGGCTTGCCCTCACCGGGAAATAATATCGGGCGTATTGGAATTGATATTTCTAAATCTGAACCGAATATTCTCTATGCAATTTATGCAGATAAAACAGGTTACTTTGAAGGAGTTTATAAAACCACAAATGGTGGAAATACATGGACGCAAACCAATGATGGCTCACTTACCAATTGTTACGTGTCGTACGGCTGGTGGTTTGGAAGAATAAGCGTTGACCCGGTTGATCCGGAGATTGCTTACGTTATTGGGTTAGATTTATATAAAACATCTAACGGCGGTAATAGCTGGAGCAATATTTCATCATTGGATGTGCATGTTGACCAGCATGGATTGTATGCTCACCCGGAAAATAATAATTTTGTTTTTCTTGGTAATGACGGTGGTTTATATATTTCTCAAAACGGTGGCAATTCGTGGACATGGATCAACAATTTGCCTATAACACAGTTTTATACCTGTGAAGTTGATAATCAATATCCGTACAGGCTTTATGGAGGCACACAGGATAACGGAACAAACAGAACAATGGCAGGAGGGACAGATGATTGGGAAAATATTTACTGGGGCGATGGATTTTATGTTTTGGTTGACCCGGAAAATAACAATTATGTTTACGCCGAATACCAATACGGCAATTTTGCACGCTCGACTAACGGAGGAAGTTCTTTTTCGGCTGCTATGAACGGCATCAGCTCTTCCGACAGGAAAAACTGGAATACACCGGTAGTTTTCGATCCTTCAAATCCTGAAATTTTATATTACGGAGCCAACCGCTTGTATAAATCTACTAATCATGCAGGCTTATGGAGCGCAATAAGCACAGACTTATCAAATGGTCCTGGTGGCGGAAACCTCACTTATGGTACAATTACCACTATTTCTGTTTCACCGGTTAACCCTGAGATTATTTATGTCGGTACGGATGATGGTAATGTTTGGGTAGGCGACGATAACGGAACTGAGTGGGAATACATTTCCTCTGCCTTGCCGGTGCGATGGGTTACACGTGTAGCTGCCGATCCTTTTGAAGAAAATACGGCTTATGTTACTTTTTCCGGTTACAGGTATGATGAATTTTTACCTCATATTTTCAAAACGACTGATAAAGGGCAAAACTGGGAAGATATTTCGGGTAACCTGCCCGAAGCGCCGATCAATGATATTATCCCGGACTCGGAAAATGATTCAACACTGTATATCGCAACGGATGTTGGTGTTTTCGTTACAAGAAATTCAGGCGAAATTTGGGAAATGCTTGGGACGAACCTTCCGAATGTACCTGTTTGTGATTTGACTATTCATAACGGAACAAGGAAATTGATAGCTGCAACTTACGGCAGGTCAATGTACACTTACGACTTATACCAGGATACTATCTCTACTTCTACAAATCCGTTGAATGCAGGAATTGATCGTGGGTCATTAAATATTTTTCCTAATCCTTTTTTTATTTCTACAAAAATAGCTTTCGTTTGTCAAAAGCCTGAAAATGGCAGGATTGAAATATTCGATATAACAGGCAGAAAAGTTAAAACATTATATATCGGAAAATTCAATCCAGGCTTAAATGAGTTTATATGGAAACCTGAAAATAATACTCAGAGGATAAATGAAGGGATTTATATAATTAATGTAATTGTCGGGGATAAGATAATATCAGAAAAGGTAATCTGCAGAAAAACTTAAGTCATTATCTGGTCAACAGGCTTTAATTCCTGGTTTACACCTTCCTTCTCGCAAAACGGACAGTTTGGATAATCTTCACTAAAAACGTATCCACACCTTTCACATTTAAATTTTCGTTCTGTATAATGAATCATTTTCAGTTCTTGTGAACTTAAATAAAATGCAATGCCAATTATCGGGGTTAAGAATAAACTCAACCAGAATAATCTTCGTGGCCCGATCTCCCGGCTTTTACCTAATCGCGAAAATAGATAGACTACAACTACATATAGAATAATTGCACAAATTAAAAAATAATGCTTTTCCTCCATAACAGCTCCCCAATAAAAAATTTTTAAATAATATTTTTCTATTTTGGATTTGCAAATTTATAGTTTTTTTCATATATACGTTAAATATATTAAAAAGCACACATACCAAAATTCATTTACCGGAAAAGACCGGCTGCAATGCCGTCGGCAAATAGCTTTCCGTTATCCGAAAGAAAAAACTTATCTTGTTTTCGTATCACTTTTCCCGATTTGATATATTCTTTAATATAAAATTTAAAATGAGAAAGAAATTCTTCACCAAAGTGTTTTTTGATGTAATTAGAATCAATACCCCAAATTGTTCTCATTGAAGTTAAAATATAATCGTTATATTTCTGAATTGTAGTTAAATTTTCTTTTTCAGCAGGTATCTTTTTCATTTCAATCTCAGAAATATACTTTGAAATATTTGACACATTCCATTGTCGCGATTTGCCGCTGAATGAGTGGGCTGATGGTCCAAGCCCCAAATATTTTTTTCCGAACCAATAGCTTTTATTATGTTTTGAATAAAAATCTTCTCTGCAAAAATTAGATATTTCGTAATGAATGAAACCTTGTTTGTTCATCAAAGTTATCAATTGTTTAAAATGTCCTACGATACTGTTTTCATTAACAGGCTTTATTTTACCTTTATTAATCAATATCTCTAAAGCCGTTTTGGGTTCGATAGTCAGGGCATAAGCAGAAAGATGCTGAAGATTAAAAGAAAAAAACTTATTTAGATTAGCAAGCCATTTTTCTTTTGTTAAGGTTGGGATTCCATAGATCAGGTCTATACTTAAATTATCGAAACCAGCCTCTTTTGCATAACTTATCGACAGACTTGCCTGCTCACCGGTGTGTATCCTGTTTAGATATTTGAGGTCTTCTTTAAAGAATGACTGTACGCCAATGCTTAACCGGTTGACAGGGGTTTTACGTAATTCTAATACTTTTTCCTTATTAAGATCATCGGGATTGGCTTCAAGGGTGATCTCGGCTCCCATACCGATTTGATGAACTTTCGATATCTCATCCAAAACCATAAGAATTTCATCAAAGGATAATATTGAAGGCGTTCCGCCGCCAAAGTAAATGGTCTCAATTTCCTCGCCGCCTAAGTAGTCCTTTTGAAGCGCAATTTCTTTGTATAGTGCTATAATAAATTGATCTTTATATTTTTCGGAAGCAACAGAGAAAAAATTACAATAATGGCATTTCTGTTTGCAAAAAGGGATGTGTATATAGATGCCAGCCATTTATGGGGCAAATTTATACTAAATCTTGACAGGAATAAAATGAATAAAATGTTCAATTAAAAGTCAGTAATGTTAATAAATGATTCTTTTGTTTGTATATTTTGTTTGTAATTTTGTAGATGCGTACTTAATTAAACATAATTAATGAAGGTTAAAACTGAAATAATATTAGGTGATAGTTGTGAAGAATTAAAAAAGCTACCGGGCAATTCAATAGATTTAATTATAACATCTCCTCCTTATGCTGATGCTCGAAAGTCCACTTATGGTGGTATTCATCCGGATAAATATATTGAATGGTTTTTGCCAATTTCTCAGGAACTTTTAAGAATATTAAAATCTACAGGTACATTTATTCTAAATATTAAAGAAAGAATAGTTGGTGGAGAACGACATACTTATGTAATTGAGCTAATTCTTGAAATGCGTAAGCAAGGATGGTTATGGACGGAAGAATTTATTTGGCATAAAAAAAATTGTTACCCCGGAAAATGGCCAAATAGATTTAGAGATTCATGGGAAAGAATACTACAATTTAATAAGGATAAAAAGTTTAATATGTATCAGGATGAAGTAAAGGTTCCCATGGGAGACTGGGCTAAGACACGATTGAAAAATTTAAGTAAAACAGACAAAATCAGAGACAATTCAAAAGTTGGAAGTGGTTTTGGAAAAAATATTTCTAACTGGACAAACAGAGAAATGGCTTATCCAACCAATGTATTGCATTTAGCAACTGAATGTAATAATAAAAATCATAGCGCTACTTTTCCTGAAAGTTTACCTGAATGGTTTATTAAATTATTTACTGAACCAGGAGATGCGGTGCTGGATCCGTTTATGGGTTCAGGAACAACGAATATTGTTGCTAAAAGGTTAAAGCGTAATAGTATTGGTATCGATATTTTACCGGTTTATATTGACATGGTAAAAGGCAAAATTACACCTGTTGAATTAGTGTTATTTGAAAAGAAAGAAAAATATGGAAAAGTTAAACATAAAGGATGTAAATAATTATGTGGAAAATAATATTGGAACTTTTCACAATAAAAGAATTGAAAAGCTTAAGGAACTAAAGCTTAAAGAAATTCTTAAAAGAAAAAATCCGTATTTATTTAAAGCAAAAAATTTAAACAGAGCACAAGATATTATAAAAGTTTTACTTGATGCCTATTTGTCTTCTCAGGAGGAAACAATTTTCGGAAAATTTCTTGAAGAGTTATCAATATTTATTTGCAATAAAGTAAATGATGGAAGTAAATCATCTGCTGAAGGTATTGATTTAGAATTTACTAAAGACGAAATACGATATCTTGTTTCTATTAAATCCGGACCAAATTGGGGTAACAGCAGCCAAATAAATAAAATGAAGGATAATTTCAGGAAAGCCAAAAAAATTCTTGGAACGAATATAACCAATATTAAAGTAGTAGCTATAAACGGTTGCTGTTATGGTCGTGATAAAAAACCTGATAAAGGAGAATATTTGAAAATATGCGGTCAACGATTTTGGGAGTTTATTTCTAATAATCCCACTCTTTACTTAGAAATTATTAAACCATTAGGCGCTAAAGCAAAACAAAAAAATGAACAATTTAAAAAATCTTATAACCAGGTAATAAACAATTTTACTCTGGAGTTTCTTAATTCTTTTTGTGTAGATGGGATTATTGATTGGAATAAACTTGTGAAATTCAATTCATCGGTAAATTAATCTCTTTTAAATATGTAAATAATTTTAAAAGAAAAAATAACAAATCTATGAAAGCATATAAAGTTGCATTAACAAGAACGTACATTGTAACTATTGAAGCTGAAAATGAAGAAAAAGCAAAATTATATTCAGAATATTATTTAGGTAATTATCCCGACTTATCAACAGATAAGGACAGAATTAAAAGATCATTTAAAATAAAACACTTAGAAATGGTTTGTAATGAAGCTTATGAAATTATACGTGATTAATAGCTTTTTTAATCCTAAAATATTGTATTTAGTCTCAAAATAGGAATATTTATTTCGATTTGAAACAAAACACAAAGGCAAAGAATCGAATAAAACAACTGATTGATAACTATTTAAAATGATGGCACAAAGTTGGCAAAACATAAAAGCGAGCAAATCAAGTGTTAAATTTAAAAAGTTTAAAATCATGAGGTCGATCTGCATTACATTACTAAGTTTATTTATATCAATCAGTGTCTTTTCCCAAATTACTGCCGATACAACTTATACAAATCAATGGAATACAAAAGCAAAAGCCTGGGAACAATTCCACAGAACAATTACAAGCTACAACAATGGTCTAATCTTTTTTGAACTCATACAGGTTTATGAGGATAGTAAGTGGACAAATTACAATTATAAAACTCATTATTACAATAATGGGCAGCTTATTGAAGAATTCGAACAATACTGGAATAATTTACAGTTAAAATGGGAGGATAACTACAGGAAGCTGTATTCTTACAACCACATTGGAAATTTAGTAAAAATCACCCACCAGAATATTTATAACGGCACGTATTTTAATTCTACCAGGGAAATCATGACATATTACCCCGATGGAAAGCTGAAAGAAAAAGTCGTCCAGAAATTCGATGAAGTATGGACTAATTTTCTTAAATATCAATACTATTATAATTCGAGCGATTTGCTGATAGAAGAAAATCTCGCCTATTGGAATGAAAACAGTTGGGATAATGCAAGCTTTGATTTTAGATATACTTATGATGAAAAGGGAAATTTTGCTGAAAAGGTAAAAACAAAAATAACCGGTTCAAAAAAGAAAAATATTACAAAGGAAGAGTTCAATTATGGTGATAACGGAAGACTTGAAGAACATTTAATATCTGTTTGGAATTCATGGAAGAATACCTGGATTAATAAAGACAGGGCGCTTTATGTGAATAGCCTTAATGGTTATGTTGTATCAATGCTAAGTCAGAATACAAAAAGGAAAGAATGGATTAATTACTATTTTACGGAATTTTCGGGAAAGAAAGAAGCCGTTACCGGAATCGAACTTGCCGACAACATGGCATTTTCAGTATATCCAACCGGTTTCGGTAACAAAGCAACGGTTGAATTTACTAATCCTTACAGCGAGTTATATTATATTCGTATTGTTAATGAAGAAGGACAACTTATAGGTTCTGCAACAACGAAAAATGATGAAATTTCAATAGCAGCAGTAAATATGAATAAGGACTTTACTTTGTTGAACTGCAGGGGAGTAATTTATATTCAGGTAAATTTTCAATTGAATAGGACAACCTTACAATGTAAATTACATTACCATGTAGAA
>JACKQG010003825.1_pt1 | contig 18057 bp, 16 predicted proteins | sample 8237621 | NCBI WGS metagenome assembly JACKQG01 (sample SAMN15677084, study PRJNA649215) | marine metagenome | biome: marine; feature: Black Sea; material: saline water; isolation source: suspended particulate matter (SPM) from the Black Sea western gyre | collected 2013-06-09/2013-06-10 | depth...
TACAGCGAGTTTGGAGTTTTCATACGCCAACTCGGAAATGTCGCCATTCTTAAAAAGTTCTTCATCGCTTTTTAAATTTAATTTGGCAATTTTTAAATTGTTGTCCGCAGTAAGCACCTGGGATTTTGCCTGGCGATAATTGCTCAAAGGAATTTTTTCGTCGATGACTGCCAGGGTATCCCTTGTTGTGACAGCATCGCCTAATTTTTTATTAATAACTTCCACTTTACCTGAAACTTCGGCAAATATATCCACTTCATGAATCGGTTTCAAAATTCCTGTCAAAGGAATATTCTGCTCTAATTTTTTCGGTTTGATGATGAGCGCTTCAACCGGAATGGTTTGATTGTTTTTTACCGGTTTGGAATCTTCAGTAGCATTATCAACAGCTTTTTCATCCACTGGTTTATTTCCGCAAGAGTTCAGGTTCAACAAAAGAATCAAAATAAGTAAACTATTAAACATGTTTTTAAATTGCATTTTTTACTCCGGGTTGGACTGTTTTTATTAAAATGGTTTAATTATAGTCAAAATCATTAGAGTCAAAATAATTACATTTGATTTTTCGTAACTATTCTGATTCGTTGTATTCATGTCATTCTGAACGAGGGAGGAGGCTGGTGATGTTGGGAAGTGAAGAATCTCTAAACTATTAAGAAAAATTTCTGTAAACATACGAGATTCTTCGGTCGCAGGCTCCCTCAGAATGACATTTATTACTACGCTCGAATAGTTATGATTTTTCAAATCATTTTGACTCTAATTATTCTGACATTCAAAAGTGTTAAATCAGCAAATTCAATTTCCCCAGCATAAAGTATAATTCCACCATTGCTGAAATGAAATCATAATTTGTGCTGATGTCATTTAATTTCGCGTTTTGTAAGTTCAGTTTTGCATCAATAAAATCGATATTGGAAATAAGACCTTTTTCTTTTTGCTGCGACACTGTTCGATAGTTGTGCTCGCTGAACTCAACGTTTGCTTTGGATAATTCACGCTGCGTTTTTAAATTAATAATTTTGTTTACTGTCTCTGTCAGCATTAACCGGGTATTTTGCAATTGATCGTAAAACTGCTCCTGGCTCTGTTTGAAAGCATAATACGACGACTTTGACGAGGTTAGATTCTGAAAGCTTGTAAAAAGCGGCAAACTTAAATTTACAACAAATGTCTGCGGCGAATAATCATCTAAGTACATCGTGCTGTTTTCCCGCCAACCGTAAGAATAGTTCATGGAAACATTTGGTAAATAAGATGAATAAGAATTTCTGTACAAAGATTTGCTGATGTCCTCATTTGATTTTGCAGCAGATAGAGAAGCGTTTGCCCGCACCAATTCCATTTCATTTAGATTTATTAATTCCAGTATTTTTTCATCTGTTTGTGAAGCTAATTTTTCACTTTCATCTGTTAAACGTCGGGGAATTTGATTTTCAATTTGAACTTGTTCTTCATTGTTAATATTGAGCAGCCGGTTTAAAACTGATTGCACACTGCGCAGTGTTGACCTGCTGTTTACGACAACACTTTTTTGCTGCTGATAATCTACTTTCCAGCGCAACGCTTCAGTTTTTGAGTACCTTCCGGCATTATACAACCTTTCCGCTTTTTCATAGTTCATCTTTGAAAGATTCAAATAATCCTGCTGTAATTTTAAAATCTCTTTGCTGCGAAGGACGTTCAGGTAACTGCTGATAACCTGAAAAAGTACATTTTCACGCGTTGAAGTATATAAATGAGAAGCCATTTCCTCACTTGCTTTAGCCGTACTGAGATTATTCAAAAGCGCCCCATTAAATACTGGCATGGTAACGTCCAAAGATGTGTAATACGCATTTTGAAATACAGTTTGAGGAATATCAAAAACAGGCATTCCGGGAATTGATGGGGTATCCTTAAAATAGCGGCTGAAATCTCGCAATGCGTAGGTACTGTCGTCAATCCACATGTATCTTGTGTTCAAACTTAATGATGGAAAAAGCAAAGTCCAGGCATTTTTCTTATCCCAGTTTGCCTTTTTAATGGCAAATTCGCTGGAACGTAACTGGTTGTTTTTCGAGAGTGTCCTGGCTATTGCCTCTTCCATTGTCAGGTAAATATTATTTTGAGATTGCTGTGCTGCTAACTGATTATTTAGAAAACAAACTATGGTAAAAAACAAAAAAATATTTGAAAGTTTTTTAATGAATTTTAAGTTCATTATTTTCTCCTCTGAACTTTGCGCAAAGTGTAGTTTGGGTATTTTGAATCCAATTATGAAATTAACGGTTCTGTGCACATTTTGGAATATAAGTAAATTAGGTAATAAGTGGAATGGGTAATAGAGATATTGGAGATTGTATATAAACAATTACCTATTTACCCAACTTGGACAAGCCAGAACCGATTGAAAAAGAATCTCACGCAAAGTCGCGAAGCTGCAAAGCATAGTCTGTATTCCTTTAAAAATATAAGGTAACTATACAGGGAAACGCAAAGTTTTTTTTGGTTTTTTTTTGCGTAATCTTTGCGTCTTTGCGTGATTTTTTCTTGCCCATTGTACAAGAAATGAACTTTTTAGATACTAATTACCATGTAACCAAATGTTTTTAGTGTGTTGATTTCATTCTTAAAAGAAAATGAAACGAACTATTACAAACGAACATGCTCTTTTATCGAAACATTGAATATTTTGTTGCGTGCTTTTTTAATTCGTGTGAATGTAATCTTCAAATTTAATTAAAAAAATGAATAATGCAAGGGATTTTTGAGTTAAAAGATAATTTAAAATATTTTTCAAAATTATTTCATGAAAAGGAGTCATGGATCGATGGAGTTTGGTTTTAACAATGCGACAAGTCGCATCTCTGCCAACCGGCGGACGATCCAACACTCCTTGCCATTCATTTTTTGATTCTGGCTTGTCCATGTTGGGATTTCTATTATTCTTTTATGGTTTTATGAAGGCGAATCGGCTGCAATCTTCTCTTACGAATTTTCAAATTTAACATCTCCACAGAAACAGAAAATGCCATGGCAAAATATATGTAACCTTTGGGAATATGCAGATCAAATCCTTCACCGAACAGGGATACGCCAACCAGAATGAGAAAACTTAAGGCGAGCATTTTTATTGTCGGATGACCATCCACAAAATCGCCGATCATTTTTGCCGAGATCATCATTATTATAACAGCAATCACAATTGCTAAAATCATAACCGGAATATGTTCAGCTAATCCAACGGCAGTGATGACAGAGTCCAACGAAAAGACAATATCCAACACAGCTATTTGAACCAATATGTTGATGAAGCTTTTTGTGATTTTCGCCTTTGATGTCTCAATTTCACCTTCCAAACAGTTGTGAATTTCATGGGTACTTTTTGCTAATAGAAAAAGTCCACCAACAATTAAGATCAAGTCCCGTCCTGAAATTTCCTCGGCTAATATTGCGAACCAGGGAGTTGTTAAACTCATAATCCAGGTTAATGAAAGCAAGAGCAGAATTCTCATGATCATTGCCAGCGCTAATCCAATCGTGCGGGCACGATTCCTTTGCTTTTCCGGTAATCGTCCAACCAGGACTGAAATAAAAATGATGTTATCTATTCCCAGTACAACTTCTAATGCTGTGAGTGTCGCCAGTGCAATCCAGGCTTGAGGGTTGGCTATCCATTCCATGCTGTTTTCCTATCTTAAATGAGTTCACTCAAAAAACCACGAATTTCAAATTGCACTAATTTAAATAAAATCAATCTTTCGGCAGATTTCTATTATTGATAGATCCTCCCAACAAAACGGCGGACAGGTTCACCGAAGGGGAATTAGTGAAAATTTATGAAACTGAAAGTCCGCCGTTTCTTTGGTGGATTAGTGGTTAAGACCTTTATAGGGTTGAATGTCAAATTAATTTTATATTTTTATAATCCAAACCGCTTCTGATATTCCAATAAAACCATATCATCAACAATTTTATAAAATTCTTTAACCTGCTTTTTATTTAATCCTTTTTCACGCCAATGCTTCAAATAACTTTCTGCAAGTGATAATATTTTGTTTTCCAAAGGAAATGTCTTCTGCAAAATGCCATCGCCAGTTTGATTCATTAGGGCAGCCAGGTTTAAATAATACTTGCCTGATCCTCGTTTTAACGGAATACACTCCTCTTTCAACTGAAGCGCCATATCACATAACGGAGCATTCCCTGTTTCGTCAGCAACAAGAATTTTGGGTAGATTATTGCCGCCGCTTACCCAGGTTGGTATTGTAACGGAACACAATTGAAAACCCAAAATTGTCCACATCGTGGCAAATTCCGGTGATTCACCCTTTTTTACACCTTGGACTACTACGGTGGAGGCAGAACTGTTTCGAGGGATAAAATCCCTGAAATTTACATAGTATGATTTATCAGAATTTTTAGGTAAATTTTCCGTAAAGTCAATTTTTGTGAGCGAATGTTTTAAACATCGGGAGACTTTTTGGAGAATAAATTTATGGGAAAGTGAATTTGTTTGCGCTGCTTGATAAAACAGATCATCTGCAGTTTGATAACGGATAAATCCGTAACCATTTTCGTTGTCACCTGTAAAAGAGTAATTGCTTCGAATTACATATCCAAACGGAGCGATTTTCGGATCATTGGCATCGATTTTTGAGTAAGCAAAATTGCCGGTCTCAAAATAAGCCGCTCCGCCATTGGCATCTATTACACCGAAATTGGCTTCAACTCCCAAAGGTTTTGGCAGATTATTTAGCAGCTGTTCAAAATCATCGACAGTGACGCAAGACTGCAAAGCCATTTTCATTACAAAACCTTCGCGATCTTTAATGGCAGTCGTATCGTTTGTGTTTAGATTGTATGATGCGGAATTCATAATAGCGAATCCGGCGTCATTGCAACCAGCCCAAATTTCTTTGCCCAGGCTGTCTGTTGAATTTACCAAACCAATGTATTTATATTTTCCATCATTGAAAAACATAAGTTTGTTTTGCAGGGTACCTGTGTCACGATGCTTGAACAATAACGGGCGACCATCAACTGTGAATTTACCGGATACGATTGCAGTTGTGCAGCCAATTGATGATGAGGTAATAGTTGAATAAAAGATTATAAAAAAAAGAAAAATTCTGGTGAAGTTTTTCATGAATGTTCTCCAATATATCAGTTTGCCAATAACCGAAAATTATACTGAATAATTTCCTTGCTATTGACAAACCAGATTTCTTCAAGAAATCTGGTTTGTTAATTTTTAAAATATAATTTTAGAGATGAAAGTAGTGTTGTTATTAATGTATTTTTTGGGCAAACAGTTAAACAGATTTATGTTTCAATATTTCCCCTGCTCTCGCCCCGGTATGTTCACCCTTTTTAACCGTAACCTTCCCATTTACAATCACATACTCAATCCCAGTGGGAAACTGGTGTGGATCGACAAATGTCGCATTGTCAATAACAGTTTTTGGATCAAAAATTGTGATGTCAGCGAAATAGCCTTTTTTGATCTTGCCGCGATTTTTTAATTTTAATTTTTCTGCGGGCATGGAGGTCATCTTTTTAACTGCTGTTGCCAGGTCGAATATTTTATCTTCCCGGGCATATTTTCCCAACACACGGGGGAAGGTGCCATAAAACCTGGGGTGTGGTTTCCCCTTACCGAGTTTTCCGTACGGCGCAATTGCATTGCCATCTGAACCGATCATCACATGAGGGGAGGACAGGACTTTTTTCAAATTATTTTCATCCATGGCAAATCCCACAATATCCACTCGATTTCTTTCTTCAAGCAAAATTGTTCGAATGAATTCAAACGGTTCTACACCGGAAATTTCTGCAGCCTGTTGTATTGACTTGCCTTCCCATTTTTTATTATTCTCATTGAAACAGGAAGCGATAACAATACGATCCCAGCCGCCGATGTTTTTACCCTTTTTCTCAGCATGTTGTTTAATTTTGGAAATTTCTTTTTTATCTTCCAAACGAGCCAAAATTTCATCCGTATTTCCCTGCCGTGACCAGAGCGGCAAAAAGATGCTGAGACCGGTACTGTATGCAATGTACGGATATCGATCTGCCGTGAGGGGCAATCCGGACTCAAAAGCCTCCTGAACCATTTCTAACAAATGATCTACCTTGTGCCAGTTCTCCTGGTTGCATGCTTTGAAGTGAGAAATCTCGGTTGAAACTTCTGCCTCCCGACAAATTTGAATTGCTTCTTCGAGCGCCTCCTCAACTTTGTCTTCCTCATTTCTCATGTGGGTTGCATAAACGCCACCATATTTAGAGACGACTTTATTTAGCTCAATTAATTCATCGGTTTTTGCGTAACTTCCCGGCGCATATTCCAACCCGGTTGAAAGTCCAACACTGCCATTTTCCATTGACCGGGCAAGCAGTCTCTTCATCTCTTCCATCTGTTCTGCTGTTGGAGGCACATCATTTTTCCCTACAACATAAGCACGCAGCGTACTATGCCCGGTAAATGTAGCGTAGTTGATAGAAACCTTTTTGTTTCCTAAAGCATTTAAAAAACCTGCTGCATCTTTCCAGAATATTTTAAAACCGTAACGTTCATAGAGATTCTTATTATATTCTTCAAAATCTTTATCATTTAACGGAAAAGGCGATGAGCCGCAATTACCAGCTACCTCCGTGGTTACTCCCTGGCGGATTTTACTTTCCGCTTTTGGATTTACAAATAATTCAGTATCTGTGTGAGTGTGAATATCGATGAAGCCGGGGGAAACAACCAGGTTTTTTGCATCAATTATTTTGTCTGCGGATGAACTTTTTAAATTATCAATGACCACAATTTTGTCGTGTTTTATTCCAATGTCTTTCTGAAATCCTTGAGCGCCGGAGCCATCAAGAATCGTTCCATTTTTAATAATTACATCGAAATGACTTTTGGTTGAACAACCGGCTATTAATCCGAGTGTTGTTATGGCTCCTGTTTTTGTAAATTCGCGACGGGTTAATTTTGAGTTCATTTGTTGCTCCTATAAAAAATTTTTAGGATGAGTATTCTTATTTGGCAAAATAATTTAGTTGAATCAGTTTTTATCTTTAATTATTTCCGCCAAGAAAACGTCGGACAGGTTGCCACTTAATTATTTTGCCAATTATTATTTTGCATTTTTTTATTAAACGTAAAATTCTTAAAGTTGTAATTATATTATCGGTTGAGTTGTTTCTCGATTGGACAAATTGAATATTATTTAATGTATACTATTTTTGGTATCTCTTCAAAAAAATATCGGGAAAGATGCGACGCACTTACGCTTAGGGTAGTTTAACTAATTTTAAAATTAAGAATTAAAAGCCAATGTCTTAAGTGCGTCGCATCTAATTTGCCCGAACTTATTGAACGGATACTATTTTTTCTTCCAATTGAACAGACCAAAAAATAAATCCCATAATTTTTTGAAATAATACCAGGGGCTTTTCCGTTTGGGTCGACTTAATAAATCATGCCGCATTTGTAAATAATTCAGCCGGTCATCATTGGAGAGGTCGATCCTTCCCAAATTTTCATGAAATTCTATGTCCAGCTTTTTCACTTCATTATCAGACGTCTTGAAAACAACAGCGTCAATCTCTTCCCAGCCAAGTTCACGGCAGGCAGTCAGACGACGGAATCCGCTTAATAATTCGTTTTCCTCATCTACAATTATTGGATTGAGCAAACCGATTTCTTCAATCGATTTTTTTAGTTGGGAAATATCCGTATTATCAATTCTGATTCGGGCGCTGATTTTAATGTCATCAATCTTAATTTTCATGATTACCTCTATTTTAAATTTTTAAAAGAAAGTTTTTTTAAAGAATAAATATTTACAGTTACCAATTGCACGACAAAGCTGAAAGTTGCAGTGGCAGAAGCACAGTCTGTATTTCCTTACTAAAGATAGTGTAACTGTACAGGCAGTGGCAGTCTTAATATTACAATCGTCATATCACTGCTTCACAATTGCCACTTTATTCTAAAGAGTACGGGATTACAGCTGAAACACAACCTCTCCACCAACAATCGTTTTTAAAACTTTCACATTTCTAATCTCTTCAGGCGGAATTTGTGTGATGTCCCGATCCAAAATTACAAAATCGGCTAATTTACCTGGTTCGAGTGAACCTTTATGATCCTCTTCAAATGAAGCGAAAGCAGCGTCAATTGTGTACGCGCGCAAAGCCTCTTCAACAGTGATTTTTTGTTCAGGTACCCAACCGTCCGGATTCTTATCATCAAGTGTTCGTCGGGTAACTGCGGCATAAATTCCTTCAAGCGGGGTTGGCGGCGCTACGTACCAATCGCTGCCAAAAGAAAGTTTTGCGCCTGTATCTAATAACGTTCGGAAAGCATAAGTGGTTTTAATTCGTTCCGAACCAATAACCGATTCTGCCCAGCGACCGTCATCAATTGCGTGGTAGGGCTGCATACTGGCAATTACATTGAGCTCTTGAAACCGGGGAATATCAGTAGGGGAGAGGTGCTGCGCATGTTCAATCCTGAAACGCCTGTCACGTTCCCCGTTTTCCCGGATGACTTGCTCGTACAAATTAAGTATGATATTATTTGCCCGGTCACCAATTGCATGAACGATGACCTGCAATCCGGCTTTATCGCCATCATTGATCCATTGAAGAAGATCATCCTCATAATTTACCAATAATCCAGTATTACCCGGCGCATCGGTGAAAGTTTCAAAAAAAGCGGCAGTATGAGAACCGAGCGAACCATCGGCAAATCCTTTTAAGCCGCCAATTCGCAGCCAAAAATCCCCGGCGCCTTCATCCTCAATTTTTGCTTCCAACTTTTCCCATGAAGACAAAGGCACAGCAGCGCTTATTCTTGTTTTTAATTTCCCGTTTTTTTTCGCCCGCTCGAATACGGCAAGATCATCCCATGTTCCCATGTGATGTACAGATGTCACACCCTGCTGCGCAACATATTTCATCGCTGCTTCCAAAGCGCGCTCCTTCATTTGATCCGAAGGTTCTGTTACAACTTCATCAATAATGGTCATTGCATTATCTTTAAAAATCCCTGTTGGAAATTCATCAGTTCCGCGAACAATTGTTCCGCCTTTTATATCTTGAATATCTTTTGTAACGTTAGCGCTTTTCATTGCCAGGCTGTTTGCCAATGACATGTGTCCATCGAGGCGATTCACCCAAACGGGATTTTTTTGTGTTACCGAATCAATCCATTCACAAGTGGGCATTTCTCCGCCCCAGTTGCTATGATCCCAGTCACCGCCAGTTATCCAGGTGCCGGGTTCAATTGTTTCAGCGAAATCTTTGATTCTTTGAATGAATTCCCCAGGTGTTTGTGCATCTCGCAATTGAACAGAAGCCAGGTGAAATCCGCCGGTAAGAAAATGGACGTGAGAATCGATGAAACCCGGTGCAACGAATTTGCCGTCGCCATCGAAAACATGAGTATCCTGGTCAATTAAATTGCTGATCTCCTCATTTGTTCCAACAGCAATTATCTTGTCTTTATTAATTGCAAGCGCTTCTGCCCACGGGTACTCGCTATTGCTAGTCCAGATTTTGCTATTTTTGATTACCAGTTTATTTTTATTCATAGAAATTTCCTTTTTACCACAAGTGAATAAAAACAAAATTGAAAATAGTACAAAGAAATTTAATGAGACTATTTTAAGTGGAGTTTTCATTTTTTAATCCTTTTTATTTGACTGTAGTTCAAATTTCAAAAAATTTAATAAAATATATCCACAAAGTCAATACTAAATCAAGAAAATGTAGAATTAAGAAACAGTTGTCCGTTGTGAAGCGATAATTGTGTCATTATATGTTTTATACTAATGAAAAATACAGGCAAATAGAATAAAACATCTTTACCGATTCACAACTGTATTTTCGATTTGTTTGTAATAATGCAGACTAAATAAAGGGGAACTGTTCATAGCTAATAGAAATTTTGCCATTTTAATAACTTAAATTATACTGATGCGGTATAAAATTTGCTTTTCAAAAATCAGCCATATTGAAAATCCATTTTTGTGGACTATAAAGGATTAGTCGTTTAGATGGGTAAATTTATTTTGCAAAGGGTGAGTTAGATGTGTGAGGAAAATGGATTAACTGAAAATATTATTGTTTTTAAATATAAATTTTCTTTTAAAAACAGAAAAGAAAAAATTATTACAATAAAACTAAATGCATTAACCCTCGATCATATACCTTCCGAAAAAAAGAATTCATGCCCATCCTGGACAAAACTGAGTTTTTATCAATGTGAAAACTGTCCGTTGGATGTAAATATTCATGAATATTGCCCGATTGCCGTTAATTTTATTGACCTGTTTGATTATTTCACTTCTCTTGAATCGTACAATGAAACAGATGTTAAAATTGAATCCACGGAGCGGACGTATTACCAGAAAACAACAGTACAAAGGGGTTTGGGCTCTCTCATTGGAATTTATATGGTGACAAGCGGATGCCCGAGGATGGAAGTTTTAAAGCCCATGGTTCGCTTTCACCTTCCTTTTGCATCTTTGCAAGAAACTGTTTTTCGGTCAGTTAGTACTTATTTGTTAGGACAGTATTTTTCTATGAAACAAGGGAAATCCGCAGATTTTGGATTAGAAAAATTAAAAGCATTTTACCTTGAAATTCAACAAGTAAACAGCGGTATTGTAAACAGGCTGCGACCGGTAATTGCCAAAGATGCGTTTGCCAATGCTATCATATCTCTCGATGCATTTGCAAAAGGATTGCCCTGGTCAATTGAAGATGAACTGGAAAATTTGAAATATCTTTATAGCGGATACTTTAAGGATGCAGGATAAATCATTTTGATCTCACAAGTAATATTTATACATAGTGAGAATATTTTACATATCTGCCGGTCATATTACTCATTTCTTTCATCACCGTAAAACCTTCACCTCACATTTTTTTTTTGAATACCAATTTATTTAGTTTTTACTTGTTTTTTGTATTTCAACTTGTTATAATATATAATTGTAAATTTGAAAATACAACGTAACTATTCAGATACAATTTTTCTCCCACAGAAACGAACTCCCACAGAAATGAATAAAGACCTTCTTTCTGTGGCAGTTCTCCTTCGGCGAACCTGTCCGCCGTTTTGTTGGGTGGATCAATGCGCCAGAAAAAACGGCGCATCTTCGATCTATAATAAAAATCAGCCGAAGATTCCAATTCTATGGGAGATATTAATTTTGCATGGATATTAGTTTAGCTGAATAGGTACAATAGAACAATAAAATAAAAGAAAGAATAAACAATGAAAAGAAGAAATTTTATTAATTCTATCGGCGCCTTATTTGGGGGAACTTTTTTATTAAATACAAAATTATCTTCAGCGCCGAATCGACCTTTTTATGAACAAATAATAACTGCTCCAGACGACGTCGCTCTTTGGAAAATTGTGAAACAGCAATTTAATTTTCCAAAGGATTATGTCTATCTGAATACAGGGGGGATTGGCGCTGTTCCCGCATTGGTTATGAATGAAATAAATAATCGAATGAATAAAGCTCAAATTCAACCGCGAGCGGGACATCATGAAAATAGTTGGAATTCAATTAAAGAACAGTGTACCGGTTTATTGAGCCCCGAATGCAAAAAAGAAGAATTAGCGTTGGTGAGTTCTGCGACCGAAGGCATAAATATCATTATTAATGGTTTGCCGTTGAGAAAAAATGATGAAGTTATTACCTCTTTGCATGAACATGCTGCTTTGAATATTCCATTATTAAACCGGTTACAGAGGGATGGAATCAGGATCAAGACATTTAATCCTGATTTAATGGAAGGATTGAACAATGTAAATCGAATCGAGAGTTTAATTACAAAACGGACGAAATTAATTTTTGTAAGCCACATTACCTGCACAACAGGGCAGCTTTTTCCAATGAAGGAAATAGGGCAGCTTGCCAAAGATAAACGGATTTGGTTTGCTGTTGATGGCGCACAGGCAGTCGGCGCCATGCCCCTGGACATTACCGATAGTAATATTGATTTTTACACGTTTAGCGGGCATAAATGGATTCTAGGCCCCAAGCGAACCGGAGTTCTCTATGTAAAGGAAAAGCTATTGGATACGTTAAAACCTGTTACTGTCGGGGCATATTCGGATGATAGTTATGATATCCTTAAAAAAGAGTTGAAGTTTCAGCCAACCGCCCAACGATATGAGTATGGTACGCAAAATGATACGCTATTTTTTGGACTGCAAAGAGCTCTAGAATTTATTAAAACGATTGGGCTTGAGAGAATTTACGCGCATAATAGAGAGTTAGCTGAAAAATTTCTTTCCGGGCTTAAAGAAATTCCAAATGTTGAAATTTTTTCCCCTACAGAAAAAAAATATCGTACTTCCATCATATCTTTCAGAATAAAGGATATGCATTTTCGGAAAATCGGATTATTTCTTTCGAAGGAGAAAAATATTCGTATTCGAATTGTTCCTGAGGCAAATTTGAATGGGATCAGGGTTTCATTTCATATTTATAATAATGAAGATGATGTTGAAAGAATTTTAAAAGAATTAAAAAACCTTACCTAAACAAATCGAAACCAAAAAGTGAAAAAAATGGTGTGTTGGATTGTCCGCTAACCGGTGGAAGATTAAAAACTCCATCGCTCCTTATTGATTGTAATTTTTTCATTATATTTTTTACTGACTGTGCAATTATTTCCCAGTCTTGGAACTAAAATAAGAGGAGATGAATTTTGAAAAAATCCCAAAGAAAATTTAAGATAGGGTTAGACAATTATTGTCTTTCTCCCCTTCAATTAAATCCAATGGAAGTCCTGCAATGGGTGAAAAAACATAATGTTGAAGGTGTGTCGTTCTCAGGGATAGAAGAAGGAAATCAGGATCAAATTGATGAGCAATATTTGAAAGACCTTCGTTCGTTTGCCGAATGCAACAATCTCTATCTTGAATGGGGAGGTGCGCAACATATTCCACGAGATATGAGTACCTGGGAAAAGAAAGATATTTTCGGACTCAACAAAAAAGTTGCCCAGCAAGCGGAGACGTTGGGCGTACGGGTTGTACGTTCATGTTCCGGAGGTCTAATGAGATGGGACAACAACAGTCCGAAAACTGAAACGCTTTTGATGGAAATGGCAAAAGCGCTGAAAGCCCAACGCCAGATGCTAATGGATTTTAATGTTATTTTGGCGATTGAAACTCATTTTGAATTCACAACTTTTGAACTGTTAAAAATTTTTGAATACTGTGAAACAGAACCAGGCGAATATCTTGGCATCTGCCTTGACACAATGAATTTGCTTACTATGATGGAAAATCCTGTCCGGGCAACCGAAAGGATTTTGCCTTGGGTGGTCTCCACTCACATCAAAGATGGCGGCATACTTCTCGAAAAAAAAGGTATGACCAGCTTTGTGACGGAGATTGGGAAAGGCATAGTAAATTTTAGAGAAATTATCAAGGGATTGGCAACACTTCCCCGGGAAGTTCATCTTTCCATTGAAGATCATGGCGGATATTTTTCCCTGCCTATATTTGATCCCCAATTTTTATCAGAGTTTCCTGACCTGTCAAGTGGAGAATTTGCATGCCTCATCGACCTGGCTTTTAAATCTAAAGAAAAAATAGATTTTGGTGAAAGCCAGGTTATAAACAGAAAAGGATGGGCAAAGGTTTGTGAAGAGCGTGTAATTCGGGACATCATCGCACTAAGACTATTATTGAAAACAGTGGAATAATTTTATGGCTAAATCAATCATTCATTTAATTGGAATTTTAAACTTATGATAACAATTGAGATAGCTGGAGTTCTTTTGGGTGCGATTACAGTAGTGATCGCACTAATTTCGATAAGTCTTGCAAAAAAAACAGCGGACACAGCAAGGCAAAGTAATACAATTGGATTAATCGTTTCACTTCATCAATAATACCACAAAGATGAAATGCTAAATTCAACTCAGACAGTCTGGGATTTATACCATAATGAAACAGACTATGTTAAATTTACAAATGATTTCTACGATAATCTTGATGATAACTTTCGAGATAAAAATATTGAACGGATCAAAAGAGTCTGTAAATTTGATAAGCTGACGAAAAGTTTGCTTATTAGAATATTAAAGAAAATATTAAAAGAAATTTTTGCTGAACACGAAACACTCATTCTTAAAAATATTCAAACGGTAGAAATAAAGGCTAATGGTGTTAAACTCCCTAACAAGCGAGCTCGACAATTTGTATTACATCAAGATGAAAAGTCGGAAGAATGGAAAGCATTGCATAATTTAATGTCATTTTGGAGATACATTAATTTACTCGAAAGAGATGGTTATATTGAAGACATTTTTGCTTTTGAAGCTTTTATGTCGCCTCGCCTACTTGGCTTTTTATATCCAGTGGAAGAAGCCTATTTTGAGAATAATGGGATTTCAATTTCTTATGAAAAATCATTAAAACGTCTTTATGATCGCTGGAGTTCATCAATAGACGTTAGGATATAATCCACTAAGGGAGGGATCTAATACCAGAAAAAATGATTTTTAATACTAAAAAAGCGCCCAAAGAAATATTGGTATTAATGGTGGGCATTGGTGGATACGGCTTTTATTATTTTTTAACCTTGTTGGACGAATTTCCCAAGGGAAAAGTAAAACTCGCCGGGATTGTTGATCCTTATGTAAAACAGTCTCCAATTTATGATAGAATCGCAAAGTTAGATATCCCTGTTTTTTCGGAAATAAAAGATTTTTATGAAAACGGTTTAGCAGCCGACCTGGCAGTAATCTCTTCGCCGATTCATTTTCACGTGCCACAAAGTATTATCGCGTTGAAGAACGGAACTAATGTTTTATGTGAAAAACCAATCAGCGCCACAGTGCAGGAAACTGATGAACTGATCCGGGCGAAAAATGAGTCGGGAAAATGGGTGTCAATTGGTTACCAGTGGTTTTATTCAAAAGCAATACAGTCTTTAAAAAATGATATAAAAAAAGGATTATTTGGCAAACCAATTCGTTTGAAAACCCTTGTTTTATGGCCCAGGGATGATTCGTATTACAATAGAAATAATTGGGCTGGCAGGATAAAAGACGACTCCGGCAGCTGGATTTTAGACAGCCCGGCAAATAATGCGGCAGCCCATTTTTTGTTTAACATGTTATTTCTATTGGGAGATGAAACGGAAAGTAGCGCCATCCCGAAGGAATTACTCGCTGAATGTTATCACGCCAATCCAATAAAGAATTATGATACTATTGCCTGTCGAATTTTTGCACATGATGAGGTTGAATTACTTTTTTATACGTCACATGCTACAAAGAAAAAAATGGGACCTGTTTTTGAGTTTAAATTTGAAGACGGCATTGTTCGCTTTGGTGGGGCGTTCAAAGAAATTGTAGCCACTGATAATAAAGGAAATAAAAAATATTACGGTTCCCCGGATGATTGTCCGCAATTTTTAAAATTATTTAGAGCTGTGGACGCTTGTTCAAATCCTGAACCTGTTTTATGTGGTCTTGAGGCAGCACGGGCACATACGGTCTGTGTGAATGGTATTCAGGAGTCAACAGGGGAAATCAATACCTTCCCAAAATCAATCATTAATCGGGATGAAAAAAATAACAGATGGTGGGTAACGGGGCTTGATAAAATTTTAATGGATTGTTATGAAAACAATAGGCTTCCTTCTGAAGGAAAAATTTCCTGGGCAACTGAAGGTAGAATGGTTGATTTGGTTGATTATAATTTTTTCCCGGTGAAAAAGCCAAAAATTAGAGAGGACTAAAATCCATGTTAGATGACATTTTAGCGGAATTGGTTGGAAAATTTATTGGGGATTCAGCGAAAAATAAGTACATGGGAAGGTGGTTGATTTTGATTTTTGGGTTTTCTTTATTAATCATAATATTTGTGATTTTTTTAATGAACAATTAGAGTCTAATCTTTACTAAACCTTAAAGGTTTAGTAAAGCTATGGGATATCAAAAATGACAAGCAGAGAACGAATAAAAAAGATAATAGCACTTGAGGCACCCGACCGTTGCGGTTTTTGGCTGGGAAATCCGCATGAAGAAACCTGGCCGATAATTCACAAATATTTTAACACGAGTACAGAAGAAGAACTCCGCTTGAAACTCAACGATGATATGCGCTGGATTTGTCCGCAATTTTTCCCTGACGTGTATAATGATCCCAGGGAAATCGGTATTTTTGATGCCGGGCTGGATAGGGAAAAACATGGTCAGGCAGGCCCGTTTGCTGATTGTAACGATCCTGACAAGATAAACAATTTTCCCTGGCCCAACCCGGATTACCTCAATTTTAACAGTTGTATCGAAGCGCTAAAAAACGCCGGGGAATTTTATCGATCCAGTGGTTTTTGGACATGCTTTTATCACAACATAATGGATTTGTTTGGTATGGAAAGTTACATGGTGAAAATGTACACCCATCCCGAAGTGGTTCACGCGGTAACAAATAAAGTGTGCGAATTTTATTACGAAGCAAATGAGCGATTTTTTGAAGCTGCCGGAGATTTAATTGATGGTTTCTTCTTTGGTAATGACTTTGGAACACAATTGGATTTGATCTGCGGTCCAGCCCAGTTTGATGAATTTATTATGCCCTGGTTTCGTAAATTTACAAACCAGGGACATGACCATGGCTACCAGGTTATTCTACACTCATGCGGCGCAATATTCAAAGTGATCGACAGGTTGATTGAAGCGAAAGTTGATTGTTTACACCCGCTTCAAGCAAAAGCAGCAAATATGGATGCTGAAACATTGGCTAAAAATTATAAAGGCAAAATTGCTTTTTTAGGTGGTGTTGATACACAAGTGTTGCTCGTTTCGGCTTCGCCTGTTGAGGTCAAAGAAGATGTTCGCAGGTTGAAAAAGCTGTTGGAACCAAATTTGATTATCAGTCCCAGCCATGAGGCAATTCTTCCTAACATTCCAGCGGAAAATATTCGGGCAATGGCAGAGGCGGTGGTGGGCGGATAATCGTGAAAATAAAATCTATTCTAGTTCCAGCAAAACGCATCAAGCAACAAGTGGCAGTAAGAATTGCCCATCCACTTTTTTACTGCTACTGCCTGTGCAGTTACCTTATTTTTATCAAGGAAATATAGACTGTGCAACTGCCACTGCTACTTTTTCAAAATACCACCTATGTTAAACATTTAAATCCCCGTCGATACCTTAACAAACTCATTTAGCTTTTCCCGCAATCTATTATAATCAAGTTCAGGATATATTTCTCCTTCAAATGTTAGGGATATCTTTCCGGTTTCTTCAGAGACGATTACTATTACAGCATCTGTTTCTTCAGACAATCCCAGGGCAGCGCGGTGGCGTGTGCCAAACTTCGGGTCGAGATTAGGATTCTGGCTTAAAGGGAGAATACATTTTGCTGCTTCTATCATCTCATTTTGTATAATAACAGCGCCATCATGCAATGGTGACCGGGGATTAAAAATAGAGATCAGTAAAGGAATGGAAATTTCTGCTTGTATAATTTGCCCCGTTTCTAAAATGGATTTCAAGCCTGTGTTTTGTACAATTACAATGAGTCCGCCAAGCCCTCTTTTACTCAACTCCAAAGCAGCTTTTAATACTTCTTCAGTTAATCTTCGTGAAAGAGATACTTTTAATATTTTTCGAATTAACGGTACTTGTCCAATATAGATTAAAATTCTTCGCAATTCCGGCTGAAATAAAATTACAAATGCAACCAGCCAGACAGTGCGCATATTCTCAAATATCCAGTTCAACCCGCTCATTCCCATCAACTGGACAAATACTGAAGCCACTAAAATCAAAACCAACCCGATAAACATCTGGGCTGCGCGCGAACCGCGAATGAAAAAATATAGCTTATATAGAATATAAGAAATAGCAACAATATCCAACACATCGATGATGGTAACCGTTAAAAATCCAATTTTAAATAAATCCAATCAATAGCCTCTTTATTATTCTGTAAAAATTTTTGATAATATTTTTGTTCAATGTGAATATTTTTTTGTAACTATTCAGTGTGGTTAAAAATGTCATTCTGAGGGAGCTTGCGACCGA
>JACKQG010003826.1_pt1 | contig 18048 bp, 12 predicted proteins | sample 8237621 | NCBI WGS metagenome assembly JACKQG01 (sample SAMN15677084, study PRJNA649215) | marine metagenome | biome: marine; feature: Black Sea; material: saline water; isolation source: suspended particulate matter (SPM) from the Black Sea western gyre | collected 2013-06-09/2013-06-10 | depth...
ATGTATTCCAACATCATTTGTATGTGATGGCTCAAGTGAATTCTGTAACGCAGGATGGGGTCCTGACTGTGCCAATGGCGCAGATGAAGGCCTAGATGCTTGTGGATATGCAGATGATTGTGTAAATCAAGATCCATGTGATGCAGCTGGTGGTAACACTAGTTGGTTAGGCGATGGTTGGTGTGATAGTGGTAATAATAATGCTGACTGTGGTTTTGATGCTGGTGACTGTTGTGAATCAACTTGTGTAGATGCAGCTTATAGTTGTGAATCTTATGGTGGATGCAATGGTGATTGTCTAGATCCAAACGGAAATGATGATGCTTGTGGGGATCCTGCATGTGCAGACGGTGAATTTGATTGTAATGGTGACGGTTCAGAGTGTATCTATGGTTCATGGGCATGTGACGGCTATGGTGATTGTGCAAATGGCTCTGATGAAGCTGACTGTGGTGGATCTGAATGTGCTGATGGCGAATTTGACTGTGGTGCCGAAAGTGGTCCATATGGTCAGTGCATCTATGGCTCCTGGGCATGTGATGGAATGGCTGACTGCAATGATGGCTCAGATGAAGCTGATTGTGGTGGCACTGAAGGTTGCGAATTCGATTGGACTGCTTATGGAGCTGCTGATTGTGACGCTGCATGGGTTGATTTTGGCATAAATTGTGCTTCTTTAGAAGCTAATTATGGCTGGGATTGTGCTGGATGTGATTGTCCTGGTGATTTTGAAGCTGTTTGCGGTGATGGTGCTTGTACCGGTGATGAAGACTACATGACTTGTCCAGATGATTGTGATGCACCTTCAGCATGTGAAGAAGCTGGTGGTAATGACGGTTGGATTGGCGATGGTTGGTGTGATAGTAATAATAATAATGCTGACTGTGGCTTTGATGCTGGCGATTGTTGCCCAACTTCATGTGTAGAAATGGTAGAGGCTGGTTGTCCAGTAAATCCTGATGGTTGCTATACAGAAGGTACTGATTACTGTGGTGACTGTGAAGCTTGCGTAGATCCAGATTCTGGTGATAATGCAGAAGGCGGTTCATGTAATGAATATGTACCTTCTGGTTGTATGGATATGGACTCTTGTAACTATGATGCTGAAGCAGAAGAGGATGATGGATCATGTGTATACCCTGGTGTACAAGAAGATGGATCAGAAGTTCTTGTTGACTGTGTAGGTACTTGTTTCGCAGATTCATATTTATCTTGGATTGGTGATGGTTGGTGTGATGATGGTGCCTATGGTATAGACTTCATTGCATGTACTGACTATGATTGTGATATGGGTGACTGTGGTGAACTTGAAGATGGTCCATGTGCTGAACCAAGTTGCTCACCGGGTGACGTAAATGGCGATGATGCTGTAAACGTACTGGATATTGTTGCAACAGTAAACTTTATTCTTGAAGGTGGCGATGACTTTGCCTTTGATTGTGCAGATTACAATGGTGATGGTGCAGTAAATGTGCTTGATATCGTAGCAACAGTGAACTTCATTCTTGAAGGTCGTACTGCAGATGCTACTGAAGCCAGCTTAATTAAAGCAGGTAATGCATTAAACTTAAGCGCTGATGGTTACATTGGTGGTGTTCAAATGACATTATCTCATAATGCTGACTTTAGCATTGAGCTTACTGATAAAGCAATGGTTGCTGATTATCGTACCAATGGCAATGTAACAACATTGATTATTGTAGTACCAGAAAGTGATGAATTATTCACTGCTACTGGTGAGTACGAAATCGTTGACATGATTGTTGCGAATTCAGCAGGTCAAATGGATGTAAATGTTGTGCCAAGCTCATTTGTTTTGAGTGAAGCATACCCAAATCCATTTAACCCAAGTACTTCAATCAACCTAAGTATTCCTGAAGCAGGTCATGTATCTGTAATGGTGTACAATGTAATGGGTCAAGTTGTTAGTACTTTAGCTGATGGCTACATGGATGCAAGTGATTACTCATTCACATGGGAAGCAAGTTCAGTTCCAAGTGGTGTATATCTAATCACTGCAACGACTGCAAATCAAGCATCTACTCAGAAGGTTATGTTTCTGAAGTAATCTGATTTCAGATTGTTTTTTAAAAGTGCCTCACCAGTCTTGGTGGGGCACTTTTTTTATGTGTAAATTTTGACATGAATAAAGTAAAAAATATTTTTAGTAGCTGGTTTTGTGTAAATACCCGTGTCCTCGGAATCTTTAGAGTTTTCTTGGGTGTAATCTGTTTTTGGGATGTATGGCGACGCTATCATCTCATTGATGTATTCTACTCCTCCAGTGGTATTAATTTATCTGTGGGAACATCGTTCACGTATGTCCCTCAATACTTTAGTTTACTCCATTCGTTTCGATCTTCAGACGTAATGACTGTATTTTTCATCATAACCATGATTACCAGTTTCAGTTTATTGATAGGCTATCGCACCAAACTTTCTCATTTTTTAACATTGGTTGGTGTCCTCAGTATTCATAATTATCGAATCATTCTTGAAAATGGTGGAGATATGGCGTTCAATGCCTTTTTGGTATGGTCATTCTTTCTCCCGTTGGGTAAAAGTTTAAGTATAGATTCCCTTCGGAAAAGTTTAAAAATTAATAAAGAACAATCTCCCGAAGACTTAAATAGGGCTAATCCTACCGAGAATACTGAATATTACCATTTGGCATACTTGGCATTCTTGATACAATTATGTTTGATTTATACCTATAATTTTATCAATAAAACAGGAGATATGTGGGAAAATGGCACCGCCGTTTTTCACATGTATCAGTTGGATACCTTCTTGACGCCATTTGGATTTTGGTTCGCATCAATTCTCAACCCAATTATCAATTCTCTGCTAACTAATAGCACCATTATTATGGAATGGGCTTCAATATTCCTCATTTTATCTCCAATTTTCACAAAATGGACACGTCGTGTAGCATTGGTTTGCTTCATGTCTTTTCACCTAATGATAGGGATATCCGTCAGTATTGGGCTGTTTAGCTGGACCATGATGACGGCATTAATTTTATTATTGGGATATGATGATATTGCATTACTTAAAAAATTCTTATCCACGTTTTCCACAAAAAATTACATTGTCTTTTATGATCGTGATTGTGGGTTTTGCCATTTTACAGCACGAGTTTTGAAAAGATTAGATGTATTTAAACGATTCACGTGGGCTGATGCTTCGTTTAGAGGTAAAGCTCCAGAAAACTTTGCAGGCATTTTAAAGAATTCAATTATTGTGTATGACCAAAATGAAGATAAATATTGGACACGTCATATTGCATTTTCAAAAATAATTTCATCATTGCCATTTGGCTTTTTAATCGGGTGGATTTTACGAATTCCACTACTGGAAAAGATCTTTGGCTGGATATACGATTTATTTTCGCAAAATCGAACCAAAATCAGTGTTTTTACGGGACTTCCTGCTTGCGGACTACCATTACCTCCAGTTGCAGAAAATGAGTCAGAATCGCCCATTTCACCGTTCAGTGGATATATCCAGAAATTTAGTTTTGGATTGAGTAATGTGGTGGCATTTGTTTTCTTAGTGGGCATTATTAATTATTCCCTAACCGCCAATGATGGAATTGAGGAACGATTCGGGAAGAAGCCAAATGGAATAAAAGCCTATTCTCATGATTTATCTTACGCGTTAAAACGTACTATTTTATATCCTCGAATGTCACAAAAGTGGAATATGTTTTCACCTACGGTTATGCGAACAGAACGATGGGTCGTTGCAGATATAACCTTTACCGACGGTACAGACACGACTCTCTTTGTGAATAGTGATGATGTATATGATAAACTGCATTATTCACATTTTGATTATCGAGATCAATTTTGGCGTAAATTTTTTGGACGTATTCATAAAAAGAGTAATAAGAAGTACATAGGTGAGTTCAAAAGATGGCTGAAACGCACAAAATTCTTCCCTGAGTATAGAGGCCGCAGACCGGCTACGGTAAACTTGTGGCAACTCTCAGAAAGATCTCCCAATATTGGTGCAAAGAAATTACCCAAAGTATATAAACGGAAATTGGAATCAACATCCAATGAAAGTAAAAATAGAAAGCGAACCACCAGTAAATACCCAAAAAATGTGGGCGGTAAGAAATAGGTTCGTGTTTAGGTAAGAATATCGTCCTTGATTGACATCATATAGTTTAGGGCCGCATCATAAGTATTTTCAATTTCACCATCTAAAATTGCATTTTCAATGGATTTTTTGATGAGCCCCACCTTTTTTCCCGGATTGAGTGATAAAATCTCCATGATTTCAGCACCACGAACAGGGGATTGAAACGCCCGCATTTCATCTCGGAGTTGTACATCTTGCATGATTGATTCCACTTTATCAAAATTAGCAATATACTTCTTCACTTTTTTTGGATTTTTAGTGGTGATATCTGCACGACAAAGTATCATTAAGTCATCTAAAAATCCACCGGCCTCTGCCATAACTCGCCGAACCGCACTATCCGTTATATGGCGTTTTGCCAACGCGATGGGTCGTAAATGAAGCTTAGTCATGGTCATAAGATAGTCTCGTAATGCATTAGATAGTTTCATGCGATAACCCACCTTTTTTAGCATGCGTCGGCCAATTTCATCATGCCCGTGGAATGTCCATCCCTTTTTCTGCTCAAACCGTTTTGTAGGTGGTTTTGCAATATCATGAACTAATGCGGCAAATCTAATTTCCATTTTATCTGTTAATTGAGCCGCGTTATCCACCACTTGCAAAGTATGGATAAATACATCCTTATGGCCCATATTATTAATCACATCCACGCCAGACATGACGTCCATTTCAGGGAATACATAGCTGAGTAGGCCAGTTTCTTTCATCAAGTAGAATGCAATACTGGGTTGATTAGCCTTTAGGGATTTAATGATTTCCTCTGTGATTCGCTCCCACGAAATAATTTCTAATCGGTTTTTTTGGCGAGCGATACTTTCTAATACATGGGGAACAATGGTAAACTCTAATTGGGCGGCAAAACGGACCGCTCGCATCATACGGAGTGGGTCATCAGAAAAGGTATCATCGGGGTCAAGTGGAGTTACCAATATGCCTTTTTGCATATCTTGGATTCCACCAAAGGGGTCAATCAAATCACCAAATGATTCTGGTAAAATGGATGCTGCAATAGCATTTACCGTAAAATCTCGTCGTGACATATCTTCGGACACTGAACAGCTCACTACTTCTGGTTTACGAGAATCGGGGGAGTATGTTTCTTTTCGAGCAGTGGCGATTTCAATTTCTACTTCTGCATGGGGTATTAATGCAGTGCCAAATTTTTCATAATCGACCACCGTGTTAATTTTTAATTCTTTGGCTAACTTTTTGGCAAAGGCAACGCCATCTCCTTCTACCATGATGTCAATATCGGTGGTGGGCCTGTTCATGAGCTTATCGCGAACGAATCCACCCACAATAAAAGTGGGGATGCCCAATTTTGCACCTAATTTTCCCGCAGTTTGCAGAATCTGGGTGTGAAGTGGGTTGTCTGTGAGTATAGGGGTTATATTGCTCATCTTGGTAGAAAAATTAGGGGTTTTATCTGATGGGATGGAATTAATTTTATTCATCAAAGTATAATTTTAATGGAATAAGATTTAGAAAATTTATGATATCATCTTAATTTTCAACCCGATATGTTCATCCAAATTTACCTCATATGACAAAGCGATCCATTACATCTAATGAAATCAAGAAATTAGCAGCCCTCTCAAAGTTGTCTATTACCCCTGATGAAATGGATAAATATTCTCAGCAGCTCAGTGATATTCTTGACTATGTTTCTCAATTAGAGAATGTGGACACCACAGATATTGAGCCTTTATTGAATGTTTTAGATCAAGTAAATGACTCCAAACCGGATGAACCCCAACCATCAATAACACAGAAATTGGCGTTGAAGAATGCACCCAAAACAAGTGGTGACTTTTTTCAAGTACCGGAGGTGATTAAGAAAAATGGCTAAGCAACCTGTTAAATATATATTTGTTTTTGGAGGTGTACTCTCCGGTTTAGGTAAGGGGATTGTGGCATCGTCACTTGGATATTTACTCAAATCATTGGGCTTGAAAGTGACTATCCAAAAGTTGGACCCCTATTTAAACGTTGACCCGGGAACCATGAATCCATATCAGCATGGCGAAGTTTTTGTATTAGATGATGGTGCTGAAACTGATTTGGATTTGGGGCATTATGAGCGATTTATCGGTGAGAGTTTGAGCCGCATCAATACAACATCTTCTGGCCGTGTATTTTGGGATGTGCTAGAGCGAGAGCGTCGCGGTGATTATTTAGGAGATACAATTCAGGTAATTCCACACATTACTGATGAAATTAAAAAAAGAATTAAGGCGGTAAATCCACGAAAGAAGTATGATGTAGTCATTACTGAAGTGGGTGGAACCGTAGGCGATATTGAGGGGCAACCGTTCTACGAGGCTATTCGGCAAATGATTTTAGAAGTGGGCAAAGATAATGCTATTGTTGTGCATACAACCTTATTGCCATATATTAATGCAGCTGGTGAGATGAAGACTAAACCGACCCAACACAGCGTTCAACGACTTCGAGAAATTGGTTTAGAGCCTGATATGTTAGTTTGTAGAACTGAAAATAATCATCACCTAAATCAAAAGTTGAAAAAGAAGTTGGGGCTCTTCTGCAATATTGTAACTAATCATGTATTTGAATCGCCTGATGTGAAGTCTATCTATGAGATTCCATTGGTGCTACATAAGCAAGATTTTGATACTGCCATTATTAATCGATTGGGATTAATTACGGATGGGAATCATAAGAATATCCAACACCTTGAGGGATTTATTAATACATTTAAAAATCCAGATACTGAAGTAAATATTGCCATATGCGGGAAGTATAATAGTTTGCATGATGCATACAAAAGTATCATTGAAGCATTTATTCACGCCGGCGTGGCAAATAATACGGAGGTGAATATTACATGGGTGGATACAGAAGAATTAGAATCGGCTCATGATTTAACGCCCTATTTTGAGGGCATTGACGGCGTATTGATTCCGGGTGGATTTGGTGACCGTGGAATCGAAGGTAAAATTTTATCATCCCAATTTGCCCGAGAGAATAAAATTCCATATTTGGGAATTTGTCTTGGCATGCAATGTGCCATTATTGATTTTGCTCGAAATGTATGTGAAATGAAAAATGCTAATAGTTCAGAGTTCAAATCACGTTTAAAATTCCCTGTAGTTGACTTAATGCATGGTCAACGAAATGTGACTAAAAAGGGTGCCACCATGCGATTGGGCTCATATCCTTGTGAAGTGAAGCGTGGCACAAATGCATACAAGGCATACGGCAAAAAGCGGATTGACGAACGGCATCGCCATCGATTTGAAGTGAATAATAATTTTAAAGATGAATTGGTGAAATCTGGATTAATCATAAGTGGTGTAAACAATGATTTAGATTTAGTTGAAATGATTGAAGTAAAAGATCACCCCTGGTTTGTGGGGGTACAATTCCACCCAGAGCTAAAGAGCCGTGTCGTTGATGTGCATCCATTATTTAAAGATTTCGTCTTCGCAGCAAAAAAGTATAAGAACAATGGATCAAAGTCTTAAAGCGAAACTAAACCAAATAAAGCTCATCGTATCTGATGTGGATGGCATTTTGACGGATGGCACCATGTTTATTGGGGATGGGATAGAATTAAAGCAGTTTACTGTTGAAGATGGGGCTGGTGCTGCATTTTCTCGTTTAGCCGGAATTCCGGTAGCGCTTATATCGGGGCGTTATTCTAAGGCCACTGAAATTCGTGCCAAAGAAATGAAAATTGAGCACTGCTATCAAGGCTCATTAGATAAGCTTACTCCATTTGCCGAAATATGTGAATTTTATAAAGTAGCCCCTCATGAAGTGGCATACATTGGCGATGGACTTATTGACATCCCCGTAATGGAAAAAGTGGAAATTTCGGTGACTGTACCTCATGCTCACCCATTGGTAAAAGAGGTTGCAATTCATGAAACTAAGCTGTCTGGTGGAGAAGGCGTTTTGAGAGAAGTGGTAGAGTGGATTCTTCATGCTCAAGATCGTCATGGAAAAGTGTTAGCAGATATGCGAAAGAATATTTATAAAGCATGATATTTTTATTTTTCATATTATTCATGGGATGTACTGAAACGGGTGAAGAAGTGGTTCGACGGAATACATCTATGTTTAACGAAAATGAAATTGAAAATCCAGAAATTATTATTAGTCGTGAAAATACAAGAATTGTGAAAGCAACATCTAACCATTTGATGAAAAACGGAAATGAAGATGCCCTGCTAACGGGGGATGTTAAGGCAGATTTTTATAATGATTTAGGGGAGCATGTGAGCATCCTATATTCTGACTCAGCTAAAATTAATCAACGTACAAATAATTTGCGGGCCACTGGAAATGTGCATGTGGAATCTGATAGTGGGTTCACCCTATATGCCAATACCATTTTATGGGATAATCAGTACAAAATTATTGAATCAAAAGATTCGGTTATGTTTACTACCACTCAAGGTGACACCATGTATGGTGTGGGTTTTGAGTCTGATATGGATTTAACAAAATGGAAAATTTATAAACCAACGGGTGTGATTCAGCGAGACTTTTAATGGGTACATTTCAAAAATTATTTGCCACTGATTTAATCAAAACATATTCCAATCGGAATGTCGTTGACGGTGTATCTATTCAAGTGAATCGGGGAGAAGTGGTGGGGCTATTGGGTCCAAATGGTGCAGGTAAAACAACATCCTTTTATATGATAACGGGAATGGTACAACCTAACTCAGGCAAAATTTTTCTGGATGATACTGAAATTACCCATGAGCCCATGTATAAACGGGCTCGCAATGGTGTGGGCTATCTTGCCCAAGAAGCATCCGTTTTCACCAAATTATCTGTCGAAGATAATTTGAAACTCGTATTACAAATGACGGAATTAAACTCTTCCGAGCAGGCTGAAAAATTAGAGATTTTATTAACTGAGTTTTCAATCCAACATATTCGCAAGAGTATTGCCATGACATTATCTGGTGGAGAACGACGTCGAACTGAAATTGCCAGATCGTTGGTGATGGACCCAGATTTTATTTTGTTAGATGAACCATTCGCAGGTATTGACCCCATTGCCGTAGAAGAGATCCAAAAAATTATTCACGGATTAAAAGAACGTGGAATTGGTGTGCTTATTACTGACCATAACGTTCGGGAAACATTGGCAATTACAGATAGGGCTTACCTTCTGTATGAGGGTAAAATTTTAAAAGAAGGCACTATTACTGAACTTGCAAATGATGAAGAAGCACGACGACTGTACTTAGGGAGCACTTTCTCTATGGGGAATGAAAATGGCTAAGTTATCTCAACATCAAGAACTTCAACAAAAACTGACGCCACAGCAAATTCTCCAAGCCAGTTTATTGCAGCTAAATGCACAAGTTTTAGAGCAACGAATATTAGAGGAAATCGAACAAAACCCTGCATTAGAATTGGCTGAAATTGACGAAGAAGAAAGTGGTGAAGAAACGGCTGAGAAAACAGATGATGATTCTCCTGAAGAGTTAGATGAGAAAGAGGCAGAAATTGTAGAATCTGATTTCGATTGGGAAGAATTGATGGGTGACCCTGATGAGTTTGAAATTCGTCAGCCGAAAGATCAAAATGAAACCCAAATTGAGATGCCACTCCATACCACCAAAACCATTTCAGATAGATTATTGGAGCAGCTTCGAGACATAAACGCATCTGAAGACGAACTTAAAATTGCCGAGCAAGTTTTAGGTAATTTAGATGAGCATGGATATTTGAATATTGAGCCCGTATTAATATCTGACAGAATGGGGATTGAAGAAAAAGAAGTTCTGAATGTGATGGACAATATTAGAGATTTGGATCCACCTGGGTTTGCATCTCAAAATATGCGCGAATGTTTAATTGCTCAATTAAAGAAGTATCGTGAAAATGATTTAGCCATGAATATTCTGGTAAATCATTTTGATGATTTTGGTCAACGAAAGTACGAAAAAATTATGGAAAAATTGGATTGCACCAAAGAAGCAATTCAAGAATCAATAACAGTAATTTCACAATTGAATCCACACCCTGGCGAAGGCTTTGAATATTCTGATAAAGATTTTGTAATTCCTGATATTTGTGTGGAGAAATCTGATGAGGGGTGGCAAATAACCTCCAATGATTCCAGCTTGCCTCCACTTCGGGTGAGCGGTAGTTATAAGAAGATGCTTTCAGATTACAGTGACGATGTAGAAGTGAGGCAGTTTGTAAAACAGAAGATTGAGTCTGCAAAATGGTTTATTGATGCCATTCAACAGCGTAAGAAAACAATTGTTCATGTAATGGAATCCATTATCCATCGACAGAAGGCATATTTTGAAACGGATAAGCGGCAGTTGGTGCCCATGGTATTAAAAGATATTGCCACCGATATTGAGATGGATATATCTACAATTAGTCGAGTAACCAATGGGCGGTTTGTTCAGCTCCCATGGGAGATTAAAGAGTTGAAGACTTTTTTTTCTGAGGGAATCTCTACTCAATCTGGCGACGAAGTATCAAACACGGTGGTAAAAGATCGTGTGCATGAAATTATTCAAAATGAAAATAAACAACAACCATTAGGTGATGAGGAAATCACAGCCATTTTGGTTAAAGAAGGTTTCCAAATCGCCAGAAGAACCGTGTCTAAATATCGGGAGAATTTGAAGTTTCCCGTGGCACGATTAAGACGGGAGTTATAATGCAATATTCTTTTAGATCCACTACAATTTTGGGTGTACGAATTGGCAATAAAATCGCATTGGGTGGTGATGGTCAGGTAACGATGGGTGACATCCAGATGAAGTCAAAGGCCATAAAAGTTCGAAGTTTTTACAATGGTGAAGTATTGGCAGGATTTGCTGGTGCCGCTGCTGACGCCATGGCATTGTTTGAAAAATTTGAATGTAAATTAGATGAGATGAATGGAAATCTGCAACGAGCGGTTGTTGATTTGGCAAAAGATTGGCGCACGGATAAGATTTTAAAAGAGTTGGATGCCCTTCTTGCTATTATGGATAAAAAGAATTCGTATTTGCTTTCTGGTTCAGGTGATGTGATTGAGCCAGATGACCAAATAATTACCATCGGCAGTGGTTCGGGATACGCCCTTGCGGCTGCACGTGCATTCATAAATTCAGGTGAGAAGAATCCAGAAAAGGTGGTGAAGGCATCATTGAAAATCACTTCAGATATTTGCATCTACACAAATGACAGTATAACGGTATTGAAAGCATAATGGAAAAATTAACTCCCAAAAAAATTGTACGAGAATTAGACAAATATATCATTGGTCAAAGTGGCGCAAAGCGGTCCGTTGCTATTGCATTGAGAAACAGATGGCGTCGTCAACAGGTTGAAGAACCGCTTCGGGAAGAGATTAGCCCCAATAACATTATACTCATTGGATCTACGGGGGTAGGAAAAACTGAAATCTCTCGGCGATTAGCCACCTTGGTGAATGCACCATTTATAAAAGTTGAAGCCTCAAAATTTACAGAAGTTGGATATGTGGGTCGCGATGTTGAATCCATGATTCGTGATTTGATAGAGGTTTCGGTAAAACAAGTAAGAAGTGAGTCGGAAATAAAGGTTATTGATAAGGCCTTGCGGAATGCCAATGAGCGTATATTGGAGATTTTATTTCCCACCAGTGAGAATGAATCTGTTTCAGAAGAAGCTATAAATCGACAAGATCGTACACGTAATAAAATGAAAGACCGATTAGAAGCAGGTGATTTTGAAAGTCGGATTATTAAAATTAAGGCGAAATCAAAATCCATGCCCATGCTTCAAGTGATGGGTCCATTGGGTATGGATGATATGTCATCCAATATCCAAGATATGCTTAGTTCAGTTATGCCATCTAAAAAGAAAACACAGCGGATGAAAGTCTCTGAGGCACGAGAAATATTTTCTGAAGAAGAGGCTGAAAAACTTATTGATATGGATGATGTGATTCGTATTGCAATTGACCGTGTGGAGCAAAGTGGATTTATTTTTTTAGATGAAATTGATAAAATTGCAGGACAAGGTGGAGGTAGTTCTCCAGACGTTTCACGTGAAGGTGTACAGCGAGATATCCTCCCTATTGTTGAAGGTTCAACGGTGAGCACCAAATATGGTCAAGTGAAAACGGATCATATTTTGTTTATTGCGGCAGGTGCATTTCATGTGAGTAAACCTTCAGATTTGATACCTGAATTACAGGGTCGATTCCCCATTCGTGTAGAGTTAGATAATTTGTCTCAGAAGGATTTTGTTAAAATTTTAACGAAGCCGAAGAACGCATTGTTGAAGCAGTATGAGGCATTATTGCACGCAGAGGGTGTTACTTTAGAATTCAACAAAGACGCCATTAATGAGATTGCAAAAATTGCCACGGAGTTGAATGATACCATGGAAAATATTGGTGCTCGTCGATTACATACGGTGATGACCAGTTTGCTGGAGGATATTCTATTTGACCTCCCTGATAAAAAGATAACTAAGATTTCAATAAGCAAGAAGACAGTGCAGAAAAAATTAAGCAATTTGAGTGAAGATGAAGATCTTCGCCGATACATATTATAAAGGATAAGAAATGAAACGAGATTTTTTACATATTACTGATTTTACCACGGAAGAAATTTGGGAAACGTTGGAGCTCTCAAAATGGATTAAAGCTAAGTTGAAAAATGGTGAAGACTATAAACCTTTTGCTGGTAAAACAATGGCAATGATTTTTGCCAAACCTTCGGCCAGAACACGCGTGTCTTTTGAAACTGGATTTTTTAGATTGGGCGGCCATGCTCTATTTTTAGGTCCAAATGATATTGGAATTGGAAAGCGTGAATCCGTTTCTGACATTGCCAATGTGTTGAGTCGATTTAACGATATGATAATGGCCCGCTTGTTTGAGCATAATCATATTTTAGAATTGGCTGAAAATGCATCAGTCCCCGTGGTAAATGGCCTTACAGACTTTAATCACCCATGTCAAATTATGGCAGATATTTTAACCGTTTATGAACATCGTGGCAATCTTGATGATATGAAAATCACCTATGTTGGTGATGGAAATAATATTGTTCACTCTTGGTTGGCATTGGCTATGAGAATTCCGTTTCACCTCACCATTGCATGCCCTGAGGGATATACACCAGATGAGGGGATGCTAAAAACGGCAAAAGAATCTGGGTTATCAACCATTGAAATTTCGCATGAGCCTATGGAAGCGGTGAAAGATGCAGATGTGATTTACACCGATGTGTGGGCATCAATGGGACAAAAAGAAGAGGCTGATGAAAGACGTCGTCGATTTGAGGGATTCCAAATTAATGATGATTTAATGGCGGCCACTGGAAAACATACGTATTTTATGCATTGTTTGCCTGCAGAGCGTGGAGTTGAAGTAACCGATTCTGTATGTGATGCTGATTATTCTATTATGTTTGATGAAGCAGAAAATAGAATGCATGCTCAAAATGCTATTATGGTGAAGATTATGAAGGAATCTATGTAAAGAAATTCTTCTGAATTAAGTAATTAAAATGGCACCTGAAAAGGTGCCATTTTTTGTATGACAGCCAATATTTTATTGAACCTGCGCTAAATGTTAGAAAATTAAATGTGAGGTGCATCACAAAGAATACCCCCAAATTAAGGCTATTTTCCCTCGTGAAATGTATGGGGAAAGTATTAATCTATCAACTTCAATTTAATTCTTGAATTAAAATGAAATTATATCTATTTTACAACCCCTTTTGAGGAGGATTCTCACTATTTACGGTGCGAACCTAAAGGTAACAAGAACGCAGACATTACATCGACCGGAGGAGGTCTTCTGCAAGTAACAATCAAAAATTGTATTTCTAACAATAATCAATTCAATCATATTGGAGAGTTTTGCTATGTATAATATATTCTTACGTAATTTAACCGTATTCTGTACTTCTGTTGTATTCTTGTTCGCACAAGATGTAACATTGACCTTGGATGGTGGTAATCTTAATTATGAATCCAGTTCAGATATTTATGGATTTCAATTTAACCATGATGGCTGTGCTTCAAGTGCAGCAGGTGGAGATGCCGCCGCGGCAGGGTTTATGCTTTCTGCTTCTGGATCAACTGTAATCGGCTTCTCGCTTTCGGGTAGTTCTATTGCTGCTGGTGCGGGTACCTTGTTAACCATTGATGCAGGTGCATCTATAGATTGTTTATCGGCACCAATTTTTTCTGGTGCTGCCGGGACAACATTAGAAGTTGTATTTGCATCAGACGGGCCACCTAGTCCAGTTTTAACTATTCTTTCGCCTTTATCAGGTGATGAAATTATTGGTGAGACAATTGATGTACACGTTTTGCTTGAAAATGGTGTGGACGGTGACCATTATCACGCATTTCTTGATGGAAATATGATGGGCATGTTTTATGCGGATAATTTCACAATTCCAGCAGCATTTGGTACACACGAGTTAACAGTTGCTTTGGCAGATGATTTACATGCGATATATGATGGTGTCAGTGCTTCAGTTGGTTTTACAAATAGCGCACCTGTGTCAAATGATAATTCAGTATCTTTAAGCTTAATGGCAACAGATGGTGGTTTAGATGTTTATATGAACAATACAGCACCAGTTGCTGGATTCCAATTTAGCGTTTCTGGTATTTCATTATCAGGTGCATCTGGTGGTAGTGCTGTTGATGCTGGGTTCTCAGTAAGTACTGGTCCAAATGGTGTGATTGGATTTTCAATGACTGGTTCTACTATTGGGGCTGGTGATGGACTTTTAACTTCATTAACAGGTGAATTTAATGCAGTTGAATCTTGTATTGGTGATCTTGTATTGTCTGTAGATGCTGAAGGTTTCTTAACTCAATCTACAGGTGATTGTGTTGCTACAAATTGGGATCCAACAGTTTGGGGTTGTACAGATGCAAGTGCTTGTAATTATAACGAAGATGCCACGGATGATGATGGCTCATGTGTATCTGCCGCAAGTTACTGTTTAGATTCTGATGGTGATGGACTGGGTGCAGGTGATTCAATTTCATCCTGTGAAGCCCCAGAAGGGTGGGTAACAGATTGTTCTGACCCTGAGCCTGATTGTGCTACGAATGACACTGATGAATGTGGTGATTGTGGTGGCAATGGTATTGATGAAGGGGCCTGTGACTGTGCTGGAAATGTAGATGATTGTGCCGGTGAATGTGGTGGGTCTGCTGCAAATGATAACTGTGGTGTTTGTAATGGTGGAAACGCTGATATGGACGAATGCGGTGAATGTTTTGGCAATGGTATTGGTGAAGGTGAATGTGATTGTAATGGAAATGTAGAAGATTGCGCAGGTACTTGTGGCGGTTCTGCATTAGAAGATGAGTGCGGTGTTTGTAATGGTGACGGTGCCGATAATACATGCTGGGATGGTGAAGTGGTTTGTAGTGAATCAGATTGTTCAGCTACACCTCCAAATTATCCATCTTGGTCTGTGAATGCACCTGACTATCAATACAATGGTTCTGTAACCAGTATTGTGATGATTGATGATATGGTATCTGGAACTTCAGCTGATTTGGTGGCTGCATTTGTAGGTGATGAATGTCGTGGTGTGGCAAATGGATTGGTATTCCCTCCATTGGGAGTGACACAATTCAATATTCTTGCTTACAGTAATGCAGCGAATGGAGAGTTTTTAACATTTAAGTATTATGATTCAGCCCTTGATGAAGCTATTGATTTAGCTGAATCAATGGAGTTTGTAAGTGATATGACTGTTGGAAATGGTATGAATCCATACATCTTTACACCAGCTGTTTCTGAGGTTACAACCAATGTTGCCCTTGCAACGGGTTGGAATTGGTTCTCTATTAATGCAGCTTCTGATGATATGTCATTGAGTAATGTATTGAGTTCAATCAATGGTAGCTCTAACTACATTAAGAGTCAAGGTGCCTATGCTGATTACTATGATGGTTTTGGCTGGTGGGGTACTCTTGAAAGTATTAATAATGCAGAGATGTATAAGTTGGTTGCCACATCTGAAAATGCTATTGAATTTACAGGCTCACCTGTTGATGTTGCTTCAGTAAATATTGGGCTGAGTGCAGGTTGGAATTGGATTGGTTATGCACCTCAATCATCTATGGATATTGGGCCGGCATTATCATCAATTGATGGTTTGGCTACGTATATTAAGAGTCAGGGTGCTTATGCAGATTACTATGATGGCTTTGGCTGGTGGGGTACCCTTGCAACCCTTGATCCTTATGCGGGTTACATGTTGAGTACTACCGCTGGTGGTACATTAACATATCCATCTGATGGTGTATTGTCTTTTGATCAATCTGATGAATTAGATGATATTAATCTTACCAGAAATAACGATGGCTGGGATGTTAAAGCATCTGACTTTGAATTTAATGGTTCAATAACGGCTCAAGTGAAATTAGAAAATGGTAGTATTTCTGAAGGTGATATGTTGGCTGCTTTTGCTGATGGTGAATGTCGTGGAGTTGCTTCTGCAATATCTACTCCGTTTGGTAGTGATTTCGTATTCCCAGTAATGGTATATGGAAATGAAGAGGGTGCTTCAATGACATTTGAGTACTTCGATTCAAATTCAGGTCAAGTGATTAAGCTTGCTGAAAGAATTGAATTTACTTCTGATATGGCATTAGGTAATGCAATTGAAACAGTTGTCTTTAGTGCTGAATCAGTAGTGACAGGCATGGCTTCTCGATTTGAGTTGGGAGCTGCTTATCCAAATCCGTTTAACCCAACTACCACATTTGAATATTCAATTGATGTGGGTGGAGATATCAACATCTCAATTCTGGACATGAACGGTCGAGTGGTTGAAGTGCTCTACAGTGGATTTAGTGATGCGGGTCACAAAAGTATAAATTGGGATGCATCTTATAATCCAAGTGGTGTATATTTCGCAAAATTAATCTCTGGGAATAAGGTGGAAACCCAGAAAATAGTATTAGTAAAATAGTAAAAATGTAATTTAAAAATGTGAATTACAACCGGTTGGAGGACTGGTTGTAATTCCAGTAAATAGTTAATAAACCTGAGGAGGAAGTATGAAACTCGTGATTAAGTTAATGGCCTTTGTTGGTCTTAGTATTGGTGTTGTATTTGCAAATCCAAACTGGGACGTAAATATAAATGCTTTTCAATATAATGGCTCTGTAACTGCATCTGCATCTGTTGATGGATTATCGATAGGCGCAGGCGACCAGATAGGAGCATTTGTAGGTGATGAATTAAGGGGTGTGGGTGATGCTGCATTCTTCCCGCCTGCCGGCACATGGATTTTCCAAACGATGATTTTTAGTAATCAAGCTACTGGAGAATCTCTTTCATTCAAACTATATGATGCTGAAACGGATCAAGTTGTCGATTTAGATGAATCACTTGCTTTTTCAAGTGATATGACAATTGGTAATGGATTTGCTCCATTTTCTCTTTCAGGTGAAGTTGCCGCTGCAGGTCCAGCTTGTGATGTAGATCCTTCTACTTGGTCAGTAAATCAAAATGCATATCAATATAATGGTTCAGTAACATCTTCTGTTTCAGTAGATGGTTTGACAGTTGCACCTGGAGATAGAGTCGCTGCATATGTGGGTGACGAAGTTCGAGGTATTGGTGATGCTGCATTTTTCCCACCTGCAGGTTCATGGATTTTCCAAACTATGATTTTTAGTAATGCTGCCAATGGTGAAACGGTTGAATTCAAATATCATAATGCTACTTCTGGTGAAGTGGTATGTTTAAATGAGACTCTTGAATTTCAATCTGACATGACAATCGGAAATGGATTTGCCCCATTTGCTTTGACAGGTACATCTACAGGTGGCGGTACTCCAGATGTTCCTGGTTGTACAGATACTGGTGCGTGTAACTATGATGATGCTGCAAATTCAGATGATGGTTCATGTGAGTATCCA